>Ga0058701_10001398_pt1 | contig 17021 bp, 20 predicted proteins | sample AgamicOrMae_FD_97039 | JGI IMG/M metagenome (GOLD analysis project Ga0058701, IMG submission 97039) | Agave microbial communities from Guanajuato, Mexico - Or.Ma.e | ecosystem: Host-associated > Plants > Phyllosphere > Phylloplane/Leaf | place: Guanajuato, Mexico | collected 2012-06-04
GCCGCGAACAAGAGGGGCTGATAGCAAAGCGGCTTCAAACTTCTCCGATGGTCCCTTCTCGCTTTCCAAATGTAGCATATGCTAGCATATTGCTGCTTGAGTGACTCGGCAGCCGTGTCCGTGCTTTTAAGCAAGTCTCATGAAGGAGCCCTGTTTACACTTTTTCATTTGACATTGACTCTCTGATTAAGAATTCAGCACCTCGCCCGGGACGTGGCCAGCTCTACTCTGACACACCGGGGGTCGTCTGAAAAGTTTTTACTATTATGAACAAATCTGTTCAAAATATGTAAAACGTCTCTGTGTCATTGATTTTTTCTATTTTCCCCCATCTTTTAGTTTTGGTCAGTTTTATTAGCGCGCCCTTGACAAGCACACATTTATGAGGGAAGAATTAGACGCACTTCAAAAAGAGACTTTTTTTTTTAATAAGAGATTGCGTGAGAATAGAATCTTCGTATATATTTTGAGAGTCTATTCGGAAAAGTCGTACAGTTCTTGGCAACAAATCCGTAATTAAAAGAACGAAGTGACTATTCACACGCTGCCCCTTTTAAATTGTATTAGGTTGGTTCCCATGCGTTCAAGTCACCTCTCATTTAAAATCCATTAGGTTCGTTTCCGAGCGTTCAAGTCGACTTTGTATTTACATAAGCGTGCGAATTGAGAATAGAACTGACCGTGAATGCCCCGCTTCCGGGGACACCTAAGCTTGTATTCTGAATGTATTAGGAAACCACACGGACACACGTGCTAACAAGTATGGGAATTTTGGAAGGAACTTACAGTTCTCTGCAAGCGCTTTCGCTCTTAAAGCGCTCTCGCCTTGTGTGTGGAGCTGTTTTGTTCAGTTGGCTGATAGTATCGGAACCTGCTGAAGCGACGTTGTACTCGCGCCCAGATTGTGAAGGAAAAAAAAGTTTAGGCTCAAAATATGAAAGACGCATTTAAATGTTGTTTTCGCGCGTGGCGCGTCTCGACAAAAACACGCTAACAGGCGATTGTCATTTTGCTTGCAGGGATGCTGGTGGGGACGGTGGCCTTTCCTACTTCAGTTCAGAGTTCTCAGCCGAATGGTGAGTAACTTTGTTGCCTTGAATGGGATTATCTGAGCTGAACCGGAGCGCTATCTCTATCTAGCTAGCGCCGCTCGGAATGCGCGGAAGCCCTCAGTTCCGGTTATTAAACTTCTCCATTGCGATTGGAGTATGATACACCTAGTACAGAGGGCGCTGCTCGCAGCGCAGACGGAAGGCGGGAAACACTTTGCTAAGTCAAGTGGTGCAGGGAGTGCGCGCGCTTTGTCAGCCTCGAGGCGACATGCGTCTCTGAAATAAGCCGCAAGAAAAAGCAACTTGCCCAACGTATCAAGAGGCAATACTGTAGAATTGCGCTGCATTTTAAACCATTTAGTTTTGGCCTATTATACATAGTTTTGCATCAGTTCTTGCCAGGGTAGCACTACTGTATGTTAACAGAGCGTTAATGGGTCGTGGTGGGGTCAGGGTAGGCATCAATCTGCCTACAGTATCTTGATTTAAATTTATTTTTTGAAAACCATTTAGCGTTGAGAAATTATTCAAGACCTTTGGCATTTTGCTCGTTTAAGGGCACTTGGATTAGAGGAATGTTTTACAACACGCAAAGTTCAGAGCTTTCACTAAATACTCCTCAATCAAGCGTACGGATTTTTGACGTACCTGTTTTACATTGGTCATTCAATAGGTGTTTTAAGTCGCAAGATTTAAAGTCTCCAGGTCAGTCGTGCGTGGTCACTGCAGTCGATTTTTAAAAAGCAATCTCTTATAATGAAGTTGGCCAACACGGTTGATGAAATATCACTCAAAATATTTGAGATACAGACTTTTGATTTTGGTGGACATAAATTGTGAAACTTGAGAATTTTCGATTAGGCTTAGCTCCTAATTACAATTTGCACTCAATTCTCTGCAACCAAGCAGTCCGTGGTCCTACCCTCGCATGGGTATCCGAAAGGATATCATGAACACCCCTGGGGATATCCATGTTAACACATAACTCGAAAAAATATCTATAGTTTCACGGATATCCTTTCGTATTTCCGTGCGGATATCCTTTCGTATCCGTGCGGATATCGTTTCGTATATCCGTGCGGATATCGTTTCGTATATCCGTGCGGATATCCTTCAGTATAACCTTACAGATATGCTTGCGTATATCCTTACGGACGGATCTCGGACCTGTCGACTCGAGCCGATTGCAAATGCGGTTTTCTCAGCAACTAAAATCTTCCGCATTTGATGGATTTTAAGCGGAAGTTTGATCGCAACTTTGCCTAAATCGAAAAATCATCCAATTTCAAAATTACATTTTACATTTTTTTAATGTTTCGTGGGCTTGAATTCGTCGATATTTGAAGTGCAATGTGTTTCTATTTTTTAACATAGTGAAAAAAAAATCGATGATTTTTCTTGTCTGTATTTGTTTAGGTTAATGGCAGGTGGGTCGCTTTGGCGCGGCTGGCTGGGCCATGCGATTGACCGCTGGGGTCCTCCGCCGTTTGAGTTCGCTGCTGGCACTTGTGGCCTCCTCCGCAGTCCTGGTGGTGCGCACCGTCGTGGCCGCGTCGCTCGCTGTCCCACCGCCCGTCCCAGTCGCAGTCGCAGTGCCCCTGCCCGAGCCGGAGGCCGCCGCTGTCATCGGAGGCCCGGGGCCCACCACGCCCGCGCCGCACACCTCGCCCGCACCGTCGCACGCCCTCGGGGGAACCTATCTCCCGGCGACGCCCCCCCTCTGCATTGACACCCCGCCCCCCACGGGCACCGTCACGCCCTCGCCACACAAACCAAGTAAGCCCCGAGCCAAACCGCATCCAGAAGCGAGGAGAACTAAACTCGCAATGCGTACACCTTTCGTCGCTGATGAGGCCAGCGGGGCGAAAGAAGGGCGAGCCATGATCATAGCTTACTCAACTTATTCTAACTTAACCAAGCCTGACTTTATATAACTTAATTGTACAGCACTTAACCTAGCCTAATCTCACCTAACTTAACCTAACCTGACTTTACTTAATCTAGCCTAACTTAATCGAACCTAACTTAACCTAACCCAACTTAACGTTACACAACAACCTCCAACCTAAACTAGCAACCTGACTACACCTAATCGAAAAACCTAACTCGGCCATACCCTTCCTTAACCTATCATAACCTATAACAGCCCAAAGTATTTGGAGTGAAAGTTTTAGCTAAAGAGAAATTAGAAGGATGTTTTCTACTAAAACACGCAATTTTAAGCTTTGGAAAAATGCTTAAGTTATTAAGTTTCAGGTTTCCAGAGGGATGATGTTTTTTGAACTGTGACAATACTGAACGAAAAGATCCTCTAAAATAAATGTTTCTGTTTCCGAACGGCATCGCTGAGCGGTAGTTTGTTAAGCTAACCTAACAACCTAACTAAACCTCACCTATTTTTTAACCTAATTCAACGTATTAGTCATTAGCCTAACATAATGTAACAATTTATTGCGTTACTTACGTTAGCTGTTTTGTGTTTATTATTTGGCGATAGTAAAAACCGCCAAGACGTTAGCAGTATCAGGCTCATTGTGAGACTTGGCCACGAGAGGTTCACTAAAGTTAAAAGTTTTATGTCTCGCTCTGCTTGGCTCGATGACGAAAGTCCAACAAAACTCAAGAGCAAAAGAACGCAACGCAATGTTTAAAATTGAGAGTTTTTCAGTATTCCCACTGGGTCTTCTTCTGGAATTTTCCGCATAGAAGTGGGAGGAATGTTGAAAAGCTCCGGAACAAACCGCCATCTTGACACAAATAAGTTGGTGCACGGTAACGCGACTGTTGTAGGCAACCGCATGAAATTCCGCGGCAAGTGGGTTGCCTACGTTCTCGGAAATACCGTCTTATCCTCGAATTCTGGAAGAAAAGCTTCCAGCAATCTATTCGATCATTTTGTTATTGAAAAGAACTTTGTTGACTGAATATATCTCTTGTTGTTGCAGCCTTGGTTACGTGTTACACGTGCGTGAATGTTCCAGACAACGAAATCTGCAACCGTTACGCCATTGACCGACCATGCCCGCCAGGTAAAGCCCCTTCGCTTTCAGTATCTCTCCTTGCTAGAATAGATACTACTCCAAAACTTAGACATCCCCAGAAAATTAGCCTTCGTGTGCAGGAAAACCTTTATGCGCCAAAAAGTTGTGGATGGCATATTGCGAGTTCCTTCGCTGAAATAGTGGGGTTACTTAAAGCTGGCCTGATAGGCCAACCTATTTTATAGGTGTTCCTGTGATAAATCATACCAAATGAAACGACGGCATATGAACGCGCGTAATGAATTCGTAATGCAGCAAATAGAAGCGCGATTGAAATGTAATATTATTATCAGCATAGTAGAATATGTATTGCCAAAATAGCAGCGTGATAGAGTCAGTCGCGTAGTGACCGATAACGAGGAACAGCCTTTAGTAGCTGTTCAGATCCGTAATACATGTACTATCAGTCTCAAAAGTACTGATTGCTCCATTTTTTTCCAAACCACCGTAACTCTGAAACGGAGAGAGATACGTCAGATATGCACCGAATGAAATAGCTAGATCTTTAGGATATCTGACAATTTGATTCAGGCTTTTTTGTCGTATCTCTTTTTATTCCAAAGTTAGGGATGTTTGAAATAGTTGGGGTGGAAATAGTTCCTTCCTTCATTTGAAGTTCCCGCCTGCTCACCGGAAACTATTATCGAAGCCGGAACAAACACCGCAAACCCATGCAACTTCGCCACAAGTTTTATAGGGGTAATGGGGGCAAAATTATTTTATTGAACCACAGGACATGAAATTTGCTACATTTCGTGGCAAAACTCAGGATAAATCCGATCAGATAAAATGTCAGTCCTTGTGGTTTTCAACAAAATCGGGCGTGATCAATTGAAAAAAAAATGATGATCTCGCGAGCAAAAAGAGGATTGGGAAAACGGAAGAAATGACTTGAATTGTGTGTGTTGACAGGCAAAGACTTCTGTCATACCCTTCACATTCTGGACTCGAAAGGGAGAAGTGTCATTGTGAACAAGAAGTGTGCAGATGCAGACGAGTGCGAACATCGGAATGTAGGATGTTTAGTTATCGACATGCAGACGGTAAGAACATCACTTTTGAATGGTCGACTTAAGGTTTTGTTTTACCAACAAAATCATTTGTTAAAATAGGGATAACAAAAATATTTTGTTACAACATCAAAATGTTTAGCTCCATCAACAAAACGTGTGGTTGCTGCAGCAAAATTTTTGGTTGCAGCAACAAAAAAAATTCTTTGTTGTCCTTAATTTTGTTGCCGTAACAAAACCATTTTTTTCCGTGTCCAGCTTTGCACTTTTTAAAGCTAAGTAATTCATTGTTCTTTGTGTATTCCAAACGGAGTTGTGTTTTTTAACTCTTGTTCTCCTGTTTTCGGTGCCAAACCAAACTGAGATGGTGAAGCGATGCACAAGGCACCTAACGTAGATGAACCTAAACTACGAAGTTTGGTGTCATTCATTAAAAAATGAACTGGGTGGAAAATATCTTTTCAAATTTGTTCCGTAAATTTTACCCAAAAATTTTCGAGTTGATATAGTCTGCATTGTGTGGTATGTTCTAGGTTTGCACCTCCTGCTGCGACGAGATGTACTGCAACGAAACGGTTCCGAACAACCAGACGGCAGTGTACTACAACCGCACCAGAGCGCGCGCCCCGCCATCAAGTGCCCTTCCCAGCGCAGCGTCGTCTCTCACTGCGCGGGAACACACGATAGCCATTTTAGCTTCACAAAGAATTCTACTTCTCCTCTCACCAGCTTTCTTGATCAACACGTTGTTAGCTGGTTTTATGGCTGTGACAAGATGAGTGACCCCAACGGAAGACGCAAAACGTGTAGACAATTGTGGGCAGGCTTCCCTTTCAGGTTTTTTGGCAGGTTTCCTTGCAGGTTTCCTGGCAGGTTTCATGGCAGGTTTTCTGGGAGGTTCCCTGGCAGGTTCCCTGGCAGGTGACAGGCCTGCTGGCAGGTGACTGGACTGGTGTCTCAAGAGGACAGCGGTGTACCATACCGTATCAGTGTTCCATTGTAAATATATTTCTAGCGTGACTCTCACAAGAAATAGACCCTAATGAATTTACGTTTGAATGACATATGTAAGAGTATTCCTATTCGAAGACTTTACAGAACACCGTGGGACACTCAAATTATTCATTATGTTGTCATGTTCATTCCAATTATCTATTGAAATCCGCTTTGTATGTGAAGATTTTTTAATTTTTTTTTCATAGGTTAGGACAAGCATTTTTGACTTTCTTTTCAGTTGAAGCAGTAACATCCACGTAGAATTGTTGTACCGCAGTTTTGACGATTCACTTCAAATCTGTTCTTTTTTATTGTTACCGTCTGTTGTGAATGACAACGTCACCCCATTCCTTCTCTCCCTCCGAAAGTTACTTACTTAATGGAATGGTTTAGATCTTTTTAAAAATGCAAAGCGGAGTTTTGCACACTGCCATTGAGCGTTTGCTTAGAATGACAAACCGTAGAGGAAGGCGTCTATTTCTTGTGTTTGAAGTACGGCCGTTTTACGGAATTGAATTCTACACTCTTTAATAAAGTGATTTTTGCCTGTACTGCTCAAAAGTTCCTGTACGGCATATTGTTTACATATTGTTGTTTTAATCAAGACAGATGTAATGCTGAGGTTAAGGAAAGCACTATTTCTGACTTCATAGTAGTGAGTATACCACGTTCAGTGTAATATAATCTTCACAGTCATAACATTCCTGCTTAATTATAAGAGAGAGGTGCTAATATAAATCCCAATGATATGTTATTCGGAAAATGATGTGTAAAATAAATGGTAAAATTACCTAAACGGCGTTCTCATTTTTGAACCTGATATTAATTTTAGTACCGTATCAAAGGTGAAAGTAGGCTTTTCTTTTGTCTGTCCACAAAAAAAGAAACTACAAAGGTTTTCTAAGCAAGACAATCTACATACGGGCTATCCGTTAATCAGTCGTGAATTAGACGCCTATTAGGCATCTATTGGCCCCACTTCATCCCTAACCCTACCTCAAGGTGCGAGCAACAGAGTAACAGTTAATCCCAGGAACTCTTAATTTTCTCCACCCAGTCGCTCAAGTCTGTTAGGTATCCTTTCGGAGAACGGACGACATGAGCAGAGTAACTCTACCATACAGATCCCCTGACAATGCCAGAATAGGCAACACCCATGACTTTCATGGCCTGATATTGCCTACGTTGTTCGTTGCAGGCGCTCCGCGTCTTTATTGATGACTCTTTTCATCAGTTGTTTGAAACTTGCATTTTTCTATTAAAACCGCAACGAATCTTCGTAGGAATGGAAAATAAAAGAGTGCAATGGTGATGCAAAGGCAAGATTCGTTATTCTCCTAATTCCTCATGTATTCAAGCTGAACTGGTGCTGTGAAATTCCGTCGAAGAACGAACTTAGTTACAATCCAGGTAAGGGTAAACTAACAGAGAGTAACATATTGCTAGATATCCTGCAGCTTAAATAGAGGACAGAAACGGAAATATTAATGCCCGCCTGTGACAGTTATGATGATTTGGAACAGAGGGACGCTCTCGATAAATGAAATGATACTCTCCACCTCCCGCTCCCCAATTCCATATTGGGAACATCATTCTTATTTTTGAAAATTCAAGATTTTGTCCCCCCCCCCAAAAAAAGAGAAAACTCCGACTATGAATATTACAAAAAGCTTCCAAGAAGCTTCAAAAGCTCTACACACCTTTATAAACCGTACTGAACGTACATATTTGGCGACGAATATACTCGTTTCAGCTATAGCTGAAATTGTTTACCGATACATGACTTTATCACACGTATGGGCATGGGTATTAAGCCGTCCCGTTTTTGAGGTTTTTTGTTGTTTTTTTCCCAATTTTGCGCGGACCAAAACGATAGGAGGTCCTCCTCCATGTACGCGGTGCTCTGCCAAAAGTCGTTATTTCAAAGAAGGCATGTAAATCATTCAGGTCTTTTCTGATGATTGGATTCTTTTACCCAATCAATTACACTTATTTTCATTTTTTTATTTTTTTTTCTCCTCCATTTCCCTCCGCGCATTTCGAGCGAAGTGCCGGTATTTGAAAGAGGGCGCGGACTTCATTTTTTTCATGACAAATGCTGCCAACCTACATAAAAATAAGCTAAGCAAGAATAAACACAAATTTGAATTACTTTTGAGAACGAAAATGAAATAATCAAGACGCATCAACCACCGTATCAAATTATGAAATATTTTAGGAATTTATGTGCAGAGTACGTATATTTTAAGGTCTTCTATTATAGTTTATTTTTTGCTATAAGGTCAGCTGTTTGTTAGCAGACGATATTGCAATGTAAACATACCGATAGTGCACACATGGGTTCATCATGTTTCGTCACTTTCTCCCCTCCAAACGATTTTCACATTATGTAAATATCAATGCTTTCTGAATTACCGCAACAGAAGATGAACTTACTGATAAACTTGATTTGCATTGTTTGTGACCAATCACTGTCCCTTTTGGACCTTTACAACCTAAGGCGGCTGTGTGTGCTTGGTGATAGGTTAAGCTCCTTAGATTGGTCCAGTATTTTTGAAAATGGCATCTGCAATACTTTCCAGACTATCAAAAACAACGTAAGTATACGTCCTAGTTAATCTTTTTAGCCAGAAACTTATCAGCGTTATCAAGACGTACCATGTTTGAGTCTAACCTAAATTCGTCTTGCATTCTTTCCCGGTTTACTGGTCTGTTAAGAAGTGTTGTTAATGTTTCTTTGAGACTCTTTTCTCTAGTTAATATACCTTTATGGCCTCAAGAGGTTGCCTATGTGATGTAAAAGTTTTACCCAGTCAGTAATTTTCTCACAATTCAAATTTACTCAGCTCCACACTGCTGAACTGACTTGCTGTCAAAGAATCTTTTGTAGTTGGAATATTCACTTTATTTGCATAAGCATATACCTCTCTTGGATTTGTGAAAACCTTGCCCTTTTCTGCTTAAGTATTTGATACAAACCAATATCTGCTGGTTGGTTTTACAGGAAGTCCTCACTGCGAAAATGGTCAAGCACCTCCCCGACAGCCAATCACATTGGGAAACTTTTGATTGCCAATCGAGGTGAAATAGCATGTCGAATAATGAGGACAGCAAAACGCATGGGAGTTAGAACTGTAGCAGTATATAGTGAACCTGACTGTGATTCTATGCATGTCTCAATGGTAAGTAGCATTATTTTCTCTGTTCTCTTGATAATAGAATTTGTGAAGAGTCTTCAAGTTCTTGATGTCATTATTTACTGTACCTCCATACATTTTACTGATGTTTCATTCACAGGCAGATGAAGCTTACTGTATTGGACCAGCAGCTTCTCAGCAAAGTTATTTACGAGGGGACAAGATTATTGATGTTGCTAAATCAACTGGCTGTCAAGCTATTCACCCTGGATATGGGTTTCTGTCAGAAAACCTTGAATTTGCTGAGCTCTGCCAGAAATCAGGAGTGATTTTTGTTGGTCCACCATCAAGTGCTATCAGAGACATGGGTATTAAAAGGTAAAAATGATCCAGAAAACAAAGATTCGACTGATTTTTTGGATAATATTCTCTTCTTTAAACTGAAGAGTTATTTTATCAAAAATATTTACGCATAATTTTGAATGATTCAGCACATCAAAAGCAATAATGTCAGCTGCTGGAGTTCCTGTCATCGAAGGATATCATGGGGAGGATCAAACCCTAGAGAGATTAAAATCTGAGGCAGAGAAGATTGGGTATCCACTCATGATCAAAGCAGTACGTGGAGGAGGAGGGAAGGTGCGTCACAAACATGCTTTTCTTATAACAAATAAACTGATTTAACCATTTTCTCACCTTTTTTTTTTGTGGCAATAGTTAACTTTAGTAGCCCGTGCATACGACGTACTGATGTATGTAGCGCACTCGCGTTGTTGAGGTTAAAATTGAGGGAAAATTCAGGAGACCATAAAAATGTTCACCTGGTTCACGAGCTGATCCGTTTCTTGAAATACTCAAATACGCGGTTGATAAGCCGGCCTATTTTAACAGAATTTTTGGCTCAAAACTCTGAGCACTGCCAACATGTTTGCTTTTATTGAAGCGGTGACTTGGTGCATGCATTTCTGTGGAGCTTGTATCTATAACACAGAGGACAATGTTGAAATTTTGAATTCATATATGTATTTGTTACCTGCTTATATGGGCCAGCCCTGTTTTGTTTGTAAGTGATAAAAATCCATCACGCAATTATGACTGATATACGCCGCGGAAATATACAAGACATATTAATTTTTGGAAAAATTGCAAACATGCTGATCAAATGATAAGATCGCCACATATGCCTCATATATTTTTTTCTTGTATGTTTTTATATTCTACCTTTTACGGGTAATGTAACTTATAAACGAAACCAGTTTAAAACGCCGTTTCAGGCGATACTAATGATGCGATGGTTAATTTTGCTGATGCAGGGAATGCGTATTGCGATGACGGCGGACGAGTTCGAAAGGCAGCTTGAGTCGGCGAAGAGGGAGTCTCTGAAAGCATTTAACGATGACGCCGTTCTCCTGGAGAATTACGTGCAGCGGCCGCGACACGTTGAAGTCCAAGTTTTCGCGGATCAACACGGAAATTGCGTTTACCTTTCGGAAAGAGATTGCAGTGTTCAGCGGAGGCATCAGAAGATCATTGAAGAGGCGCCAGCGGTAAGTGAATCCTAGCTTGTCGGCTGCAGACAACCTTAAAACTTAGGAAGATGTTTTGCACTGAATTTAGTCCGTTTAACCATTCGATTGTTTTACGCACACTTTTTGTTCTTGTCACTTAGCCTTAAATTACGCCTAAACTTGGCTCCTCGAAGGGACTTCGACGTGTCTTCATCTAATCGTACCTCACCGCACAGCATCGAACCCAAGTATATTTCCAAGTGCCATTTTTTTTTTCAGTCTGGAAAATACAGTGTTAAAAGTTCTAGCACCCCAAGCAAAATGTGAAAAAAAGGACAAAAAAAAGAGGCCTTGGGGGGATTTTTTGTTGGAAAAAGCCCGCCAAGCTTTTTTGTTATAGAAAGGCTTTTTTTTTTCGACATTGACTACTTGACATTTCAGAAAGTCTTTTTTTTCGACATTGACTACTTGACAATATAGACAATAATTTTTTTAGGCCTTCTTCTACGACATAATATCACTTTTTCTAACTCCGCAGTGTGGCTGCCGTTTGGGAAAAAAATGTTCATTAATGGTAGATAACTTGTTTAAGGATTGGGTTTGTTTTGACAGCCTGGGCTAAGCGACCAACTTCGGAAGCAGCTCGGCGAAGCGGCCGTGGCCGCGGCGAAAGCGGTCAATTACCTCGGAGCCGGCACAGTGGAATTTATTCTAGACTGCAACACGCTCAAGTTCCATTTTATGGAAATGAACACACGTCTCCAGGTTGAGCATCCAGTTACGGAAATGATTACCGGCACTGATCTAGTCGAGTGGCAGCTGAAGGTACTTCCAACAAACATCCACAAAGTCATTCATACGAAGTCTGAAGTCTCTTCAAAGCAGTGCCAAAGTGAATGGTTTTTAAGATGTGCGTTGTTGCAGGTGGCAGCGGGCGAGCCGTTACCACTTTCTCAAGACGATATTCCGATCAATGGGCATGCTTTCGAATCGCGGATTTACGCGGAAGATCCAAGTAATAATTTCATGCCAGGCGCAGGTCGCCTGGATTTCCTTGCAACTCCTCCGCCCTCTGCAGACGTTCGAGTCGAAACAGGTACAGTCTCAGCAAAGTCCAACTTAGACGTGCCGGTAAGCGATCCAGAGTTGGTAGTGCTGATTATTTAGAGGACCACTTAAGGTTAGGTCGGAAATAGGGGATCGTGCACATACTACGTATCGCGAAACGGGGAAGGGGTCAATGCCGCGGTACATAGTATTTTTAATATTGTCTTACTACTGCAGTTTGGTGGTTTTACAGAGGTCGCGTATCTGAACCAGACGCGAACAAAAGTGGATTCCGACCCGTCCGCACCCTGCCGGGTTTTGAAAAGTCACGCCGCGTAGCGAAAGGCTGGCTCACCTTAGCGGTATTTCGCCGGTTATGGCCCGCCAGTTACCCCATAACGGGTTTCCAAATACCCACGGACCGGGCTGGAACCCACAGGGCCGGCCATTACATGCCAGGCTAGTCTGGAACCCATCTCCCCGTAGGGGCCTGAAAAGTCGTTGCTTTGGTCGTAGCCAAACGGCGACGGTGCTGTGAGGGTTGCTTATGCAGTGCACTCTCAAGACTTTGGGTTCTCCTTTATGCAGCTCCGGCGTAGTCGGGACTTTTGTCAGAGCCGCAGAAAATATGCGATGCGGGGACTTGATTTGGTACCACCCTAGAAAGTACCAGACGTTGTTCTTATTGCGTACGTTTGTGCCTGCCTCTAACGAGGCGTCGTGGCTGAGTGGTCAGCGTGGCTGCCCCTTGATCACGAGGTCGTGGGTTCGGTTCCCGTTTTCGCTGCAATTTTCCTGATTTTCTTTCGATGGGGCTTGTCATTAAAATATAACTGAGCACCGCCGATGAACGTCTTCTCAGTGGCCGAGTGGTTAGCTTTGCTACGTTACCAGTGATGGTGTCTAGACTCGGTTAGACGTTCGTGGTCCGAATCCGCGATTCAATGCCGTGGGCAGCCTCGCAAAATCGCGGAGATCCTTGGAATCTAACCGGATGGGTAACACCTCGCCTTCCACGGAGCCGCTGAGTTGACCTTGGTAGCATGAGAATCGTATCACATATGAAATATGGGTAGATTCCTTCGTTATTACTTGTTTCCACATGATATTCGCTTTTCAAATCGATCAACGCTGTTGTAGACACGGGAAAAAGCTAGGCTGTTTATTTTAAACACTGTGTATTTTGAACATTTTGTTTTACAACTTTTTGACGAGCCTCATTGTATGTTTACATGTTCACCTCCCGTTATTGTTAGTAAGCATCGAACGTAAATGGAAATTGCTTTGCAAAACCAACAAAATTATTGTCAGTCAATCCAATGAGAGGTTTTCTATCGGAATCTTTGCACTGCTTGCCATTGGCACCTTATAAATTCTACGGCTGTGTAGTAGCCGCTATTTGTCTTTTTACGACAACACAGGCGCGACGGAGAGATACCTTCCAGACCACTCCGTCAGGTTTTGACCAACCGAGCGGGTTTCAGGCCGATCCGGTGGGTATCAGGATGCTGGCGGATATTCGGAAACCCGGTGGGTATGAGTACTCGGCCAGACTTTTAAAACCAGACCGAGTACGGGCCGGAATCAACTTTTAACTGCCTCCTATCCGAACGCAACGCGAATCACGACCTTTTCGCACTTTTTATCGCGTCGCTTTTTGGCAACAAAGCCGAAATCTGTCTCTCTTCCCCTCTGTCCTTCCTTCCCGTCTAGGCTGTAGATGTGTAGATATGTCTGTCTGTCTGGTGTGTGTGCAAATCATCGAACTTTGAAACTTTCTCTATGCACAAATAGATAAATGAATGCTCTTCTTGTCGCAGGAGTTCGTCAGGGAGACGAGGTTTCTGTCCATTACGATCCGATGATCGCTAAACTAGTCGTTTGGGGAGAGACGAGGAAGCAGGCTCTAGATAAAATGCATTCCCGTCTTGCGGAGTATAACGTAAATATTGCTGCACTACCGGAACTTTTGCGTGATTGACATCAAGTGGGCTTACTGTGTAAATTTTCAGATTTTCGGTCTAAATACAAACGTCAACTTCCTGATGAAGCTTTGCCGGAACCGTCATTTTGAAGACGCCGCTGTTCACACTGGATTTATCGACGAGCATGGAGCCTCTCTGCTGGAAAAGGAGAAAGTTCCTACGGATGTCTTGTTCAAGATCGCTTTGGCGGTGCTTCTCAAAGATGCCAAGCAGCAGGCTTTCGCGTTCCGAGTTAATCATTCCCTAAGTAGGAAGTTGCGACTCATCGTCGGGGATCAAGGTAATCATTAACTTCCGAATAGCCTAAAGTAGCAAGGAATCTCTATTCGAGAATCTCCGTTTATAAAATCAAGCGCATAACTGATAGATCGAAACCTTTGCAACCTTCAAAATTTGAGACGCGGATTTGCTGCGTTCTCAGAGCACACCGTGGAAGCGGATTGCCGTCCGGACGGATTCGGTTTGCGTGTGAACGGAGAGACAACTTCCGCCAGAGGCCGCCTGTCCTCGTCCGCGGATGGAACTCGCCTAACCTCACATTTGGACGGCCGCACCGAAACATGCAGAGTGCATCAGGATGGGAGAGAGCTTCGGATCTTCACAAAGGTCACTATTCACCCAATAATTGCTTAAGGAGGCAGTTAACCCACTTACTTTCACTTTTTGTTTCGAACAAAAATCTAGAAAACACTAGTTTTGACTAGAGCCCTGTAACTTAGTAGAGAAGCGCTAATCAAACCCCCACCACTGGCACCTCTGCCATGTTGAGCACAGTTCGCCCGTAAGAAATACATTGTGCCGATCATGGCGGCCCCCATGATAGGGGACACCATTCGCGCCTCTCTATGAAGTTGTAGGGCTCTAGTTTTGACCTGGGAAAATCAAAGACTAACCTTTTGGCTCATGTGAAGGCGCAATCCGGTTAACCTAGGAGGTCCCGTTGGCGTTTTGCCTGCAAGAAAAAAAAAGTATACTTGTTCTCAGGATGGCAGCTTTGAAGCGGCTCTGCAGGAGGCGAGTTTTATCGGGAAAGTCGGCGTAGCGAAAGTTAGCACCGCTGATGACGCCGTCTCGCCGATGCCCGGCGTCGTTGACAAAGTTTTTGTCAAAGTCGGTGATGTGGTGGCCGCAGGTGATGCCTTGATGGTTGTCATAGCCATGAAAATGGAGGTGAGGGAAATATTGCCTATTATAAAAGAAATTTTCAGAGGAGGCTCTCCTTCGACGCAAATATGCATCCAAGTTATTCGAACTTGTTTTTCAGAGTAAGAGGAAAACTGAAACTCTCTATAAGATACGTTCCGGGAAATCTGAGCGAAAACTTTGCGCCATCCGGCCAAAATGCAAAAAAATCGTGCATATTTGTGATGTGCATGCGGCCTAGCGTATTTTACTGGAAACTCAGAGTGTCTGGTAGACCTTGAATCCTTGCAAACCTGGAAAAGCCTTGAATGAAAATTGCCCCTGAAAAAACCGTTGAGAAAGCTTTGAATTGGCTTAAATCTCCCACTTGAAAATCGACCATGTAATTATTTTCCTTTTATCTACCGAAAAATTATGCCGCGCTCCAAAGGTCGGTTCAAAAGTCGGTTAGAATTGCTTTTCAAAACAGAAGAAAACGTCCTTGAAAAAGGGGAAAATTACTCTTGAAAAGCCTTGAATACCTTTTTGAAAAATCGCCTTACACCCTCAAACGTGTTTTCCTGCCAGAGGAAAGATGAATTTTCATCCAAACTAAACTGTTTTGATCACGAAATCTGAAACTTTTCGCCTTCTTCCCTGTTGGTCTATACTTTTTAATTAAATGAACAAGTCCGAGGAACCCTTGCGCTGTCACTCTGTTTTGTTTCATGGCAACGAAAAATATTGTCATTTGGTATTTTTAGCCTCTTTTGTCGCAGTTCCTACTGCCCTATTCTGGGAGCATGTCCCGCCGGCCGTTGCCTGTTTCCCGCCATTGACGCATTCTTTTGAATTCGGACTATTTATTGCTCATTTTCTACCTTTTTGTTCACAGCACGTGATCAAGGCACCCAAAGCCGGGAAGATTGAGAACATCCTGTTCCAGGCCGGCCAAAACGTCGCCAAAAATGCTCCCCTGGTTAAGTTTTTCAACACTGAATAGTTGAAAACAACTTATATGGCGACAAATGATGTTCATTCACTCCACATTCCTTGTTATTGTTACCGACATTAAAATTTTATACACGCTTAATTGCGACATTATTTTGTGAAGAAATTTCACGTATTAAACTGTTTTTATGTAGATCAAAATCTTTTCATTTTACCCTGGACTACTTAGCCCGACATCGGTTCAAATTCTGCGCAACGGCGTGCTTGTTTGCGCTTTCTCGTAAAGCTCTCTTTAAACTTCATAAACGAGTGCGGATCTTTTTGTGACGTCAACTCGGTATAATTCTTCTGGTTTTAGCCATGACATGGACAGTGACTTCGACGCAAGGTCAGTGCACCGATGCTATCGAGCCTGAATTATTTCTTTGGAGACTGTCATGGAATTTCGCTGTATACAGTTCGCATAATACCAACCTCTCAGAGAGAGAGAAGAAAACAAAGGTGGGGGGGAGCAGGCAGGAGAACGTAAGTACGTATACGTCCGAACCCTATTTCGGAAAACAGAACAAGGCGGATCTGTGTAAAGGAAGACAGCCGCTGCTAGATATTTCAGGAAGAAATTCTTAGGGTATTATTATTTCCATTTTTTTAAATATATATGTGTAAAAAAAGTTAGAGACGTGAAAAAAAGAAAAAAAAAACATGGAACTAGGGGATGTCGGCAACAGCATATCTGAACTCAGCCCTGGCTCAGCCTTATTTGAAAAGCGCCACCGATCGCGTGTTCCCGAAAAATACTCTGAAAGAGAAGAGTCTTTGCAGAGTCTGGGTGGCAGGAGTTCTACCAAAGTTGGTAGTAGCAACCCCTATCACCCAAAGAATTTGTCAGAAAGTGATAAAAAGTGCGAACAGTCTCATTCCCTCCATGGTCTAAGTTTAGAGCTTTGCAAAAACATTGTAGCCGTGCAAGAATTTTTTCTTGTAATTTAGTCGAAATGTTATAAAAAACGCAAATGAAATAAAAAGTACAGAGAACTGTTCTCACTCTACTAGGGTTGGTGAAATCGATTACTGCTTAAATCGAAAATCGATTATTAGCGGTCGATTACTCGAAAAATCGTAATCGATTAACGCATTTCGAATAGATCGATTAATCGATTATTTTGAATCGA
>Ga0058701_10001399_pt1 | contig 17019 bp, 13 predicted proteins | sample AgamicOrMae_FD_97039 | JGI IMG/M metagenome (GOLD analysis project Ga0058701, IMG submission 97039) | Agave microbial communities from Guanajuato, Mexico - Or.Ma.e | ecosystem: Host-associated > Plants > Phyllosphere > Phylloplane/Leaf | place: Guanajuato, Mexico | collected 2012-06-04
GCTAACAAGGGGTAACATCTTGGAAATCTGTACACCGGATATCAGGATATCACGGATATCAGCCGGATATCAAAAGCGCAATAAACGACGGATATCAAGAGAACATTGACTAAATTTCAATAGAATATCTGACAGATTTCAGCAAAATACTAAAACATATCTGCTGGATATACATAAATATTAGCCAAATATCAGTGGACAGTGGTCAGAGAGTAAAAAACTTGAAAAATTGCTAAAAACAGCTATGTTTTGACATCTAATCTAACAGCCGGATATAAAACGGATATCAGCTGGATATCAAGGCCTTTTGTACACCGGATAGCATGAGTTGTCACCCCTTGCACGCGAACCCTCAAAAACTCTAAAAACTGCTTCCACAATAAAACACGATGTTTTTGGTGCGTCAAACTATAAAATTCTCATTGGCAACTGATAAAATATGCTTGATTATTTTAATAAGTGCTTCATACTTTATTTGAGCCTCAGGATATACAGCGTTCTTTTTTTTTTTGAACAATTAAGGTAAGCAAAACTTTTTACTAAGCGTCAATACGCTCAAGAGAGTAATGTAATAATGATTTTTAAACAGCATACCTCCAATTTGGAAAGGGGAATTAGGAATTTAAATTAGGGGCTAAGCCTGTAGACAATTTATAGCTAGACAGCGATTACATAAAACAATGAAGTTTAGCTATTCAACTCGTGCAAATGTGAAACAAAATGGTCTCTATTCAATGTGTTCTTTAGTGGAACTTCGTGACTCGATACCTTTGAACAAGCAAGTGAAGCTCTCCTGAAGCGCGCGGATCTCGTTCCTTAGAACTTCCTGGCCTGCCGGTGAAGTGCTAGCGAGAACAACTTCGCCTCGACTGAGCAACGGCTCGAGCAGAAGCTCGCCTTGAGCTTGCTTGTTCAAGAGCGCGTCCAGCGGCGCCAGCGCGTTCTCGATCGCAAGTTTGTCGCTGAGAGAGCGGCTCTTCAAAGCGGGCACTTTTTCGCGGGCTCGGGCCAACCAGCCAATCAGGTCGTCGTGAGCTTCTTTGTACAGGCGATGGTCCTTGTATTGCGCTTCTCTCTCGAACAAAAGAGTCTGAAAAAAGGCGGGAGTTTTTAAGTAAGGTACTGATACGCTGAGTTACTTCGAGATGAAAGGCATTGTATTTTGAATGAAAGGTTGGTTACCTTGATTCGCTCGGCCAGATGATCGAATTTCTTCAAGATTTCTTGAGCTTGAGTGGCAGCTTGACCCTGCTGTCCGCTGGCGAGCATCTCGGCAGCTTTGGCTTTCAAGCTGTCAACTTCGATTTTCTCACAACGAACTTTCTCTTCAAGACACTGAAAATGTTAATTATCAATATTGATAAGCCTGCTACCATTTCAAGCGAAAAAAAAGTCTTCTCGGAAATAAAGGTTTTTCCTAAAACGTGTGCTCGAGTTACGCCGACCAATCCTAACCAAACCTACTCTATCCCACCTCATCCACGTTACCTTATAACGCAACTTAACCTAACTTAATTTTTTTTTATTATTATCATCATTTAATGGCCACGAGAGCAAGCTCCACATGGGCCGTTACATTCACCAGCGAAGCCATAAACAGTTATAAACAAGTATACATATCCTTCAATTATTGCATCAACACGATCTGACCTCTTTCCTTTTCAATCGCTCAGCGTTAAAAATCTCTATTGGTTTGCTCTATTTTAATGAATATACACATCTACTTTGCTTGTAGAGAGAATTCGTCGTATTTCTCTGTGCACAATGCGCACTTTTTATACAATCTTAGACCTCAAAACTACGGATACGCACTACACACGGGAAACATACGAAGGTTCTTCTGACATCAACCGTTGAGAACCTCGTATTAAACACGAAGGCGCACAATACACGGGGAAATACGGCAATTTGTCCTGCAATACTATTTAAAAGAAGCCAAGAATATTTCCTTTTACAAATGAAAAGAGCTTTCCTGGACAGGGACTACTTGAATCCACCGAATCTAGTCGCACGGAACATGACTTACGACATAACTGTAATGAATAATGTACCTTGATGCGTTCGAGCTGCGCGCGTTTTTCTGACATCGTAGCCTGGAATTCAGAGACCTCATCTGTGGTTGCTTGAAGGTATTCAACCGTCTTGTTTAGGCTGTGAATCTGTTCCAAGAAACCCGCCCATTTCTGGATGGAGTCGTCAAGGATCGCCTTTGAAAAGGTGTCACAAAGTTAGTGGATGTTAAAATTAAATACGTCCAAAGACGTTTTACTTAGTCATGTAACTTAATAGAGAGACGCTGATGAAACCCCCACCACTGGCACCTCCACCATGTTGAGCACGGTTTGCCCGTAAGAAATACACTGTGCCCATCATGGCGGCCCCCATGGCAGGGGACACCATTCGCGCCTCTCTACGAAGTTCTAGGGCTCTGGTTTTACTTACTTTCGTCTCCACCATTTTGGTGGCGAGAGCGCTCCACTCTTCTTGCAGCTGTCCGAGAACATCGTTGATATCTTTGTGACCGGCGGGCGCTGTGTTAGCCAAAACGGTTTGAGCGAGTTCTACCAAGGATTGAACGCGGGTGAAACCTTCCTCTTTGTACAACAAGAGCGCCTGAAAAGAAAAAAAAATCAGCCTTAAGCGAGATTCGAACCATTGACTATATGAAGAAAACAGGGCTGGGACGAAATATCCAAGACTACGTCAAGTTTTCTATTTGACTAGGCTAATGCACGGATATGGAGGGCAAAACTACGTGTTTTTAAAAATCGGAAAAATAAAATGCTTGGAAAAAAACTGTGTTTTTTCCGATTTTTCGGAAAAAAACGGGGAAAAACGAGAGAAAAAAAAACGATTTTACCCCAAATTATACATATTTTATGCTTTTGACAAAAGTAATTCTTTCAATCCTTTTTTTTTACAACAAATAATCACAAATATGTTAAGAAGTTAAATTTTGCCGTTGGAAACTGACGTTGATTTAAAAACCAAAAAGCAAATTCAAAGGCAAATCTGGTCATAAAAGTATTACAACTTAACGAACGGAATACCATTACCACGTTGATTTAAAATGCAATATCGTAACCATAGAGTATTTTTCGTTAAATTTACGCAATCTGGGGAAAAAAAACAGATATTGAGCTTAAAAAAGGCGAGATGAGGAAAAACAAAAACGAAAAGAACGGGTTCTTATCCTTAAAAAAAAAACACACGAAAAAAACGGGAATTTTTTGTTTCTTTCCGTTTTTTTTCGGAAATTTGAAACACTACGCAAAACGAACTTCGAATAGAATTCGTATTAAGATCCACGATACTCATGAGAAATCATTTTGCATCGAACAATATCCCGGGTCTAAAATTTCAAAGGCCATTTTCGAAGACTAAACAAAATTTAAAAGGAACAAAAAAACGGTTATTCATTTACTACAAAAAATGTCAATCCGAAAAATTGCATCAGCGAGAGTTTGTAGTCGGAACATTACTATTTTTTTCGGAAACAAAAAATCTGCCGGTTACCGGTATCAAAATTCAAAACAAAAATATCAATCATCTTCGTAGAGATGTCAACAATGGTGACAGAAAAATCTAAAGAGAACTCTAATGCCTTAATGTCATAATTATTCAATAAAACCATAAACACGCTGAAGAATCGATTTATCACCCCTGAAAGATAAAATACGGTGATGTCCCCTGCCTAAAATATCGATTTCACCGCGATTGCACATCAAAAATGACAAACCTGAATAGTTTCGAGTTTTCCCTCCAAATCTTTTTGAGAAGAAGCGCTGAGATCCGAGCAGTACGCCAGCTTGTCTCTGACGTCTTCAAGCCACTGTTTGCTCTCGGCGATGCGGCTATCGAAGTCTTGGTGGCTTGTTACGTATTGTTGCCACCTAGTGGTAAGTTCCTAAAAGCCGAAAACTCAAGTTAAACACTGGATACCTTCTATAAACTCAGTTTTAAGTGCTTGAACAAACCTTGACGCGATGGGAAACTTGCTGGTAGCGCATGCTCAGTTCCGCAATCTGTGAGCTTCGGTTTGTCATGGCTCCTTTGATCAGCTGTTGGGCTCTCTCCGTCACCGTGTCCATTTCCAATTCTTTGGCTCTGACCTCACCTTGCAGTTTCTACAAGCACATCATGTTCTTCATTGCGATGCGGTCCATTTAAGCTAGGATTGCACTTTTCCCTTACATTATTGTGAGATTTCGCGATTTTGTAAATTTAAACCGTGATAAACTCGACAACTACCAGAGATAATCAAACCCCGAAAGAGGTCTATTCGATATTGATGGTACAGAAATCGGAGAACACGTAAGTCCATTTAAGCTAGGATTGCACTTTTCCCTTACATTATTGTGAGATTTCGCGATTTTGTAAATTTTAACCGTGATTAACTCGACAACTACCAGAGACACTCGAGCATCTCCGGCATCCTTTGGATCGCTCTCGAGCTGTGCAACTCAGAAATGGGATTTACCTCTAGGTTGTCTTTACAGATCAAAAAATTGACCGCGTTGAAAAATTACTGAGTCGCAAAATCTGGCAATACCGTGAAGAACGAATTCCCTTGCCTCACTCGGACGCATAGGAGAAAATAGGTTAGGTTTGGCTTAGAAAGGTTGGGGTGGGTCGATTTAAGTAACGTTAGGTTAGGTGAGTTGTGACTGGGTTAATTTAGGTTAGGTTTGGCGTTACAAGAAGATCAAACCATTTTATCTTCCAGTTGGAAATAAAATAATACAGATACTTCAACAATCTCGATATAGCATGATAAAAGCGCCTCCTCTTTCTCATTAAAAGAACATATATTGACTGAGCGAGCACATACACAGGCAGTCCTGATGATGGAAAACGTTGGACTAAGTCTTGCCTGTGGATGCGTCCATGGCCTACGCGAGGAAAGTTCGAAATGTAAGTGTTGATAGTACCTTGAGATCGTCGAGCTGCTCTTTCTTCCCTTGGCAAGTGGCTCGCAAGTCGACGGCGTGCAAAGCAGTGTCGGTATTTCTCAACCAAGCAAGGCACTGGTCCTTGAGATGTTCATACTCGTTCCACTGCTGGATTCGCGCTTCGAGACTATCGATGGTCGACCTGGAAAACACACACTCGAGTCAAAGTTCAACAAGGCTAAACGCTCATGAGTAAAGCGTTCCCTTCCGTCATTCAAAGCATAGTCAAGAGATCAAAGGTGATTAGAGAGCTCAAGTTATTCAGAGAGCTGACTGGAGTTGTTTTAAGATCCAAACTGGAGGTATTTGAGAGCCAAATGTAGTTATTTGAAGAGCCAACGAGAGTTACTTAAAATTCCAATTGGAGTTTAGAAAGCAAACTCAAGTTATTCAAACAGATAACTACAGAAAAGTTGTTTATTGAGCAACACTAGAGCTGTCTAGAAAGCCATATCAGAATTTAAAGGCCAAAGTTGAAAACCAGAGTTGGAGAGCCGAACTAGAGATAATTAGAGAGAAAAACAAGTGTAATTTGAAGAGCCAATTCTAGTGTGATTTGGAGAGCAAACAAGAGCGTTTAACTTGAGCTCGAGAGCCGAACAAGAGAAATTTCGAGAGCCTAAAACGAGTTACTTAAAGAGCTTATTAAGGGGAAGTTTGGAGAGCTAACTAGAGAGCCTATAAGGTACCTGAGCGCGGAGAGTAGGCCTTCCCACTCTTGTTGGGACGAATCGACCTGAGCTCGAATGTTGACTTGGCCCGACTCGACTGTTCCCGGTATAACCTTTTCTGCCAGAGCTCGGATCTGTTCGATTCTTGGCTCTTCTTCAGGAAGAGTCGCTTGGAGGTTCTGTTTGACAAAGAAAAACCCAATAAGATAAAATCGCTTCGGGAAAAAAAAGAGTTGATCCCAACGTAAGTACCTTCAGCCTTTCGACGTTAGTATGCACAAGTATCCTTTCCAGATCGGTGTCTCCCCAGAGAAGCACGGTGTTGTGAGTGGCCTCCAGCCATTCTTGAGTGTCCATCACCGCCTTGCTGTACTGCTGGTGATCACTCACGATTGCCTCGTACCGTTCTACGTAACCCTAAAACACCAAATTTCAACGATGCTCTTATATCAATTAGGATAAAAATTTGCTTTAAAAATCACAATTTAAATGCAAAAAGAGGTAGTCCCTTGTTATGCATGACGTCAAACTTGCTTCAACTTGTGAAATATGACAACAATAATAATTTGTTTTGACATTTTATCAGTAATACAGAGTGATTTTCAACTTTCAAAGTCAATGACCTGTTTCGATAAAACACAAAAAACATCTAAACAGGATGTCGGAAAATTAGAGGTAGATACGGAAGCCACCCATGGGGGTTGGGGTGGGGAGCAATTTCAGATAGGGAACCTGTGGGCGGAATCGAACAGTTACGCCTTTGTGAGCAATTGAAATAAAGAGTAAACTTGGCAACGCCGCGCAATAAGCAACATCGAGCTGAGCGTTGGCGCTCTCGTGTGTTTCGGGATGACAATTGACAAAGTTGTTCCGGTAGCTTAATGGATAAGTATCGGCACGGTTGATCCCGCTTCCGGACGCTCTTGGTTTGAGTCCGGTTAATTCCATTTTTTTTCCTTTTCCTTTTTTTGTACACATGACGGGTCCAAATGCAGTTTTACGAGGCAAGAAATTTGCTTGCAAGGATCTTATTCCATTTTTTTTCTCCGCTCTACCGTTTGCTTCAGGTTCGAATCCCCTAAAACTGTTAGTTTGTTCCTCTTCTTTTTCTTTTTTTGTGCTTGCCAAGCCAGATACATCGAATTTCGTTACTTTTCTTGGTGTGTTTTTCATTTTATGCGTAACAGACCTTATCGCCAAAACTGCTCCATGAATATTTTTTGATAATAAACAAACTAGGTTTCTTGGTAAACAATCTTGGTGTCACCTGCTTACAGCAATAAATTGTTGCACGCTCCTTGCAAGCAAATTTCTTGCCTGGTAAAACTGCATATGGACCCGTCATGTGTACAAAAAAAGGAACAGAAAAAAAATGGAATTAACTGGACTCGAACCTAGAGCGCACGGGAGCGCCAGGAGTCGTGCATATACTTATCCACTACGCTACCGGAACAACTTCGTCAATTGTCATCCCGAAACACACGAGAGCGCCAACGCATAGCTCGATGTTACTTATTGCGCGACGTTGCCAAGTTAACTCGTTATTTCAATTGCTCAAAAAGGCGTAACTGTTCGATTCCGCCCACAGGTTCCCTATCTGAAATTGCTCCCCACCCCAACCCCCATGGGTGGCTTCCGTATCTACCTCTAATTTCCCGACACCCTGTATACTAAATTTGTAAGCTTAGAATAGTGTTGCTCGTCACTCTGTCGAAAGAGATAGCTCTTCAAAAGTACCATTAGACAACATTTAATGACCATCCTGGCGGACTATTCTAGATACATGACATACGCAACAACCAAAACATTTCCTAAATCAAGGTTTCATAATTCACAAATAAGTCCTCTACCCTGACTTCGCAAGAATTTTGTCAATTCAAAAATACCAATTTTCAAAATATAAAGCAAAAAATCTTGCTGTTTTCTTGAGGTGCTAAATATTAGAGCATTCACTTTGAATAGCTACTCGAAAAATTCCAAAACGGCGCACTGGACGTACAGCTTGGTCCCAAGTTACAAATTGCGCGAAGAGAGTTTTCTTACAGTAGGATCGTACCTGGACTCGTTTCAAAACCGAGGCGTGCTGATCTGTGAGAACCGACAGGGTCTGATCAATCGCCCTGGAGTCTCCCGTCTCCCTGAGGAAATCCGCCCGCTCGCGAAGTTGAGCGAGCTGCTGGGTGTGCTGCTGGGCGTCGAGAAGAACGGCTCGGTAGCTCTGAAGTTGCGCCCGCTTTTCGTCAAGAGTCGTGTGAAGTTGCATGTCGCCAGCAAGAAGAACTTCGGCGTCCGTCAACCATTTCTTAAGAGCGTCCCTCGCCTCTTCAAGACCACTCCACCTGGACATCAATTATTTTAAATATTACTTTTCCATCAAAAGAGTTTGCTCTCAAGTCTCTTTGAGGATAGAGTTTTTCAATCAATTTCCTTGGGAAGTTTTTTTCCCTGACGAGGAAGTCTCTTTGAAAAGTTTTCCGACGTGGAAGTCCCGTTGAAAGGTTTTTGACGAGGAAGTTCCTTTGAAAAGTTTTTTGACGTGGTTTCTTAGAAGTCCCTTTAGACGTAAACGTCTCTCTGGGGAGTTTTTTTTTGTGGAAGTTCCTTCGGAAGATTTTTACTTGGAAATTCTCTGGCGTATGCATTATGTTCACTGACTGTAAGGTGAAGTTGGATCAAGCTAGATGGCTGTAAATGTTTAGTTTGTTTTTTTGTTGTTTTTTTTGGCAGGTTGGATAGGATACAGTAATCAAGTACGGCTATAAGTACGATCAGAGAAGGTCTCGGCGCCGTATTGGATTGTTTCCGGCCTCCTCCAAAAAACATCTACCTCACCCGAATCTCACCAAGACTAACTCTGCGACAAAAACATCTTAGCTGACCTATTACATTCAAAGTAAAAATCCGAGTTCAACTTTGTTGGAAGCAAGGACTTAGTCGGTTTTCAAATACTATGTCACGAAATTTCAAGCCCCTAACAAAGCAATACTTAAAACTACGAAGAGTGAAGTATTTTCTGGGCACCACGCGGCTAATGTCGTTCCGGTTTGGTAGAAAACTTTGAAGAACTTCCATAGCATCTACATGTACAGAACTTCCGGTATCCGGATTTCATTTTTTAATTACGGAGATATCAGCATTTTCCTGGGCGCAAAATTACGTGCTGAAGAACTTTCACCAAAGCATCTACATGAACAGAACTTCCGGTATCAGGATTTCATTTTTTAGTAGATTTCAGCATTATTCTGGGCGCAAAGTGGCTAATTTTAGGGAGAAAATTACGTGCTGAAGCACTTCCACCGAAGCGTCCAGTACAGCGTGTTAGACTAGCCACTCACCTCGACAGCCTATCCTGCAACGATCGTTCGGCACTTCCGACAGCGTCAAACAGCTGCTCCATCGTCACTTGCAGTTCTTGCAGCTGATCGCGAATAGCCTCTCGACCTTCCGCAGCTGTTGCTGGATACAGCTTTTCGCCCAGCTCAACAGTCGAGTTGAGCAGAGCCGTGGCGGTCGGTTGTTCAGACAGGAGATCCTGCAGTGCCACTCGCTGAGCTTCCAGCTCATTACGCGCACCCGTCTAAACACATTCCAAAGTTAGGAAACACTCTTAGCTCGCGTGCAAGCGGCAAGCGCGGTTGCCGGTTCGGTCCCATTTTGCGATCGTGACAGTTTCAAACGCGAGGATCTCTAAACCCGCTGCAGATGCAAAGTTGTGTCCAGCAGCTAATTCGTAGATCTCAGTAATTCCTAGATCCGTGGTGCAAGGCGCAGGTTTGTATCTTCAGTATCGAAACGGAAATTTACGTTTAAAATTACCGGAATCGCAAAATTTGGCAACCTCCACATCAGTTTCAGAAAACGAAATTTCCATCTCTAAGCTCCACCCAGGTTAACCCATTCATCACACTATCAGGGCTAACGACATTACACAGGGTTAGTTACCGTTGGCCCTGGTTTTGTAAACCCACCACCGCCCAGCGAGGCCGTTCGGAAACCGAAAAAAATATTTAAGAGGATCTTTTAAGTTCAGTATTGTCACAATTAAAAAAATATCGCCCCTCTGGGAACTTGAAATTTAATAATTTAGGCATTTTTCAAAGCTTAAAATTTCGAATTTTAATGGGGAAAAAGTCCCTCCAATTTCTCTTTAGCTGAATTTCACTCCAAATACTTAGGGCTGTTATGGGTTAACTTAGGTCCTGGCCTTGGTCCCTCGCTGCGAGGCTCTGCTGGGCATTTGACAGATAAAATTAGCCTTGGATAGGTTAACTCGCCCCGCTCGATTTTTCGACAAAAAGGTGGAATACAAGCGGTGAAAAATTCTTCCTTGGTATGTGGCCGGCTAAACTTACCAAACAGGCTGAAGTGCAGGTTTCAAAGCGCGCCTGTGCTTCGGCCAGCCACGCTGAGCACTGCAAGTACTTCTCCTGGTAAGCCGCGTGGTCCTGTACAGCCTGCTTGCATTTTTTGACGATTTCCTGCAGACAACGCAAACTCAATGAGCGGACGGGAAGCCGGAACAGGGCCAGTATGGAAAGCGTTTTCAGATAGATACCTTCACCTCCTTAAAGCACAAAATTTTTACGTAGAATCCTGCTTTTCCAGGAGATTTTAAAAACGGTTTCCAAGATTTTCTTAAGAATCACGGTTGGTTAGCTTTAACCGACTTATAAGGTAAACTCACTTGAGGTCAAGCTGGGAGGAAACCTACCTTAAGTTAACCTACGTCGTGAAATACCTACCCCAAGCCTACTTAGGTTTGCTATATACTTAGGTGAGGTTCACCTAAATTTGTAAAATACCCAGTAACCTTGGCACGCAATAACATACCTGGCAAACGTTAAGCTAGTTTTGAAGTACACTCATTGTCGGCTTTACTTGAACTTCAAGAGATTTCGGAGAGTAAGCTTATAATAATACGTTTATATGAGATTATCCGAAAAAAAAACAAAAAAAACTCCTGTGTGAAAAATTGTGATTTTGCTTTTTCCCAGGTTTGCAGGAGCCCTAAATAGGTAATCAACCCGAAAACAGTCTACGCTCTTTCATATAAAACCATGAGCCTCTCCTGATAAAACCAAATACAGAATTGGAAAAAGAAAAAAATCTTACGAGATTCCTCAAAAAGACGAAGCTGCCTATTGACCTATAAATACCTGAGCCTGTCCTCAAACCCCCCCAAAAAAATGTTTAAAAAAAGTCGGTAATAATTTATGTGTCATAAGAAAAATATCACCACATTCTTGCCTGATTGAGGAATATGATGCACTTGGAAATAACAAAGTCGAATTTCAAGCAGAAACTATTTGCTGATTATTAATAATTTTGAATTCTGAAGTATTCTCCGAGAACAAACCGGTTCGTTTGGGCCAAGTTTTTGACATTTCAAATTTCAATACAGACAGAGTACAAGTTGTACCTTAGTTGTTGACTGGATGGCTTGGAAACGCGAAGCGACTTGCTGGACGCTGACGGAAACTTTGGTTTCTCCCGTCGTTTGAAGCAGGTCAGGCGATTCGTCGGTCATTTTCTCGAATTCCGCTTCATTTTGTCTCAAGCTCAAGACCAAAGCCTGCAAGATAAATCCAAATGTCAACAAAACTGTTGGAGGTTGATGAGTTCCGGTGCAAAAAACACATAATTCAGGACTGAAATAAGAATTGCAAAGGGTTTCGAGCAACGTCCCTTCCAGCGGAACGCTTGGTCACACAGGTTGAGAAGGAACGACACAGAAATGGCACCTTGATGTTCGGGAAACCTTTTTCAGGGAGTTCAGTAAGGGATTCAAAAAGGGAAGATACAAATTAGAACACTTTGAGAGAAGGAAGCTAGGGACGAAACATTAGGAAGTTCACAGTGGTAAGTTCAGGCTAAGGGAACGCTTAAAACGAAGAGAAGAGAACAGGAAAAAATAGGATGCTCATTATTGAACTCAGGCTAGGATGAAATGAAATTTCTCGGTTGGAGCAGGTATGTTTACGCTGGAGGAGGGCTCCTAAGAATCGGACACAGTTTAGGAAACTCAAACAAGTTCATGATGGAAGTACACTTCGAAGCTAAAAATATAAAATTTCGCATGAGCTATTTAGTTAAGTCTTTAAGAAGGTTCCAATAAAGTCATGTACTTCACAAAGCTTTGGTTCATAAACTTGGGATCTGTGCTTTACAGATAAGAGGGTTAGATTATGTTCATAAAAGTCTAAGGGTGCAATCATCTGTCAAGGTTTGAGGTAACTTATAACAATGAAGTCAAGAGGCAAAAACCGGACCGCGCTTCAAAGCTGATTCGGGAGTCAAAAAGCTCAATTTGAAGGAAAGCTTAAAAATGGCTGTATACAGCCACTTTGGCTGATAGAAAAATCCCTGATCTGGTTTTATTATTATTTTATTTTTAATTGCGCGTTGTTCTTTTCTAGACGAATCGCTTTCTAGTTAACAATTCCTCTAGTTCAAGTTTACCTTGTTTCGCAAAATAGTTACTTAAAGTTAACCTGGACCTCAATACGATCCCACCAATCAAAATCCAATCAAGTGAAAGGGCTTGTTTCGAAAATCAATCAAGTGAAAGAGTTCGTATCAAAAGACGATCAAATGCAATGTATAAGAATAGCAGGTGATCGTTTTTTCAAATGATCGCGTTCATTTGATCGATTTTTGAAACAGGCATTTTTATCTTATCGATTTTTCATTGGAGGGATCGAATATAAATTAGCGGAAATAACCAACAGCCTTGCTCAAATTCACCTAAGTTTGAAAAGGTGTTAAGGACGACACCTTTCCTACAAGGTCTCTCTACACATTTTTCTAGGTGTTAAACTTTTTCCGGTTTTTTTTTGGCAACTAAAATAATAAAAAATTCCAGACCTTTTATGGAAAAATTCATCGAGACTTGAATGCACGTGATGCATTTCAAATAGGAGGTGACTTGAACGCACGGAACCCAACCTAATACATATCATACGGGGCTGGCGGGCGAATAGCCACTTCGTAAAATGAATTCCCTGATTATCTCGGTGTTCCACTTTTCCACGGTAACATGCGGAACAGCCCTGAGCTGGAAAGCTACAGGAAATGTCCACAAAACCTGAATGAATAGGCACGAGTAGGGTTAAAAAAAAACAAAAAAAAAAACAGGGTTCCATTAGCCTTACTTGATCCAGACAATCCTTGGCTATGATGAGCGGATCCCGGAGGCACACAAACCGCTGTGCTTCCTGAGGGACATTAAGGATCTTAATGTTTAAAGGGGGACTTCCTTGGACATACGACCTTTGCAGAGTCTCTCCCTCGTAAAAGCATTCACTTAAAGTGATGACAGTGAGATTGGTAGGCGAAGAAAGTTGAAAGTGTCACCTCGTATTTGTCCAGCTGTTCCCGCTTCTCCTCGAGAGTGGACCTCGGCTGATAGTTTTTCAGCGCCGCCTCAGCATCCGTCAGCCAGCTCAGCAGACGGTCCAGAGATCCCTCGTACTCGGACCACTGCTGCAACCTTTTCTCCACTCCTATTCGAGCCTCCTCGATTGCTGACCCGAATTTCTCCAAATCAAACCTAACGAACCAATAAAGGATTAATAAATGATCATTTTCAACCCAATTAATTCAGGATGTTTGATCGCTAACCGTCATCGGTTTCAGTCGTTAAAATTCTTATAAACTTATAGCTGACATGGTCTTGCATGGTTGGTTGAAATTTTGGACCCGGTTACCGAAGTGATTTTTAAATTTCGAGGAGCTAAAGTTCGCGAATTTTATACGGTGTCATATGGACACCAACCCTAAAAATACTAGTTTTCAGAATTTTATGGAAAAAGTTGACAGGAAGTTGCTGTAAAAAAACTTTCTCTATTGTTGAATACCTTAAAATGAACACAAAGAGCCAAAAATATTGATTCCTCATCGATCATTTAACAGAAATATTGCACATAAACCTATAAATCAGGGCGTTTTGGCACGGAGATGAGTCACATCAGCTACTCTTGCGTCTCTATTAAATCGAAAGAATCTTGATTTACGGTCGAATTTAAATTGGGACGATTTGTTTACGCCGAGGGTATGGCTTGATTGCTGTTCAAATTTTCCTACCTTGATTCAAAGTTTTAACTAAACTTGACGAGTCTGAAGCGATCAAAACATCCTTAATCCCATTGCTCTCAACTAATTTAAATAATTACTCGGCTGCAAAAGCCTCTACTTCTATTTTAACCTTGAATTAATTTTTCTAAATTACCAGTAATACAGCTCCGAAGTAACATTCTGCAAAATCTTAACCCGGAAATGGTTGCTGGTTTTTTTTGCGATTTAAATAGGCCTATTTATTAGTTCCAGGAAATCGGTAAACCCACTTACACCCGCGCAGAGCTTTCAGATTCCTATTGATATTAATCGTGCAGAGATGGGGAGGGTAAGCGACGGAGTACGAACTATCGTTCGCACTGAACAAGCATTTTTTTCATCAGAAAGCTAGGCAAAACGGTGTAATTGTATTTTTCATTTAGGCGTTGTTAGAGGTCGCATTAAACTTAAAAAGAATGAAGCTAGTGTTTTAGGATATATTTAACTCTTGACAAACGAGGGGAGGACGCACTTAACTTTAAATCACACTGATTAGGAAAGGATTTTTTTTAAGCGGGTCTTCGCTGAACAGCCCATTCAGCTCACGGAATATAGCCGAATTTGGATAGAACGAAAATCTCTAACTGGTAATATTACCGCTTTGTCTTCGGTTTCAACCCTAAGAAACACCGAATGAATGGTGGTGCTCCTTAGTACAGGGAGTACTCTGCCTTTCTTTAGGGATTCCTAAAATCCACACGATAGCGGCTTAGGGTCGAACGGCAAGGGCTTAAGGTCGATCTTGACATTGTTGACTTACTTGAGTGAAGCGAGGTCTCTGTCCATGGTTTCTTTAGCACGGGGAGGCAGTTTGGAGGCTTTGTTGGCGACGTGGTCTGAAAGGGAGCCCAGACGAGCGAAGCCCTCTGAAAGCGCGTCCTGAAGTTCTACGAGATGTGCCAAGCGGTTCTGCAGGGTTGCTTTGCTGCCTGAAAGATCTAAAACGGGCGCCAAAGTTAAAAACTAGTTCACTTCATGTTTCATAAATGGAATTCACCTTCTCTTGTGTTCCACCTTTCATCGGTAACCCAAAAGTCACGTTCGTCAGTCCAAGCGAGACAATGGTCTTTAAGGTATTAATGCGACTACTCATTAAGAGAAATCTGACTTAGATAAGATGAAGGGAAAAAACTATTTCACGTCGAGATAGGGATATTAGCAACAATCTGGTCAAGTTTGCCGATAATCTACAGTTTAGTTATTCTAAAGCACCTCAAAAACAACAGCGTTTTGATGAAAAATGAGTCAAATTAACAACGGAATAAAAATTCATAATTCAAATTACATCTTCCTATTAGACATCCAAACTTATTAACAACCCGAGAGTCTACTCCCAAACGTGATAATTTCCCAAACTTTGAGATTTTTTAAAAGGTTTTTTGATTTTTTTAATGAATTTGACTAGTACGCATCGCTGGAACCACCTTAACTGAAGTGTCTTGTGCCTCTTTCCACTGTCACTTTGCTTAGCTTGACTACTGAGGTAGACACACAAGAGGTCAAATGTTACTTTCCACGTCACTTTACCTTTATAAGAAGATAGTCGTTCCCACAGAGAATGTTGGTACTCGACCAGAGCTTTGTGCACGTCACTGAAATGAGTGAGCGTGTCTAGGGCTTCTTCGAGCTGAGTAATGGCGACCAGCCACGCGTCCACAAGACGCTCGTAACGCGAAGCGACTTTGGCGGCCGCGTCGCGCGCTTCCTCCAGCTGCGCTTCGCCCGTCGCAGCTTCTGCCGCCCCCATTAAAGCTCGAGCCTTCTCCTTCACCGCCTCCACGACCCGTTTGTGCGACAACATCTCTTGCAAAGTCGTCTGTAAACACATCCACATATGAGAAATTGCGACGAGTATGAAAAATTGCTGAGATACGATTCTCATACCTTGTTCTTGAGCAGTCGCGCCCGTATCTCGTGAGTGTTTCCTCCTAAAGCTTGATGTTCCGGTTGCAGCAGTCTTTCCATGGCGTCTAACCACGTCAGTGTTTGCTGGAGCAGTTCGGAAAACTGGCTCCATTGTTGGGATGCTGCATCTTGCTTTTTCTGTTCTGCTTTCAGACCTTCGTCCAAAGCATCCCACCTAGACAAAAACATCAAGTTTTTAGCTCTCGTCGATTCAGCCTAAAAACTTCTCAGAGACGCACCGTATCTACTTTGTTGATATTACCCTGCGGATATTACCCCGCGGTGACAAAATGAAGATGAAAAGCTGAAATCGACTTAGTTTGTAGCTATCAAACATCCTCGCATAGTGTAAAATTAAAACAAGTTTCACCATCTAGTTTCCGAGTTTGAGCTTGTCGAAAGAAACAAAAATACACGGTGATAGGTATATGGAGACCTCATTAAAGAAAGTGTATAATCGAGAAATTTAGTTATACCAAGTGAAGACAAGAGAGTAAAAAAATATTTCTTTCAGTTTAAACCCCATTACAAAAATTTGAGCTAAAAAAATTGAAACCTCACCGTTTAGTTGAAGAGAAATCCGAAAAAAAAACTCAGAAGAATACGCATTTTACATGAAAAATGATTCAAACCAGAAACTGTAGATATTTTTGAAAATTCGAAATCAACCTATGTAATGTTAGATAAATATTGGACCCGTATGTTAGTCTAAGAGATTCTAAGCTCTAGATTATTTATTAAACATGATTCAACGTCCGTGTGAACTTGGCTACTTTGCTACGGGGGTATATTCTTAAATACCATAACCTCAAAGGCCGCTTTGAGTTTATCAGTATTTCACAACTAACGCACCTGTCTCTTATGTTACGCATTTGTTGCCTGATCCGTTCGCGGCCGGGCGCAGCGGTGTCGCTGAGAAGACGCTCTCCCGAAGAGCACAGCCCTGCAAGTTTCGTTTCTGCTTGCTCGCGTTCGGCTAGCAGAGACTGCAGCTCGGCCGCTGCGACGGCCGACTCGGCTGCAACGGTGCCCCTGAGGTTGGCGAGGCGCGCCTCAAGCGGGGACAGCCACGCTTCGATCTCGTTCAGCCTGTCCCGGTAGACCCGGTGGTCGTCCACCAACGACTGCCAGCGGTTCACAACCTCTTTGCTCAACACGTGCAGTAACTGGTACCTGCGAGAACATAGCGATCAGAAGAACAATCAGGACGTTTTTTAATAGACCTCGATGCCTCTGTAGGTTCTATTTTCTCTGGATGCGACTGTAGTCAGTCACGTGACCGAAAGCAGCCAATTCGATTGGGTAGCCACAGTGCTGAAGCCAATCAGCGGCCTCTTTACTAACCACTTTAAAGTAGTTTGCAACGAAGCTGCTGCTAC
>Ga0058701_10001400_pt1 | contig 17013 bp, 9 predicted proteins | sample AgamicOrMae_FD_97039 | JGI IMG/M metagenome (GOLD analysis project Ga0058701, IMG submission 97039) | Agave microbial communities from Guanajuato, Mexico - Or.Ma.e | ecosystem: Host-associated > Plants > Phyllosphere > Phylloplane/Leaf | place: Guanajuato, Mexico | collected 2012-06-04
AAAAAAAAAAAAAAAAAAACATGGTTTAGGTAAAGTACTGAAAAGACGAAGCAGATATTCAGTATATGACTTTCCTTACCCACAGACATTTGCTACTAACATTTATCATCTGTGGTGTGAAATGTTTAAAAATCGCGAACATATGTATGTTTTTGTTACCCGTAATTTTCTTACTGTACCTTCCGTATACAGAAGCATTTGTTTACTGTTTATATTAAATAAAATCTCTATTATGTAACAAAAAAAAAATGTGTCGGTTGTACTCAATTGAAATGAGGGGGGGGAATAAATATACCTACAGTATATGTTCCAAATATATTTATTTAGTTATGCTTAATTTTTTGAATTAAACCCAAAGTGTCATTTTATTTTGCTATTGTTCAAATTATTTTATATCCTGTGCCCACCATCAAGACTCGGTACTCGCGGGATACCCGCGGTGCGCATTTAGTGCGCATGGGGCGCCAGACACGAACGCCTCATGCTGCAGTTTCCAAACAATATTTTTTATTTTCTAAAATATATATATATCTTTTTCTTTAAAGAAATAATTGTTAGGTTTAACAATGAAGTGGAAAAAAGTCAATGAAGCCCAAGGGAATGAAATCCACGAAATTGATTTGTGCGCTCCTCCGAAAATATTCCTGGTCTACTAAACGTAGACACAATTTAAATTTCCGTAAGGAGCAAAATCTGCTTTGCGCCGGAAGGTTTCTCATCAGGTAATATAGGCCCACCCATTTCTTAACACTTCTTAAAATTTGAAGCACCAAAACCTCGTAACTCGATCCTCTGGCGGAATTCAATACATTGCCCATGACATAAAAAAATGAGAAGTTAAGTCGAAAAAAACCTGAAACAGGTGCAGTGCACCTCTGCTTGTCAATGTGAAGCTTTCGTCTCGCATCCTATTGGATTATTGATTTTTGCAGGGGGAGGTTTACTTTTGACGTTCCATTTTACTGCAATTTTTGTTAATCCTTCGAAGTCCCCGTTGTTTTATCATTATTATTCTAAAAAAATGTAAGCCTTCGATAAATCTTACGTGGCTTAAGCCTCTTTGGTCGAATGTATATTAAGACAAAAAAAGAAAAACATTAAAAAAAGAGACCGTAACCCGACTAATTCGTATTTCGCGCTTCACTCGGTCTTTCTTTTTCGTGGTAGTTCGTTCCGACATTGTGACGGTAAAATCTTGGCAAAATCAGGTATTTATAGTGTACATGGTGCGTAACAATCAGATTATTAAACAAAGAGTATTTTACCGGGTTAACAATTATTGTGAATTAATGAGAAAGTTGACCACAGCCTGGAGGAGCAGCTGGAATTTTCGCCAATCGTGGTTCGATGTTCGGCTTTTTCGACCAATCACAAGACTTGTTATTTTGACCAATGGCGACAGGGCAACGGTGACGTTTCAAGTTCTACCGACCAATCCGCTTCCACGTTGAGACGGTGACGCTTTACTTGTTTAGACGGAGACGAAGCTAGACCAGTGTTCTTTCACTCTTGATTTGTTTCTCGGTGAAACAGTGTTTGGAAGTGTGTGAAGTCAATCGGTAAGTGAAGTGTTGACTCTGTACATGTTCTTAGCAAGTTAGTTTAACATAGTGCTCATCATTTTACGAAAACTGCGTGGTTTAAGTGCGCCCTCGGTGGTCAGGGAAGTGTCTATCCCTTGTCGTGCTTAACATCGTGTGCGTAGCCAGGAAAGAGGCTCTGACACCTTAAAAGTGTCACGCGGCCTTTTTCTAGGTGAGTGACAAGCATTTTCAGTTAAATTCTTCACTTTTGGAATTTAAAAATGACGGTATCTCTGCTGTCAATCCGCGGAACATGTGTTAAGGTCGCCTGCCGTGGCTTTCACGTACTATCAGATTAACATTTCCTTTTGAGAGCTTAGTCGACTAATTTTCTTGCACAAGTGTGATGAAACATTTTGTCGGTTTTAATTGCACGTGTTTGTAATGTACTGTGCAGATGAGTTCCCGCCAGAAAGTCTGACTTGTTTAATCAGGTTTTACGCCGCCATCTTGGACCATCGCAGTGCATTGCATTTGATCAATGTTGACAGTGGAATTGGTTGAAACGCTTTAATTCATCTGTAGCTTATCGCGCTTTATAATTGTGTCGCATTTCCCCCCAGTATCGTTGTCACACTTATTAGCCGACATTTTTTTTGTTGTTTCGCGCCGTTTTCTGACGTTGCTGTTGGTGTTTCAGTGAGATACAATGGCACGTACTAAGCAGACAGCGCGTAAATCTACCGGAGGAAAGGCGCCGCGTAAGCAGCTCGCCACCAAGGCCGCACGTAAGAGCGCGCCATCAACCGGAGGTGTGAAGAAACCCCATCGTTACAGGTATGTAACCGTTCTCAAGACTTAATGTGATAGTACGAATGAGATCCTTATCCTGTCATTTGAATTGCAGGCCTGGTACCGTCGCCCTTCGTGAAATTCGTCGTTACCAGAAGTCAACTGAGTTGCTGATCCGCAAACTGCCGTTCCAGCGATTGGTTCGAGAAATTGCTCAGGATTTCAAGACAGATTTGCGATTCCAGAGTGCAGCTATCGGAGCTCTTCAGGTCAGTTTGTTTTTCCCATTCCCCTGCATCTTGAGGATGCTCAATGCAATGTACTAATCCATCCTTTTGTGTTGTAGGAAGCCAGTGAGGCTTACCTTGTGGGTCTATTTGAAGACACCAACTTGTGCGCTATCCATGCCAAGCGTGTAACCATCATGCCCAAGGACATTCAGTTGGCCCGCCGAATTCGAGGAGAGCGTGCTTAAGCTGTGTTGTGTGTGGGTACCCTACTGCAACTTGCTAAGTTTCGATGGTGGTGTCAGTCAAGATAACTCCCAAGGACTTACTTTTCTTCACTAAATCATTATCAGTGATGTGACTTTCACACTGCCAGGGAGTGGCTGGCGGGGGACTAAGTTTGAGTGTATTGTTTTAAGACTGGATTCATTCTTTTTTCACAATGTCATGTTACTGTAGTGTCTTGAGCTACCTATAAATGATGAGCTGGGCACCCAATTCCAGCATCCCAGTTTTGATTAGTTCTGTTTTTTATTTTAAAACTTAAATAAATTATACAACCTTCTAGGTTCTAAGTGTAGTTTAAGGGGTTTCATTGTATGCCTGTGTTGGTTGGGCCATGCATTCTGACATGTAGATTCTGGTTTGATTTATCTAATTTTTTTTTGCAATTGTCATTGCATACTTATTGGATCATTAATGTAAGTTCAGAAAATCTCAATCTTTGTGTGTGGAAAATGATTATGATTGTGACATGTCCTATAAAGAATTTTTATACTGTATACCATGGCAAAGTACTGGTGGCAATGAGGCCTCTATCCATAGTGCTTGTGAAGTTGAAAAAATTTGATTGTACTTTTAATTCTTTAAGGGCAAAAAAAAATAATTTTAATTTGACAATGTTACCGAAGCATGACTGCATGTGGTGAGGTACTTCCCACCTGTCAGTTGTCTGGTCAAGGGTCATCTTATGAATCTGTCCAGTTCATGCAATTTGTACTGCATTTTATATTTGTGGGCATGCTCTTGTGACAGTATTATTTTCCTGAGTGGAAATGTGTAGGGGCAGCTTAATAAAACAATGAAACACCAAGCACATTCTTATTTCTTTACAGCCCTTCTTGAAAACAATCAATTCTCTATTCAACTGCTGTTATGAACTAGCAAAACTTATTGTTCCGTGTAAAATGGTCTTGCGGTTAACGTAACTTACGATCTTAGAACTGGCCGCTGTCAGTCCTCGATCAAGTTTCAAACTTTTTCGACGGTTTGAATTATTTTGGAATGGGTCACGAAGTCAAACTTTGCCTATCTCAAGGTGGTAGATGGGCTTGAAGCGCAATGAGTGACTGCCGTCTAAATTGCTCGATAAACCACGGAAGTCACTACTAGTAATCCGACCTTTAGCTCTAGTACCGTATTAATTTCAACAACTGCTGTATCGAAGGAATTTGATTTACCGAAATATAACCAACAAGATCCAAGATAACTTGTATTAACAAGAAAATCTCTGACAGCCCCCGATTTCTTCCAAATGTACGGGTTTTAATAAGGATAGCGACGGATATAAATTTTTAATTCAAACATGTAAAAGTTAATTAAAATTTGCGTTTTAAATTAATACGAGAAAGTCTTAGACCTGACAAAGGAGATCCGGAAGGAAGAGTCCCTTTGTTCTACATGTTCAGGTTTCATAAAATGCGTAGACACCAGAACAAGGAAGTGAACACCGACGGAAAAAAAACGAAAACCATGTAAATCTCCTCTTTAGTTAAAATTAAATCTATGAAATAGCCATAACTCAGAAACGATAAAAGATACCGCAAAATTCGTAAAATTTTGGTACCGGTATTATAGGCAACTCTACTTCCCGTTCCGATTTTCCATCATGAATACATGTATTTTCCTGATGTATCTCAAAACAGTTCGTTGCATTAAATTTTTAACGCTAATTTGAAAATATAAGTTATTAATCTTAGGAGCTAATTTTTGGCAGAAAAAAATGTCATACCATCCCCTTCAACATCCTTTAGACTAGTTCACTGGAACATATCGGTGAGGTACCCTGCCTATGTGTATAACCCGTGCGCGTATACAGGCTGTGGACATCTCTTTTAATTCTTTAATCAGAAGTTATGAGATTTTCGATGTAAGGCTGCAGTCCGTTTGAGGGGAGGATTCTTTTCAAGCCCTTTAAAAGTTAAACGCCGCTCATCGCTCCAAGCCCGTTTCCCCTCAAGCGATCCGTCAAGTGTCATTCGCTTCCGCACAGCTGATGTTTGTTTACATTTTCCCCGATCCTTCCATCTGTTGGGGGGATGTTTGTTATTCGAAGAATACTCTATTTTGTCACAAAAACCAATCAATAAAACTAAAATGGCATTATAATTTTGGGGGTAACATTATGTACAATATAATATTATTTTCATCCAACAAATTCTACGTTTTGACGTTTTTTAGACGGTCTTTTGACTCTACTTTTGACCGGAAAGAGTAACAATTGTGATCAAGAAGGTCGTGCGATTGGGCAAGTCAAAATACGCTTATATCTGCTGATTCGTCAGGGCCGTATTTCTGGGTTGTCATAATATTGTCTAATTTGGAACTGTGAGATTCTAAATTGTCTTTGTGACCTGATTCAAAGTAAGTATTCTACAGAATAAGAGTGAAATCTTGTGTTTTTATTGCAGATGCGCGTCAGAAATGTGGGAGTAGTTCTGTTAACCTAGTCTTTACGCCATCGCAGCACTTAGGCCTATGTCTTCAATCAACGATTTGGTGGTTTTTGCGTTAATTTGAATCGCAAAATTTGCTCAGGGTGATATGTTAATGAACATGTGATCACTTGCGTTAATTTGGTGACACTAGAGATAGGTTTTGGGGCACCGTCTTTTGTGTACCCAAGTGCTGGACATGCACACATTTACTTGTTTATCTTAATGTAAATTTCGGTCTTAACTGACTATTGAAATGTTCGAACATACGGAAATTAAGGACCACCAGACAGAGATGCCTCAGCCAAAAGTAAGGGATTTGTTTTTGGGTGGCAGTATGTGTCAGATCAAAATAGATCTCTCTATGTGTAGACAAGCAATTTAAGTACCCTATTTTGGCAAACATCTCTTGTGATCTGAGCTCTTTTTTGTGGAGCAGTTCTAAAAAATACCTTTTATTGTGTTGAATATTATGGTGAAAGTTGGATTGTTCACTAGACATGACTAGCCGGGGCTTTTTGCCATGGAGCCTTGTTTTGCTCACATATTGGAATAATAATCTTATAGTCACTGTATTTGTTATTTGTAACACTCATTATATTTAGCTATGATTTTTGATCCTAAGAAGTGATGTTCATGTAGTGATTTATTTGTCTGCTCTTCAAATTTAGCCTCTCATTTATTCAATCAATGGCCCCAATGACCTTAAGCAGAGACTTCAGAAAATAATCTTTAGCTGTGCCTTTTGATTTAGGTCATGGCATTTTGAATATCTATTTGAGATGCACATATAATTGTTTAAAATTAGTAAATTCAGAAGTTTGCTTTGAACATGGTGTAATTTCTTTGTTGTGTTTGGTCAGATGCGTCGACAAAGGGAAGATATGCAGGTGAATATTGCGGGGCTTCGTCGAAATATTATGAACCTTGCTCATAACTATTCGGATGCTCAGGTATGTACGAATGACTGTGTTCATATGTTTTAGAATGACTTCATTGGCTAACAAGTACTAACTTAAACTGTGATATATTTTCCAGATTAAAGTTCGTGAAGCAACTAGCAACGATCCATGGGGCCCAAGTAGTAAACTTATGTCAGAAATTGCAGATCTCACATACAATGTTGTTGCCTTCACAGAAATCATGCAAATGATTTGGAAGAGGCTTAATGACCATGGGCGAAACTGGCGTCATGTATACAAAGCATTGTTACTTTTGGAATATTTAATTAAGACTGGATCTGAAAAGGTAAGCATTGCAAGCATATACACCAACTGATTTGTAAATTTTGTGAACATTTGCATTTGCTTAGTCATCCTGAAAAAATGTTTATTGAAGCTGCACACAAACCCCATTCTTTTGTGTACTTAATAGAGCAGAGTTTTCCTGGTAAACTATTGGGGATGTATTTCTATGGTAACTAAATCTCAATGGAAGGAAGTTCTTTTTTGGGAAACTGTGTGGCTTTAGTAGAAAGGTATCTACTATAGCCACCAAAGGGCTGTGGGCTCAAACTACAGGATCTTCAGCATTTATTTTAGTGTTGGTCGAAGTGTGTTGACCAGCTTTACAGCTGAATAATTCCATGCGTTGTATGCACAAGTGTGCTCTTTACTCAGAAAACACAGGGAGCTGCTTCCCTGGTGCGTCTTATATCCAGATAGGTCCAGTACCTCTTGTGGTTTATGGTCTAACATGATTTTTCTTAAAGAGCAGTCGATGTTTTTGCGGGTTATTTACGCTAACATTCACTCGAGTTATATCACTGATGGTCTATATCACAAGATATAACTGTCCTCTCCTTTAACTGATCTCGTTTCATTTTAATCAACGAACTTATGCGGTCATCTCGAGACTTGTCCTCGCTGCAAATTTCAGAAGTGGAATTTTTCATCTCTTGTGTTTTGCCCCGGTAAAACTATTTATTATGGAGATAAACGACACATAACCACTATTAAAATTTCCATCAGAAAGGAAATTTTTAGGCGATCAGCTTTGCTCCCTTTTCTCTCTTAAAACATACTCAATTTCTCGGATTGCTGAGAAATTCGCGAAAAATGACTCTTGCATCCTCTTAATCGTTTTAAACGACTTTTGCATCCTCCTCGTAATGCTTTTGTTAATTGGACTTTCCGTCAAAAAACAGATTTGAATCAAATAGTGTACTACTTCGCTGTCAAGAGATATTTCCATATCTCTCAGTTTTCGAGATAAGCGATAAAAACTGTTTTTGCGACCTCTAAATCCCGTGGACATAGGGTTGTTGTCCTACGTGGGGCCCGTTTTTTTATTTTATTTTTATTATGTAATTTTGTAATTGTTTCCAGGTGGCGCAGCAATGTAAAGAAAACATTTTTGCTATCCAAACTTTGAAGGATTTCCAACATTTTGAGGACAACAAGGATCAGGGCATAAATGTACGAGAAAAGGCGAAGAACTTGGTGGCTCTGCTCAAAGACGACGAGAGACTACGAAATGAAAGAGTGCGCGCTTTCAAGGCGAAAGAACGTTTCGCTCAGAGTGCCTCGGCGTTTGGCAGCGACGGAGGGGTAAGTTGCTTACCTTCCTCTCTTTTCTGATCTTGGCTTTCTCAGTATTTTTTCTCTGATATGATGGCTTGGAAGGGAAGCAGAGGCTTAATTTGATTGGGGTAGCCGGAAATTTTCGTCTGTGCCCTTTTTTTGGATTTCCTGTAACATAAAAATATCTTAACGCAAATGGGGGGAAAGCTCTCTAGATACCGGAGAGGCGTAGGCGGAGAGCATGGTGGTAGATTTTGTTGATTTGAGTTGAGAGGAGATGGGTTGTAGTGACTTGTTTATAACCAAATGATTTCTACCAAGTGTGCAAAGTTAATCAAATGTGGTAATGCTTTTTTCTGTTTAACGTGCAAGTGCATCTTCGCTTAAGGTTTACTGTGAAATTTGTTGGGAAACTTATTGTTATATATCATGGATTAAGTAAAGATTACTTTGTATTTATTTCGAAAATTTTGAATTGACATGACCACCTTAAAAATTAACCTTCTGACCATCTTAAAAATTAACCTTCTGCCATCATGGCTGGATTCTCAATTTCAGCCACAATCAAATAATTTTTGATTCAATAATTTTTGTTTCGGCCTCTCTATTGTGAAACTCGCCCGTACAATACACTTTGATGAAATCTTCCTAAGGGGTTCAAGTCTAAAAAAAAATTTGGCAACTTATGTTTGATACCACGAATTGTTGTGCCAGAGGCTTATCGGAATGAGTGATCGTTTGTGTATTTTACAGTTGGTTATCCTTTTTGAGCCCGCCTCCTTTCAGAGAAGGGCTTAATTACTTTCATGCTTTACGCAGCGAAGCTGTGCAACATCTTTTTCACGATCCTTTTCCTCATTCGCTTTCTGATGAGGCTTTTCCTTCTAAGGAACAACTCCTATGAAAATTAAGTTTTATATATGCTGTTATGTAAATTATTTGATTTATAATGAGGAAAAACTCGTCTGAGAGCCAAAGACCCCGATGCTTAAACGTCCGCATCTTATTTGTAATGATCTGAGTGGTATGAAATTTCTCCAACTCAGCTCAGGGCAATTTTTTGATACGTGGACGGTCATTTCATCGCTATCGAAACAGTGTGGGAAAATGTGGTGGAGAAATAATTTGGGGGGAAAAAAAGGCAAGAATTATTTTGGAACGTTTTGTTGTTTTGGTGGCACGCTCGTCTTTCCTGTCACTCACTGACAAATTTTTGTGTGACTTTGTCTCTGGAAAGCTGTTCTCATAAGTTTCCTGGCAAAAGGAGGGTTGCTAAGATCTAGAGTTGAAAGATTGGGTTGTGTTCTTCTGCGAACAACTCATTGAGAAGGCCGAATTTTCGGATGAAACTATCAGAACGCTGTGTACCGTGTGCATCTCGCCAATCTATTACCAGATGGTCTTAAGTCTAAGGTTGACTTGAAGATCCTCAGGTCACTGACTCAAAGATCTTAAGGTTGGCGACTCGTAAATATCTGCGCAGGCGGCAGCACCGAACTTTCATTTACCGCGCAAACCCCATTCTTGGAGGTTATCCTCGTCTCTAGCGATGCCTCTCTTCTTACAAGGACTCTTGTTTGAACTACGCCTGCCAGAGAGCATGGTTTTAGATTTTGTTGATATTGAGCGGAGATGAGTTGCAGTGGCTTGTTTGTAACGCACGGTGGTGGAGCTTACTGATATATTGCACTATTTCTCCAGGACACTCCATCAAGCCCAACGTTTCCTTGCGTAAGTAAATTTTCGCCAAGTAAATTTTCGCCGCTCGCTTTTCTTATCACAGTAGAAATTCATAAAAAAAAAATATTGTTTACATTTCATCTTCAATTCCAAGAATTTACTCAGTGATTACCCAATTGTGCCTCAGAATCGTAATCTTAACTTACATTTGTAATTAACGCTAAATTTACTGTCTTCCTTGCGTGCTTTTTGTGTGGAAAAATTCGGGCGTTTTTCTAGATTTATCGCCGTTGTACCGGTATTTTATTTGACATCAGCAAGGAATGACTCCTTCTTTTGTAGAAGCTACGTTTATTTTATCGAATCATCGTCTTTGTGACGTAGAGTATAAAGATTGAGGAAGCCCCTGTGGCTAAGTGATAATACTGCGGAGCTGAAGGAAAAACGCATAGGCCTACTACAATCATTTCAAACCTGGAATGCTGTTTGCATGTACCTTCACCTTCAGCGGTAAAATTTTGTGAGGTTACACGAAAATCTTTTGCTGTCGTAACTAAAATCATCGCTCAAACCCTTTCAGAGACTTCCTTTTTTTTTTCTTTATTATTAATTTATTTTTTCGATGTGAGACGGTTTATTTTGACTTAGAAGCGTTTTTCAGTATTGTTTAGGTGTTAAGCATTTTCCCTCAAGGATCTTGAATTTGTTTCATAAATGTTATGTTCCGTCTGGCTACAAACGAATATTTTCCATGAAGAGGTGCTCGTCAATTCTCTGTAAAATATTATCGCAACGTCTTATTGTTTTGTTTCGTTTTCAGGGCGCTTGGACTTCTGGAGAAAGTGACGTTTCCAGAGGTATGTTTTTCTAATACAAGCAATACTTAAAGCAAACGCTTCATCTTCAAAAACCCGTTTTGCCCAGCAGATAGCCGAAGTGTTAAATAATAACGTCCTGCCAACGGAATATGCTAGCCTCACCACATGAAGATCTAGGTTGTAATTATGCCTGCGAACTTCGCGCACTTTGAGATGAATAAAAAAAACAAAAAAAACATTGGTTTCCACATCCGCAGTTCTTGTGTAGGTTAAGCTCAATCCCCAAAAACGGAGATTGGGCGAAGAAACCGGTCAGATCGCGATCTGCCATACCATAAAAAAGAAGACCAAAACGGAAAATTTGGGTTTTGGTAGCGAAGGGAACTGCCAGGATACGATTGGGCATTTTTGATGTGGTAGAATGCGATCTGACTGTTTTTTCTCGGCTGCTCAAACGCTTTGTTACGAAGATGAGTTGCCGCGAGTATTAGGTGCGTCACAAAGCTGTCTTATTACGATAACTGCGGCTGAATATAGCCGTCCCTGTCAGCTGAGCAAGACGGACACTCCGGATTCTACTCGATTTGCAACCTTTTCCTCTCTTTTTCCTGTCAAGTTACACAGAATCTATCAAGCACGCCTTGTCAGTTTTTTTTTTTTTTATTACACATTGCTCAGCTGTCCTTGTTGCGCCTGTAGGAGTTGAGTCTAGGTGAAACGAAGACAGACAAATACAAGGCGTGATAGCGCATACACGGTTTGCACTCTTTCTCTCTTGCGTGCTCTCTCTCGGTCCGGTTTCGGGAACTGTAGATATTTATTTTCAGACTGCGAAGTCTAGTGATACGGTTTGTGTGTGGACTTCGAAGAATCATGTTAATTTTGTTGTAGCGGGGACCCTTCGTAGAACTGCTTGAGTTAACCGTCCGAATGGGCTTTGCTTCAAACTTCTTGGGCCCATGGCCCACTTGGCCGTGGCCCATTTGGGCTTGTCTCTCTGTTTAGGTGTGCGTGCATGTGACAGTGACTTGATCCAAACCTAGAGTTTTAGAAACAAGTGAGGTGTGTTTTTTACCAGGTTCTCCTGGGCACCAAAGGTTGAAAAGCCCATCCCTTGAGGCTGCGCTCGCACACGCGGATTCGCCAAGGCCGTCTTATCAGGCGGGACACATATCAGGTAGAATAGGGCGAAATAGAAAATCCATTCATCTCTGATTAGACGAAAGGGATGGGGCTATTCTAAAATTCAGGATAGCCTCCTCATTCGCTTTTAACAAGTCTTTCACTAAAAATTTATCTTATCTCACTCATGATGCTTTCGGAAACACCTCCCGGTCGTTGCACTTAAAATTTGAAAGGTGGCATTTTCTATGCGTGCTCCATCTTGGATCAATCTCATTGTCCTCTCATGAGGATTAATGACATTTTATCGCATAAGTGAAGTTTACCAAGTTTAGGTAAGGTTATGTGCCGAGTGACACTCCGCTACCGCTCCGCACGGCTGTCGCTAAGCCTGTTGCCGCCTACTACTCGGCGGAGGGAACTGTCGAGAAGTAAGCGACATCTGTCTTGGCGACCGTCAGCTCAGATTAACTTAGGTTAAGTTTGGCTCCGTGCATTATGGCTGCTCAGATGTCACTCCTCTCTGCCTTTCGACAAAAGGTAAAACTCAAGCAGTGGAAAATTCTGCCTTTGAAATTTATTGCAAGTCGGACGGGCTGCTGTTTGGCAACTAACCCCGGAATCTCACGGTAACGACCGGAACGACTATAAATTCGTCCGGGCCGTGTTAAATCAACCTTTTTTTTTTAGTTGTTGGTTCTAAACGACTCTTGCAGTCATTGAAATATTGAGTGGCAGTAAATTTACCTCCCAAAAAAGAGAAGAAAAAGATGTAGAATCTTTGTCTCTATCATTTGAACGCTCACGCTGCTCTGATAGTGAGGTTATGTCGGAACGATGCTTTCGCTTCTTTGGCGGAAATGCGATTGTTTTCGTTGTGTAAACTCTCAGACCAGTGTTGCTTCATTTCGGAACATCACCAACTTTAAATGCGTTTTTTTTTTTTTTGTTTTTTTTAAACCACTGCCGGCAGCCTGGTCTAATAACACCTCTTTGGAGTGCTCAGCTTGCGAGTGCCTCTAAACATTCTATACATGCTTAGTTATCTCTTATAATTATCAAATTAACCGCAGTAAAATAAAAATGTAAAAATAAAATTGGTAGCACTGACGTAGACTTTGTGTGAGCTTCGCAACTCTAATTACCTTGTTAAGTAACGCTTTTTTAACCCGTTAATGCTCACACTTTCCGAAATCCAATCGCTTTGTTAAGGCATTCTGCCTAGTTAATGTTTTTCATAAAGAAAAGTTTCGCGTTGAACAGTGTCTTTTTTACATTGAATTTAAATCACTAAAAATAGAATTCCCGTTGATGCTTATATATATTTCTTGAAGTAAATTCTTAGCATTTCTTGTACAGGGCTTTGATATTATTTTGTCGTAGAAATGCGTAGTAACTTATTAATTAAAGCTTGATACGGGTCTGGAAGGCTGTGTTAAAGGCAAGAAAAAATGTTAATCGGGCTTTAGTTTTAAAGAACTCAGACAGAAATGAAAAGAGGGGATTTGTTGTTGAGTTATGCAGCTTTTTCGGTCGTATTATGTGCGAGTTCTATATTTCAGGAAAGGTTTGAACAGGGAGATTCAGAGAGACACGACTAGTTGTGTGTAAACCAACGTTTCAACCCTTTAACAGTAATTTGTAAATCGAGAATTCGTCGAAATCTTTTTGCTTTAGCTAGGCTTTTGTTGGGGCCATGCCATTGATAACGGTAAGATTTCAAAACGCTTGAAATGTTCGTTTTCCCAATACACACTCATTCTAAGTATTTAAAAGCATTGCGTTGTTTTCTAATCAGTATTCGTGACTATTGGTAACCTCTTTCTGGGGCCACGATTTTTTACGAACTCGTCAAAAATTCAAGATCAGATTTCATGTCGCCCTTCAATGGACAAGTCCAAGGAACGTGATATGGGCTTTGATCTCGTTAGTACACGTTAGGAAATACGTATTGCTCGTTGGCCAAGTTGTGATTGCTTTCGGCTCTATGGCTTAAGGCTAGTGTGAAACTTACCTCATTGGTTACGCTAGGAGAAGAGGACGTTTAGTTGCATGATATCGCATGCTATCCAGAACTTTTTCCTTGTAGTCTTTAATTTGGCGTACGTATCCTTCTTGTAAAAGTGTCTGGTTAATTATTCTTTCTCGAACTTTCTTCCTTCTTGAGTTCACTTAACGGTGTTCCCCAGTCTCGAGTAACTATCAGCTTTCTCTTAACGTCTTCTTAGTGAGGCCTGTTAGCATTTCCATTACTTTCTTTTGACGATGTGTGTCTTTTTTCGGTTGCACCCAGCAACTGGGTTACCCGAACTGTTGTTCTCCTGAAGAACTTTTTATGTATTTGAGAGACGTTATTCGGATATTGAGTATCTTCGGTGAAATCTGCTCTAATCTTCCATAATTCTTGGAGGTGTACATAGTTTTTTTAAAAACTCGCACGATAGCGCTTATTTTACAAGATTTTAACAACGTGAAATCGCTTCCGATCTTGTGGAACGCATGGAAAACCTAAAAGTTAAACACGCAGAGAAGCTGTTATATTTAAATTTCGCTTCTCTAGTGCCGTGTTATTTACTTGTGCTATAATGACGAATTAACAAAGGCGCCTTGAATTTAGCTTTGAAACAAACGCTTCATGCATACCTGGTTTCCCATCACTTTGAAGATTGTTTTGCTTTGTCGAGCAGCTGAACTGGAGTGCGCTCGGCCGCAGACGGTCGGAGAAGAGGAACTTCAGCTGCAGCTGGCGCTAGCAATGTCGCGGGAAGAGGCTGAGCAAGAAGAGCAAAAGAGACGGAGCGATGACGTGCGATTGCAGCTGGCTTTGTCACAAAGCCAGGATGAATTTAGGTAACTTACGGCACTTAACCTTCAAGTCTTTTCACATTTTCTAATTCGTGCGTTCAGCCTTTCGCCGCTAAGCCCGATGACTCTTACCCTCGGTGGCAATTTGTGCCGCCGAGAAGTAAATGCCATCTGGCTCGGTGACCGCGGAGCGATAGCGAAGCGGGCCACAGGGCAGCCAACCGAATCTACGGGGTCGTATATCATTGATTCTCTGAATGATAAGGCTGAACTCAAGAGGTTGTGTTGGCAACCTTGAAAACTGCGGGTGCGCTCGCGCTTCCTCATACTCTTTACTTCCAGTCGCCAAACCGACTGCCTTTTCGTTGGTTTAGCGAGCATTTCGTGGAAAAGGTATTGATTATTCACCACCCCTATAAAGAATTCACAAAAACTTCCCTAGAGTAAACTTTCCTTTAACTGATTTTAGAGGTCAGGGAAAATGTTTTCCCGGAAATCCGTGCAACTTTTGACCTTTTCCTTGGAACGAAAAAAAATGTTTGTTTTCCTCTTGCTTTATGGAGTCAACTTCGGCTCCATAGAAGTCTATTACCAAAGTTTGCGATTCATCTAAACATTTTTGTTTTACTGCGATTCATCTAAACATTTTTGTTTTACACGTAATTCCAACTTAAAGGGAGACATGGGGAAACATAAAGGCCCACGGCAGGAAGGCAGCCAAAGCTAATTTGCTTTTATGTTAAAACTCATTTTTGTTTGTTTCAGAAATATGCCTCATGCGAGCGAAAAGCAAAGCCACATGTTAGATCTGCTGGACGTGAGTCTGGGACCAATGGGGGCGGCGTCCTCGAGCAGCTCTGGCGGCGCTGCCGCAGCCCTGGACCCCTGGGGGATGCCCATTCAGTCCGCCCCAGCTCCGGCGGCCCGAGCCCCACAGGTAACACCCCGTTCCCCAACGAGCGTCCGATTTTTTCACCTTGTCGGTTGACAGCGGAAATTACCTGATATTAGATGCACCTTCCTTGGTCGTAAAATAGGTTTCAGTCACTTGATAGACTTTATGTTCGTTGTATATACAGAGTCTCAAAAATACGCAATCCAAGGGACCGAGGAAAATTTACGCGCTTTCGAGAATTACGTATTGTCGAGAATCCTTATCCTTTATTCTTGGGGTAACGCCGGGGTTAGGGTTACCTGCTATTACGAGAATTACGAATTATCTAGCAGATCCAGATGATCGGTTGTATCGAGACTCGATTGTATTATACGTATCGATGTGAGTCCTCTCGTGAGACAAAAATTAAGTTTCACTCTTCGTTTTTCAGAATGACCCCTGGAGTGTAGCTACCCCTTCAACAAGCGCAAATGACCCTTGGGCCCCAGCAGGAGAGGGCACCTCAAAGGCTTCAGGTAAAAACGAGAAAAAAGGTATTTCTAGTCCATGTGAATGATATGAATAAGTTATGAGTGGGAAGAGATCATCGCTTTTGGTCAGATAAAGAGGCTTGAAAGGAATAACTCCAACGAAGAAATTCCGGAGGGGTTACTTTAGGGAATGATTGTGTAGATGTTTGGCTTTGTTAGCACGTAGCGATGACGCGCTAGTGATGGTTGTTACGAATGTTCGGCAAGGAGTACCAATGAACTTGTAGTGGGAGGAAAATCTCTCTAATCCTTCGTACTCCTTCCCCAGGTCTACCTGTACTGATTTGATGCCTCTGTGTATTTTTAGCTGACCCATGGAAAGTGCAACCCAGTGTATCGACTAGCATCTCGGCGGTTCCTCGGCCAACGGCGGCGTCGACCGCGGGCGCGTCCGCCGCCGCAGCCGCGGCCCCTGTTAACGATCCCTGGTCTCCTAGCAATAACCTACACAGCCCTGCCAGTGATCTAGATGAATTCGATATAATCACTAACAGAGAACGACCTCAGGGCTCCAACACCAACACCAGCACTGCCAGTAGCGGTGAGTAGCTCACCCTCTCAAGACGCCGTCGTCGCGCCTCTTCGAAACTAATACCTCCGTTTATGTTGACAGATCCTTTGGATCTGGGATTGTTGGGAGATGTTTTACCCGAGACCAAACCCCCACCGAAAAAGACCCCTCACAGTTTCCTCGGGGAAAACTCTGCGTTAGTAAATTTAGACAACCTCGTCACTGTGAACCCGAAGCATAACACCACCCCTGTTCCTCCAGGTAAGACCTTTGCCAACTGATCTGAATCTCGCCAGCAATCTTCGTTCGTATACGTATTATGCACTAATCCACCACGACTCACAATGCGAACGTCGCATAGCTCTCAACTATTCTGGAGATCCATTTCCCTGCCCAGATTGCACAGTTTCAGATCCCCTCAGTCCTGACTACACTGATAAGCTCTTCGGTACTGATAGAATAAAAATGTAATGATGCGTACTCAGTTTTAATGGTTGGGTATTCCTCGTCTGTGTTCCACCCTTGCTCAGGCTTTTGATACATCATTAAGATAATTGACATACAATTGCATAAGTTTGGTTAGTCCAACGCCTTGTGACTTTCCTCGCTGGACTGCCTCCCAGTCTGGCACCGCTCTGCCGCTTACTCGGCGGCTGACCATTTAGTCAGGCTAACTAAGGTTACGTGATTCGTGCCTTGCTCTTGTGTCACTCCACGCGGCTCGTGAACGAAAAGTCTGGCGCTAGAGGTGGAAAATTTAACCCTTCCTATTTTTACTGATGGTCGTTTTAAATGGGATGGGACCAGGCGGATGTGTTCAAGTCCCAAATAAACCGTGTATTCTTACCGTCTGCAAAAAAATAAAAAATAAAAT
>Ga0058701_10001401_pt1 | contig 17003 bp, 7 predicted proteins | sample AgamicOrMae_FD_97039 | JGI IMG/M metagenome (GOLD analysis project Ga0058701, IMG submission 97039) | Agave microbial communities from Guanajuato, Mexico - Or.Ma.e | ecosystem: Host-associated > Plants > Phyllosphere > Phylloplane/Leaf | place: Guanajuato, Mexico | collected 2012-06-04
GTTTTTCCCTCTCATAGATAATCAGATTGCTTATAAAAAATCGGATTGCTTATACGTTAAATTGCACATGAAAAAAAATAAAGGCTGCGATTCTGTATTGCCAACGCTTAGCCGAAATAATATGTAGGGGCTTTTCGCCTAGAGCATAAGGCCTATTCACTAATTCCAATTTTTGTTAGACATTCTATGTTCTCTGCAGTTTGTCGATAGTTTATTGATGGAGAATTCTGTTATATTCCATGGTTTATTCGTCTCCTACCTAGCATGTAGCTGAGAAGATAGCTATGTAAACAGTCGAGGGCTCTGCATAGCGCTGCAACCTTGCGGTCGGTCAGTATTCTCGTTCTTGTTGCTTTTCTTCTCGTTTGCGACTTTCAAGTTTATATTGGACTGGACAAATTTCAGCACAAACCGTTACATAGAGGTCGAATCGTCCTAGGGGCAGGGAAAATCGAACGTTATAGGGAGGAAAACGTTATATAGAGGAACGTCATAGAGAGGTAAGAAATACATTGGTCTTATGGCACTTTGCCGGGACCAAACATTTTGAACGCTATAGGGAGGAAAACGTTATAGGGAGGAACGTTATAGAGAGGTTTCACTGTATTATGAAACTTGAGTTTTTAAAAACAAAATTATGGGTGATATGAAGAACGCATCTATGCATTAAAGAAAGCCTTTTCATTATTCGGTATAAAAGTTTTCTTTTTACTTAAAGAGAGCAAACGCTCCAATTCAAGACAAAGCCAAAAAAAAGAAAAACAAAAGAAAAGTAAAACAACTGACATGAGTTCAAGCTACAAAGTTCAACCGAACAAGTTACGCCGCGCTGTATTTTAAAGTTAATTTTTGACTTTAAGATGTTGGCAGGGGGAATCTCTTTCTCAACTAACTGTGCCCTTTTGAATGGGGAGGACTAAGGACGACCTTACCTTCAAGTAAAAGTGCTTTCATGAAGAGAGAGAGGGGAAAGTGGTTTAAATAGTGCGGAAAGAGAGACAAAGATATGTAAGGCACCCTTGACCATGATGAGGCCTCCTTAAAGCGAAGAAAAAAAATATTTTAAAGGTTGTTAACTATCTGGCGCTTTAAACATTAAGTTGATTGCGTCTGCTTACAGTAAACTAAGTATGGTATGTTCTTTTTTTGTGGAGGAGGCAAGGACATGTGACCCATTAAGCCTTGATATAGCGTCTGTGCTGGTAATATGGATGTATGGATGTACTAAAGCCGTGATGCATGCACTGGTCGCTGGTAACGGTAATTGAAGCTAAGTGGAGGTCGTAGAGTACAATTAGATATCGGTAGTGCCTCTACCGAAGATTACACTGCCAATAAGTTCGCTTGATCAACGAAACCAAAAGAGAAATCCATAACCAAAGCCATTATAAAGAGTTATTCGAGATATGCTTTTGTTATCAAAGGCATATCAAGTACGTAAGCAATGAAAAAAACCGCATTAACCACTCTTCGGTCGCATCCCTTCCAGTTACGGTACTTTTCGTACTACAAGTTTTGTGCTAAAATTGGGAAAAACTGTCAATTTCATCTTTTCAAAATAGAAAAATCCTTGCCTCTTTCGCAAAATTTTCAAATTAATATTCAACCACATAAAATGGTGCTGGGAGTTGTTGCACCATGGCGACCACGTGAATATCCATCACATTTCCAAAACTTGCCCCTCCCTTAACCCCTTTTTTTGGGTTCGTGTTTGTGAGCGCTTTACATGCTGTGAATGATAATATTACTACAAAAATAACGCAAAACATTTCGAAGGCAAACGAATTACAACGAGTTTCCCGCAAAAAATCATTGATCAAATTAAGAGATAATAAATCGCAAACAGATGGACTTTTCAATGATTTTACTTAAAACTCGTAATTTTAAGATTCCAAGGCAAATGACTTCGTGATTTTAGCACAAATTTTCTATTTTCTTTTGAAGAAAAAACCTATCGAACGAGTTTTTCAGAATTATATTATATGGAATCAGGGAGATATGTCCCTGATCCACTGTGTTCACTGAGCGGCTCTATAAGGCAGTTGAGAAAATACCATAAGTCTAATTAGCTCATCAGAAAGGAATGAATTCCAAATATTTATGTTTCACGTAGTTATAACTCTGTTGTTATGTAAATTGGATCATCTGACATGAACGCGCAAAAGCTGCAAACATGCATTGTGAAGGTGATGATTGGCGCCAAAACAATTGCCATGTGTGGAAGCCGTGATGTAATTGTTTGCAAGCCACCGACCCAGCACCTGTGTACCGACCGACCGAACAACATGGCTGCCATCCGCTTATATTCTTGGAACTTTGCAGCCGTTCTGTAATTTCCGGAAAGGCCGTTTTCAGCCCCTCCCCTTTCCCCGCCCCCCTCCCGGTGTCCTCGGACTACTTCCTGCTTTGTCTGACTGTCTACTTCATCCACCCCTTAACTTCCATACCTCAGGAAAAGAAAGAAACTTTTGCCCAAGTACATTGCTTCGAGACAACGACCTCAGTTTATTTTAAAACAACGTCCTTCCTGACGGTTAAAGCGATTTTTCATAAGGTTCGTGCAAAACAAACACAGCCGATCCCGTTGAGAGGAGACTTTTGCGCTTAAGCGGGAATATGGCTCTTAAGGGACAAGGACAACAACACGATTGTCCATCTCCGATTAAATAAAAGTTTGGTCCGCAGCACAGAGACGCTTAATCCACAGCACAAATAAAAGCCTTTTATTTTAATGCAAATTCATAAAAATGGCAGTTTTTATGACTGTAAAAAACTTCCATTGAAAAAGCTCTCGTCAACCAGATAGGCGCACCTATCACGTCGCCCATGAACGCGATTAATAACTCCTGCGCAATGAAGTTACCAAGGTGTATTTACTCAATACATGGACGTTAAGTTTGGTTTCGGAATAAGCGTTCGGCAGCGGTCGGCTCATGTCGCCACGGCAAGATGACGACACATTTCACGTCGGAAGCATTCGGTGGAGATCGGTATCGTTACGGAATGATGACGTCACATTTCGTCACGAAAGCATTAGGTAGCGGTCGGCTCATATCGCCTCGGCAAGATGACGTCACATTTCACGTCGGAAGCATTCGGTGGAGAGTGACTTGTATCGTTACGGCACGATGACGTCACATTTCGTCACGAAAGCATTCGGTTGGTCGGCTAGATCGCACGGGCGCGATTCTGCTACATTGCGCTTCAGCCGCGTTCGGCAACGATAGGGTAAAAAGCGAAGGTATGTGGATTTCTCGGAACACTCCTAAAGTTTCTTTCACCCTCGGCGCTTTCACCACACAGGATTGGTAATTTTACCGAGACGGAGAGAAGTACAGCCCCTATCCTCAGAGCTATACGAAACATTGAAGTCACTACCTTATTCCGCGACAGAGCCACCACACCAACGTCTAATACAAACCGGGGAAAAATTCGTCCCCTGTGAAACGAACGCAACGTATCTTTCGGAACTTTACGTTAGTTATCCTGTCGTGTATGTACGCTAGTATAAAAGCGCACGTTATTTGGGAACCTTGTGCTAGCAACAGCCGAATAAACATGCCCTGTTGATGTTGCGCTGTGTCACCGGCGCTGTTTTTCACAGGTGGCAAGCATGCATGGAAGTCAATTTGGGCCGATGGCGTTAGTCAACTCACGGATAAGAGACGTCTGGGCATGGACTATGTTGATCGAAGCCAATTAGACTTTGTGATGCTGCAGGGGGGGAGGGAGACGGGGGACAGAATTGCGTCCTCTCTTTTGTCGCGGCACACGTTGACTCGCATCGGCTGCCCATTGCATTTGCCCGCCCTCTTCAATCCGGGGCGTCCGGGGCTCTCGCATCACCCACCTCTTTCTCTTCACTGCAGGTGTTCATTGCCGCCTGGCCCCTTTTACCTTTTTCTTGTGCAATTTATTGATTAACCGGAAGAAAAATGGTGCGATTGGCATTCGCTTATTGCCTGATGGATCGAGCTGATTAGCAAAAAGACAAGGGGTACCTGCGCGGCTGCGAGCTTAGGTCTTCCTCTGACAGAGCCCAGAAAATAAAGGTCAGTTCTATTCGCACTCCTATGTTAATACATAGGGAGACTTGGACCAACCAAATGCATTTTAAATTGGAGGTGATTTGAATGCACGGAAACCAGCCTAACACATTTTAAATGGGGCAGCGTGTGAATAGGCACTTCGAAAAGAAAATAAGCGGTTCAAGTCTGCTTAATTTTCCAGCGATGCTCGTGGTCCTGAGCGAGTCTTCAAAACAGATGTCAACGGAACTTGTGTGAGCTCTTTGCTTTAGCTATGCTTTGTTAAGGATATTGGGAAATTGAACAAGGACGTGATGAAGGAAGAAGGTTTTAAAGAGATACAATGGAATGCAGGATGTTTGCTTACACATAATGGATACAATGATTTTTAAGACTGAACCGAAACAACCTAAGCCAACCTAACCTATAGTACGAGTAGATCGCAGTAAAAAAATAAAACAAGGTAAAATACATCTACGGTGGAAGATTATATCTTTTAATTTCACAGAGAGTTCAAATTCATATTTGAGAGTTGTTCGTCTGGATACGCGCCATTATAAGAACTTCCCTCCCTTAAAGAACACGATACCAAGACGTCTGCGGACTGCGAATTTTTCTCTCATATTTTCAGCTAATGGTTGTCTTGTATTTCATATCCCAACATCTTATTACGAAATATAATGAAGCTCTAAGATAACAAAAACTACCCATGCATGTTTTCTTTACAATGCGCTCGTACGGCAAAAAAATGGTTTTATTACGGCAACAAAATTAGGGACAACAAATAAATTTTTTGTTGCTGCAACCAAAAATTTTGCTGCAGCAACCAAACGTTTTGTTGATAGAACTATAAACATTATGTTGTAACAAAGTATTTTTATTATCCCCATTTTGACAAAACCTTTTCTACCGGCGTATTTATCTGCGCAGGCGAATCACCTCTGTGGATCAACTCTTCCAGCTGGAATCCGCTAATAAGAAAAATCCACTTAATCGGCTTAGCTCTTCTTAAAATAACAGACACGCGACATTATCATTTATTTACACCAGCTTGCTAATGCGAACAATGCTTGGCAATTCAAACAATTTCGTTCCCCTGTTTTTAGGCAAACAATCACATTTCGGCGAGCATCCATTTGCCTCATTGTTCGAGATCGGCTGGCGAGGCGACGAGGAGAGGCGCTCGCAGTGCTTGCGGTGCCGGCAACCAACTAACAATCATTCTGCATACATCCAACTGTCCCCTCATAATTATCTGATTAAGGATCGATCAATCGATTCCTTTCTAAACAAAAAATATGTACAGAGAGTTCGTTCCTAGGATTTGTTGTTCTGGAGACCTTTGCCACTGTATGAGCGGACACAAGGAATGGTAAATAGACTTAATTTGGGTAAAATTTGGTTAGGAAAGCGTGCAAACACAGTAAAAAGATGCACCTGTTTTAGAGAGTTCTTACCTGTGTAAGGTGTAAGTAAAAAAAGTTGGTAGTATTTGGATAATTTTTTAAGATAGACCTCGGTTCAGCCATGCACCCCAAATTTGAATCAGTGAGTGTCTCTGAGATTCAGTGAAAATTCACTAGATTTCAATCAGTATAGCGCCAATGAATTTTTTTCAGTGGTGCTATATTCACTGAGTCAGTGAATTTCCACTGAATCTCAGAAACTTTCACTTATTCAAATTTTGAGTGTATCATATAAAAGGTATCGGCGAGAGCTTTCCATTGATGTGGCTCAACATAATCTACTTGAAAGAATTACCTAAGTACGTCCCGGTTTTAGATTCACACACAAAACAGGATAACACTCCCGAGAAACGCGATTCGTTTTTTCACTGAGTAAGTCGTAATTTGATTAGTTTTCTCTGTAAATTCGAAAAGTAATTTTCCACCTCTACTGCCGATACTTTATCGACAGTACAGTAACCGTGTGTAACGCACGTCTGCTTTTTTCGAGTACACGTCCAAACTAAAAGAAGACACTTTGAAAGCTTCCGGTGTCAACATAAAATATCAAGGACTTTTACTTTAATGGAGATCGATAGAGCCCGTTCGATCTTCAACGCAAAATATTGTCTTTCCAAAGTTTTGTCTCTTAATGGTCCTCTTAATTAAAGCGTCCTTCAGACAGCTCAAACACTAGCCCGAACTTTTACCAGTTCGTTTCGAACATTTTCGTATCTTATTCATAGATAACCAAGGATTTATCTGTAAAAATATCGCTCAAACTTAAAGACGAATTATCAAGTGCTCTACGTAAGTCCAGAAGACTTTTATCGTACAGGTATATTTCATGTGGGGAACGTACTTTGATGCGGAAAAGTTCGGGTAGCTGTCATAAGCGCCAAAAACCACAAGCGCCAACGCCGCAAGCGCCAATCCGTAACCGCCAAACGAGAAAAGTCGCAAAGGCCAACGGTCTTAACCGCAATACTAACCTTACCTAACCAAACTTAACCTAACCTAACTTAGCCAAACCTAACTTAACCCAACTTGAAACTTAACCTATACGAACTTTGGCGTTTGCGACTTTTCTCGTTTGGCGGTTACGGACTGGCCCTTGCGGCGTTGGCACTTGTGTTTTTTGGCGCTATCGAATGCCCCCCAAAAAGTTCAAACCACTAGAAAAAAGTACTATCAATATTGTCCAACGGCGTAAAAACCAGAGTTCTAGAAGCGCTGAAATTTTCGACTGACTTGTGAGAAGATACGACCTTCCAGCAATAGCTTACGCGTTTCTTGAGGGTACTGCCTTTCTTAGTTCCGACTTTCATAGACAGGGATGTAATCCAAAGACATGACTGTTCTTTACCTTCATTCAGAGTCGCCTCCGAGCTCAAAATATTTAGTCTATGAAACATTCGGTGATTAGGAAGAGACCAAGCCTATCCTGTCCGAAGGAAGGGACTCCGTCGGAGTAAGTTTTTGGCGTCGCGGTTGCGCGCAGGATTTGCTTCTCAAGAAACTTGTATAGCATTTTCGTTAATTAGTTCAAAAAGCTCTTTTGTTCCATGCGCAAACGAATGCGGCGCAAGGATCCGCCTTGGCGTCTATTTTCTCATGTGGCGGTCGGCCTTTTTCGCTCCGAGATAAAAGACGGGCTGAAAACTTCATGCGGATCAAAAGGAACGCGGCTCAAACTCTGACAGGAGAACATCACACGATTTCCGATTTTATTCGCGTTTTGACAGGCACGTACACATCAAGTTTGGGATATTTATTGGACATTGAAGGCGGAGGCGTTGGAATATGCGCGGGAAGCGCAGAGGTACGTTTCCGTTTCCGGTTATCTTATGCCACGTGCTCTGGACAAACTTATTTTTCTTTGTCGACGGGAGCAAGTTTTATCCATGAAGCAACATTTTATTCTACATTACAGACATTATTTAAAATGTACTGAAAAAAAAAGTTCTTTCGGTTTCCTCATAATTTGACTACACGGCAAGGGTAAATAAGTGTAGGGTTAGACGGAAGTTTATACAATCCGGTCAGTATTTTCCCCGGCTTAAGAACGGAAACAAACACAGGCCAGAAGTAAGCTGCACACAAGGTTCAGCGTCGATTTAGTTTCACCTACATTGATAAAAATAATGCCTGTTTTGAAACATATGTACCCATTTTGGGGTAAAGGTAAAACGGGACCACGTCACGTTTTCAATATTTTTCCAGAGGTTCACAAACAGCCATTTAAATGGTAAGTCAAGTTAGGTTAGGTTGGAGGCCTGGATATACTTGAGGCGGCATCTAGGGTGATAAACCCTGGGCGCCGCCATCTTGTTTCCAAAGTTTCTCCGTAAGCTACAATGCATTTGATAATCCCATAAGAAACAAAATGGCTGCCCAATTCCTCCTCTCTAGTACTACATCCAGGCCTCTGGGTTGGGTTAGGTGTCTCGCACCTCGCTCCGCTGGGATCAAGGGATCGCATACAAGAGATGACAAACCCCAGTTTCCGAGTCCACAGAGCAGGTGAGCTAACCTAATCACAGTCCCAAGATCCGGCTGAAATAAAAAATAGGCCTCTTTTTACATCGCGAAACTAATTTCGGCGCTCTTATAATCCGCAGCCACTCAGCTTACGATCCCTGCCTAATAAAATACGAGGTCCGCCGGGATCTCATTTTGTTAACAAATGGCCCGATCGAGACAACTCAATCCCGATTTCATTCTAATGGCCGAGCATTTATTTTGACGGTGGACTTTGTTCCCGCGCGGGCTTGAATTATTCAAACTGCACCTTTAGAGAATAATAAAAAAAGTGGAAGGCCGTGAGACACAAAGTTGTCGAAGCCACCTCACCAACCCCCTCGATTACAAGTTGAAGAATCGATTGCTTTCCAGCAACTTCCACGCAAAGCGAATTAGCCAAGTTGTGCGCCGTGCTGACATATGCGCGCCGGGCGTCATCTGCATTCGGCCTGCGCTTGCCGGTCGGCGCCAACGGCGGCGTCTTGTGCCGGCCCGCATGCTAGAGAGCCTCACAGGGAGAGACGCGTCAACTGCCACGTCAACCTTGCATCCCGCCAATCAGCGTTGCTCTTTTCATGCATCCCACCAATCAGCGCACACCGCGGGAATAAGTTGTCGCTTCTCCCTGTGAGGCTCTCTACCCTCTGCGTTGCGTCAACCGTTTCTGCATTCGCCAGTCCTTTAAATCAAGTTTGCCACGGCAATAATAGTCTACATGCGCGACGTGGAGGCAGGCGCGACGAACTAAGGTAAATTCTTCAGACGGAGTGACACACTCAGAGATGCCAGTGGCCTGACGTTTTTTTTTACCCTCCTTTGCTGACTGACAACAGAAAAACGTCGACGTCAAAGTCGCCCTTCTAAAGCGCTCTTAAAACTATCTTTCTCCGAGGAGATATTGGTTCGCCGACATCTTTCGGCTGGGAATATCTGACATTGACTAGCTTTTTACGCGAGAGAGGTGACATGCTAGGACTTGAGGGATTGCCTTTGGAAGAAAGGAAATACTTTCCAGTCACTGAATACTTGAAAAGTGGAATTTCACGTTCTTCTGTTCCACCTTTCGTCGATCAGAGAGGTGACCGAGCGAAGCAGGGGGCATCCTAACCTAACTTTTCCCATTGTCACCAAACCTGGCATGCAGCTTACGACGATTGTGGTGTGCCTTGTGTCTTGTTTCACTGCCGCTCCGCTCAGCTGTCGCCGGTTTACTTTCCGGCGGCAACAACCGGCGCCGTAAATAAAGTTGGGTTAACCTAGTTTAGGATATATAACTTAGGTTAAGTTAGGTTAGATTACATGTCTTGCGTCTCGCTCCGCTACCGTCACGCCAGCTTACCGATGAACGTTGGAACACTCCAGGTGGAAAATTCTACATTAAGAATCTATATAATGTTCTTCTCCCCCCAACTCGCAAACGCAATGGTTTCTATGAAGCCGTGAAGTATCCAAAACTTTTGCTTGTGATAGTGCCTTTAAAAAAATGCCGATTTCATTGATTCCAAGAAAGCGAAGTGTGACAAGGAAAACACAGAGTTTTGATGAACGCTTAAATGTGTCGAGATCCAAGAGAAACGCGAATCTCTTGTGCGGTTTAAAGCATTGATGGTTCAATTAGACAGGAAACTTTGTGGCGGTTTTGAGCGAGATCCTGTATGTCGAGTGTTGGCTCGGCGCAGCGGGGTGGGTAGGTCGGCGGAGCGGTTCGCGGACCGGCATCTGCTCAAGAAAAGCGCCTCTCACATTGAAATTTAGTTCGACTGATGAGTGTGGTTTGGCTCGAAAACTTTGCCAGTAAACAAAACATGGTGGAAGAGGGGAGATGGAAATAAGGGCTGAATCCTTAATAGCCCGCCTGTTCCTTTACGGGCACTGTTATTAGGGAAAGCCAGGTATGGCCATATTTTAAGAAAAAAGTAAGAGTGTTTTTCTTTTAAGAAACAAGAGAGGTAGCCTGATTGGAAGCGCGGCACGCTATTAATTAACGCTGTTCACTCTAATTTCAAGGGCTATTACGGTGTCGACTATTCGGGAGGCTATTTGACGCTTCCCGATTTCAGAAGATGATTTTGGATGATCGCGGAATCACCGTTGAATCAGAGTAGAAGATTGTAAGAATGAGTCGACATAACCTCCTGAAAAATGAATCCACAACAGATTCGCAAGCCAAAAATGTTAATTAAATTACGAATAGGAGATAATTGGACTTATTGTTCGGAGATTTCAGTCAATTTACTGTTCCTCGCGGGCACAGAGCAACAATGTCGTGTCTCGACGTTGTCGGGGCAACTTCAAGTTTCCAAATCAAGAGGACAGAAAGTCCTGCAGGAATTCGCGTAGAACAAAAGGGGCCGTAACATGGGAATTCTTATCTTGCCCGACGTTTGAACAAAGACCACAAAATTCTTCAGGCGAATTTCCTCTAGAAGACCACAAATTTTCTCAGCACCATGTGGCAAACTTTGTTTGCCAAATAATTTTTGGAAGAATCTCTTTGAAAACCTAAACTTCGACCACCACGCAGTTTTGCTAGCACATCATTTGGTGCACCGTAACTTTAATCATTATTGGTTCAGGCTCCGAGGCACGTCAGCATCGTCTTTAACCAGAAATAATTTTACTTTTCGAGAAATTCTCCAAAAACGATGTCTTCCTGAAAAGAAAATAGCCGCAAAATTACTACATTTCTTTCAATAACGAAGGTTTTTACTCTAGAAGGAAGACGAAAATACAGTGGAACCCCGTTTTTAACGTTTCGCGCTATAACGTTTTCCCAATTATAAAGTTTGATTCACTTGGCAGCTAACTATAAAAAGTACCCCGTAATAAGGTTTTCAACTGAACAGCGAGCTAAATCCGTCGCCGAATCGATCTTCCTAATGCGGATTTCTTATAAACCTGCCCCGGATCTGCCTTGTAAGCCGTCTTAAATCATCACGCAGTATTATTCCACAGTATGAGTACCAAACGTGTGTTCTTTTATTATTTCTAATGATTTAACATGATGCCTTAAATATTTGATCTACGTGAGTTTTTCATTGACGATTCAGTTTCAATGAGCCTTTTGAAATTGAAACCCATTTTTCCATTGCGTTTCATCTACTTGATTCCCGTTGATTTCATCTTTTCTGATTCCAACTTGAGAGCTTCTTGATTTATTACTTTTTTTTATGCCGGTAATCTACATCTTCATTTTACGTGTCCAAGCCTGTAAGCCCATCGACTTCCAAAATATGGTTTGCCCACTATTTGATTCCCGATTCTGAGCCTAGCACTGAAACAGACGGGTTTCTGTAATTCGCGTTACCACCTCATTTCCATAACCAACGCAACCTCACTAAATGTACATCTTTAAACCGATAAATTCGCCATCATCATTCGATCTCGTTTCGGTCTAGCCTGGAATAAGGTGGTTTCATAACCTAAAACCTTGGTTTTGGTTTACCATACCCGTCGTTTTTCAGAACCTCACCCATCAACAGTTACTCATCCCAATCGGTAGACCTCCATGATCGACGCCATTTTTAATTGTGGGTTCCCCTTGAGTGGTGATCTGAGGGGCTGACAATAAGGTCTCCTCTCCAACAAGGCTAATAGACGGAGCCTTGTAAAGGACGAAACAGGCAGCACCGCATTTCTGAGCAAGAGTTGCGTAATGTGGGCTAATTTAGTGGCGTTGATTTACTCGAGTTGGTGTACAAGGTGGTCGTGGACACAAAGGTGACAAGCTTGCTTTGAAAATCTTCGCGCTCCGCCTCTCTCCACCAGTGTGCTGCTTGTTGCCTACATTACTCCAGTCTTGTTGTGTGCTCGCAGCTTCAGGTAAACAAAGTTCTCAGATTTTCGATTTTGGTAGGACTTTGACCCTTTTTACTAATGTCGTTAATTTCTTTTAATGCTTTGTACGAAATTTCTATCTATATAGCCTACTCTTTTCAAAGGTTTATTAAATAATTAAAGCAAACCAACAAGTTGATAATCGCATCAAAACCCTGAAATACCGAAGGACGAGAGCCTCTGCAGTTCGTCAGACGAGAAATTTCAAACTTCGTAATTCATTCACTTCAAGGCGCTTTAAAACAGTTTTATCTAATAGGCTTATGTGGGCTATTTAATAGGCGGGTTAGACTTCCCCCAAAAATAAGGTCACTGCTATTAGCATAAAGCTGACTAGTGCAAAAAGGCATTTTAAAATTTAATACGCCCGTATGTGGGGCTATTCATAAATTTCTTAGGGAGGGAAAAGGCATATATAGGTCAAATGTTAGCGGGCCGCGCCTTTCTTTGCCTGGTCTATAGAAAATAAGGAGCAAGAGGCCGTGACAAAAGAAGCTCAGTTCATGAACATTCGTACACAGAAGTATAGAAAAACCTCTTTGAGCCGGAACTTGATAAGCCAATTAATAAAATCCTTCGAACCATAACTCCTACCCTCAATCCCTACGAGTCAGAACACCCGTGAGCCTAAAACTCCATACTCCTGAATCAACGGAAAATCAACAAGCCAGGAGTACTGAATTTGAGCAAACCGTTACAACTAAAAGTGACAAAAACTTTGCATACCAACCATGTTATCCCGGATGTAAACCAACACGCAAGAAGAAATAAAAAAATGACCTTGTCAAAATTACATTTTTTAGACCACAGTTTTTAATTTGTTGCAGTAACTGAAAAAATTTGTAATGGTGACAAAAAATAGTAAAGGTAACAAAAAAATGATTGTTATTTCAACAGATACGGTTGTAGATTGTATAGGAAGAAAGTGCGATTGTGTCACAGATATTTGTTTGTTACTGTGACAGACAAAGACATTTTATTACAGGAGTGATTTCTGAGGAAAAGAAAATGTTTTCTTCGTGTAAGGTCAAAACAATTTTTTTTCTTGCCGCAAGATTTTTTTCTTGCAACAAGAATTTTTTAACAGCAAGGAAATCGTTTTGCGCAAAGAAAAAAAGACTCTTGCGGCATGGAAAAAAATCTCAAAAAAGAAATCATTTTCTTGGCACCAAGAAAATACTTCTGTGAGTGGAAGCCGCAGTCGTATTTGGTTTAGCTTTATTTCCTACTAGGTTACGTTAGATTAGGTTTAATAAGTAATCCAAAGCTAGGAGCTCAAAATAAATATACGTGTGTGCAGAGAAAGAGACAAATGATTTGGACACAAGACCAGGCTGTGCCATCTGATTGCAGTGCGTGATCGAATCCTTGATCCGGACGCACAATCCCTCAGCGGATGACCGCTCGTGTCCTGACTTGTTTCAGTCGGCCGACCAGGACAATGGACGACGTTCACAGCCGCTTTCGCAACTTTCGCCTCGGCTTTCGCCTCGGCTTTCGGCCTTCCGCCCACCAGAATCAATATTCGCATAGCGCACATGTTTCTCGTGAATCGAACGAGAACGCTTTAGCGAAGCACGGAGCGGATTTCCAGCAAGCAGGTAATATTTTCCTCTTCTTTCGTCAAAGTTGCCAAAGGTCGTGCTCTTTTTGGTCAAAAGCTGAACAAAGAGCCTGCTACGAACCACGGCACGCCGCGCTGCAGACGATGTCGATAACGCAGCGGCGGAGCTTCGATTGCTTCACTTCCAAAGTATTTCCGACATTCTTGCGGCGTTACTCACTACTACCAACATTCACAAATGTCTATCTCGGCCCGAATTCGGCTGTTAATTCAGAGCTGCTCTTGGGACTCTCCATACGGAAGCCATGCCTCAGCCAACTATGCTTAGCTTACATAACTTTAGCTAACTATGCCAAAGTGGCTGAGATCAGCTAATTATCCCGTCAATATACCTGAAAAGAAAGCTCTATCAGACCTGGCTCCTTATGGCTGCGGAATCCTAAGGACTCACTAACATGTAAGCCCGTGTCGCAACAAGTTCTTCATCGGATCAGTTTTGGTTTTTTAACTCTTTCCCTGCAGCATCATCAAGTCTAGCCAAACTTCTCTGAGCAAAATTCGAGTTGTTGGAACTAAATCAGACCCATCCAAACAAGATCTCCAATTAGAGCTATAAAAATTTGGGATCTGATCTGAAAATTATCCATAATGATTTCTGATGCCAAGAAAATGTTTTCTTGATACAGTGACAAGACAATTTCTTTCTTGCAGCATTTTTTGTCCTTACAATAAGTTATTTTTTCTTACTCCTAGAAAAAAGTCTTGTGCCGAGAATACATTTTTTCGGCAAGAAAATTATGTTTTGTCACTATATCAAGAAAACATATTCTTGGCATCAGAAAATAATTCTGTAACTACCGTCAGCTCTAATTTTAAGGTCTGATCCTGATTTAACATCTCTATGATTCAAAATCATGATAAGGCTAAAATCATGAAATGAATCTAAAAATCTTTCAACAAGAAATCATGAAATCTTTCTAAGGCTAAAATCCTGACCAAAATCTTACATTTTGGGCCACAATCCGATTAGAGCCTGAGTTTTTGTTTCCCATGGAAAGTTACGTTGAAATCAGGTTAGATTTCTTTTGAATTGGTAGAAATTACGACAAACATCACATTTAATATTGGAGAATTGTTGTAACTTATGACTTTGATTTAGCGCGAACTGCGACGGAGCGCGCGGGCTAGTGGCAACACGGGCCCGTTGAAACGCCACGCTCCACAAACACTCGCAATGTGCGATTGATTTCAAGACGCGCTTGGACAGTCTTAACTGGCTATTCCCTTCTGTTCCCTGGCGAGTGAGCCCTGTTCCTGTACATTCCCCCAAACAGTCCACTTAGGACTATCGGAAAGTACGTCATTGGGTCTCCAAAGTCCCGGCGATTCCGAAGGCGATTCCATGGAATGCCCTTGGAACCGGTAAATGGAATCTTCGAGTCTCATCTACCTAAATCGCTGTCATTCAGCGTAAACAGACGCAAGCTTTTCGTCGTGGAATCGAAGTAGAAAACACCCAATTGTACCCTGGTTTTCATTCCTCACAGACTAATTACGAGCGGTGATGAACTGCGACCCAACACGAGTCATAGATGAGAAATTCCACTTGTCAGAGACGAAGTATTCCAGACGCTCTCCTCGGATGACAAATTTCCTCTTTCCAGGATCTTATAGTTTTAACTTGAGAGCTTGCCCCAATCAGATAACTTGGCTTCCATTGTGTTTTGCTCCCTGCACTTTCATTTTCCATGGTTCCATTCTGCATGGTTTCCATGCAGATTCTCCATTGGTTAAAAAGAGAGAGGACCACAGCATCCCTGTATTTAACCTTCTTGCGTTGCTAAAAGCCTGATGCTGCTCACACTCGACACTAGGCAGCACATTGTGAAAAATACAGAAGAGAATGCAATAAAAGGATGATTTGTAACCAGTAAAGGCAAAAATAGTAGAAAATCGATCTTGCAAAACTTAACTGATAGATATATAAGCGGTTTAGGTTACACCTACTGTGTGTGTACCCATTGTGGGAATGAACTTAAAACGGGGCCACACCATATTTTCACGAGTTTTTAAGATACGCTCAACAACCATATAATTTTAAGCAACGTGACTATTCACACGCTGCTTTATTTGAAATTTATTAGGTTGGTTTCCGTGCGTTCAAGTCTCCCTTATATTAACATAAGCGTGCGAATAGAACTGACCAAATTTAAAAGGTTAAAGAGGTCTATATTTATATGGTTATTAGAAAAATAAGAAATTCTATCTTATGAAAACTAATCTACGACGTTTTCCCGTACCCTATAAATCCCAAATAAATGAATACAGAAAATGTTAATTATTTTATCAGTATTATAGTAAGGGCTAATAAGCACGCTGCTCAAACAGTTCCTGCTTCTCTTCACCCCTTTATCTCGTTAAGGTTGTTTATTGGTGGAGTTGGGCCCTAAATTCGGTTTGTTTGTCTTTTTTATCCCCATTCCCAAGTCTTGTTTACGATAAGCTTCACCGATTCAAAGTTCCGTGAAACTCAACTTTTTCCGGGAACGGAGATCCGTGAGGCCGCTACAATCGCCACTAAGTATCTCAAGAGTGTCACCAAGTCCCCCAGTGCATTAATGGGTATTGCAGCAGAGGGAGCGAGAAGGGGAGCCGCTGCTCCGCTGGGATGCTTCCCCCCCCCCAAACTCTCAACTCAACTCTTTTCAAAGGCACGGGCAATTATTCAAGTCCAGTGACAAATGCATTTGCCGTCACAAGCAGCTCATCAATCAGTGAGCTATACCACCTGATTCGAACCTTTAACTCCATCCCGGAGAGTCGCTGGTCGACAGCAATCACTTTCATACCGGATGGCGGCCGTAGCGGGAGAGGCGCGGCGCGGTGGGGCCCGCTCTCCCCAATGTTTTCATACGCTTCCTTCATTAACAACTCTCCTGATTAGCTTGCCGCTGCGGGGAGAGAATTTGGAGTAGTTTTTCACAGCTGTTGGTACGCCTATGGACGTTTGTCCAGATCGACGTCATTCCTCATGGAAATTGTCCAGGAGGACGTTTGTCCAGATGGACGTTTGTTTAGTTGGAAATTTGTCCAGAACGACGTTTTTCCTCATGGAAATTGTCCAGGAGGAGGTTTGTCCAGATGGCCGTTTTTCAAATGGAAATTTGTCCAGATCGACGTTATTCCTAATGAAAATTATCCAGGAGGACGTTTGTCCAGATGGACATTTGTTCAGTTGGAAATTTGTCCAGATCGACGTTTGTCTACATGGACGTTTATGTCCGGATGGATGTTTGCAGATATAAATTTATTTAGATGGATATTTGTCCAGATGGATGTCTGTCCAGGTGTAAATATGTCCAGATGGACTTTTTACATATGGACCTTTGTCAAAATGGACATTTGTGCAGATGGACGTTTGTCCAGATAGACATTTGACTATAAAGACATTTGTCCTGGTGAATGTTTGTCCGGATGGATGATTGTACCATCAGTCAATAAAGTATTGCGCGCTCCAATTTTTTTGCACCTCCGTAACTTTGAAACGGAGAGATATACACAAGAAAAGCACCAAATAAAATCGTTCGATCTTCAAGAGACCTATGA
>Ga0058701_10001402_pt1 | contig 17003 bp, 8 predicted proteins | sample AgamicOrMae_FD_97039 | JGI IMG/M metagenome (GOLD analysis project Ga0058701, IMG submission 97039) | Agave microbial communities from Guanajuato, Mexico - Or.Ma.e | ecosystem: Host-associated > Plants > Phyllosphere > Phylloplane/Leaf | place: Guanajuato, Mexico | collected 2012-06-04
TAATGTAATGGCAAAAATTCTTCCAATTTCTCTTAAGCTTTTCACTCCAAATACTTTGGGCTGTTATATGTTTTGAAGAACCGTAAAAAAGTTCATTGGGTCCTTTTAAATATAATAAGCTCAAAAGTTGAAAATTACAGGAAAAATCTGACTTTTTAACTAGTGAAAAATGACCATTTAGAATAATAGAATTCAATCACCAACGTGTTAGGAAAAATATTTACTTCAAGTCTAGAATGCGCCTTTGTTTAAATTAGCGATGGGTAACTCGTTCCAAACTTTTGCCACACGGAAAAAAAGGCTTTGTTATACCAACAGAATCATTTGTTAAAATAGGGATATTAAAAATATTTTGTTACAACAACAAAATGTTTGGTTCTATCAACAAAACGTTTTGTTGCTGTGGCAAAATATTTGGTTGCAGCAACAAAAAAAAAATATTTTTGTTGTCCCTAATTTTGTTGCCGTAACAAAACCATTTTTTCCTTGCATTTCCAGCGCCAACACATGAGACGAATACCCGCTGTTTTATTTCTGAAAGAATTTTTGCCTATGGGTCTCTGGGGTTTACTGCTCCGGAACTCAGCACACATCCAAGTGCCTTTGTATATTCGATTTGTTTGTCTCGAACGATGGGACTGCTTCTTTCAAGTTGATTGTTTTTAGGTGACTTTGCGTACTCTGGCGACAATTTGGGCTATGCAACTGAGGCAGCAAGGGCTATACAATGTGACTTGTGTGAGGGGTAGCGAAGGCGGGGCGGCACGGGGGGGGGGTGAACGGGAGCGCTTTCAAGGAATGGAAATGAGAGTTGACGGAGTTCGTCGGTTCAAAGGGTTGTCAAACACTGTGCTGTTCGGCTGGACTCGGCTAGGCTCGACTTGGCTTGGCTCAGCTCGCCATTGTTTACGTTTAATAGGGGCTCCATGGCCAAACTTTGATGTTCTGCACTGCCTTAAACAAGAGAGTGATCATCTATGAGCAAAATAGAGGTCGTGATAGCGGGTAACATCACGCCAATACTCAAAGTTTAGCCTTCTCAGAAACGGCGGTTTTATGTTCAACATCAGAAGCCGTTTTGGTGCTTAATACTCCAAATTCAACGATTCGAATAAGCTTCAAAGAAAGGCTATGCATTTTAGGTAATTTTAAGCTGAAGGTACTGAGGAAACACTACGAATTATATCCACGAACTTGAATTGTTTAAAATTATAATGGTGGATCGATAAAGGTCCCATCAGGATTTTTTTAAAGAAAAGAAAACATTCAGAGGTTTTAAATGGCGAGAGATAATCCGGCATATAGGGATACTTAGACTAGCAGGGAGGTCACTTTTGACATGACCGAAAATCAAGATTACCCAAAAATATTTTCCACTCGCTTTGCTTTACTCCTAATCTCTAGGTCTTCGGTTCAAGTCAACTATGAGAAGCTTTTTACTTTTTTGTCAGGTATTTGTCGTGCGGATAGTCTTAATTATCAAATCAAAATTTATCGTCGCACTCCATGTCACTCTTTTTAAAGCTGACAGTATTCCTCGTTATTATTCAAAGCTGATACTTCGGAAGGAACCAATAAAGACATTATTCATATGCTGATAGCCAGAGACGTTAAAGTGGTATGCGGGCTGCATACGCATTAGGGACGGAGACATGAACGTGTGAGAATGCGGTAAGAAGCGCCTTGTCAATATCGAGATTGATTTTGATGCTGTCCCTAAGAACTTCGCGCGGTGCAGTGAAGGCGCTTGCAGTTAACCAAGACGATCATAAGTTTTGGACACTTCGGACACCCCATTTACTCCTCCATTCATCACTCTTGTGTGTTCGATGGCGCTTTAAGATTTTCGACAGTCCTAAGTAGATAGGGCTATGATAGAGCTGGCCCACCACCTAACCTAACTTAGCTTAGGTTTATTTTGAAACCTAACCTAACTTAGCCTAGTTTTATTTTGAAACCTAGGCTAAGTTAGGTTAGGTGGTAAGCCAGTTCTCTCATAGCCCTATTTACTCTCCTATGAAAAAGTAAGGCTATGGGTGTCCTCTGGAAGGGATATTGTAATATAAGTTTCATACTTGTAGCTGTTGTCCAATCCAAGGAAATGCTCTGTGTTGATGAATATTCATCATGCTACCTGGTAGGCCTGAGCGTAAGTCGCATTAAATCATACGAAGTGTCTATTCACACGCTGCCCCAATTTTAACGTGTTAGGTTGGTTTCCGTGCGTTCAAGTCACCTCCCATTTAAAATGCTTTATGTTGGTTTCCGCGCTTTGTAGTCCCCCTTGTATCAACATAGGCGTGCGAATAGAACTGACCTAAATCATAACAAATGAACCATATTTTAAAAATGTAAGTATACCCAGGCCTAGGTTTTTTTTTTGTTCCGTTTAGAAATAATGCTTTGAAAATCTGGAAAGGGCTTTTTTTTTCTCATTTGGCAAGCGTGTGATTAGCGAATCAAAGGCGTAGTAGTATACCTAACCTACGTGATTATGTTGACCCTATTCTAAATGAAAGATGAAACTAGGTACAACTCCAGAGGTAGTAAGAGCAACCTTTGAACTGTGTGTTTATTACTTTAGGACTAATTAGGATCATTCATTAGACCCAAAACTAACCTTAACAAGCCTGTATATGACGATATCGGAGTCCTTGCTAACCTACTGGATAGGAATTTTGCTTTGTTTCTTAGTTTTTCTCAGTTGCGGAGTTTTGACCTTACACATAGTATTTTCATCTCCAATTATGATAAAAAAAAACATTAACCTGACACATTGCACGTCCCGAAAATGCCTGACCTATAAATGCCACTGATGGTTACTTGATGCAATTACTTCATAAATGCCTGACGATGACGTCTAAGTTTCCTGGAAAGTTAGCGATCGACTTTGCTCAGTGGTGCGTTGAAAATTGACTGCCGATTGGCAGCGTACGACATGCATAATTTCAAACCTCCCCAAGTGTTTTGAGTATATACGCGCGGATACAGGCTTCAAACTTGAAAACTTATTTCTTAATTATATCCTTTCAATTTTGAGGTTAAGTTCGATAACTTATTGACTTAGTGGAGGAAAACATTATCTAAAAATTACGCTTTTTTTGACACTTTTTACGAGAGATATGATGTTAAGCTATGGCTGATGACCCGTTAAATCTGTTCTTTCATCATCAACCAATCTTTTGCGTTATTGCGAGGTTGAGTGACATCTGCTAAATTGGTTGTGATTGCCAATAATGCTTACTGTGCGGTGAGCGCTAAGACTTTCCGGTGAACGATTTTGGTCCATCACATTATGTGCGAAATGAATCTACCGTTTTGCCCGCTTCTCTGCTGACTTGTATTTCAATATTGCAGTATTACTTAATTGGAATTTTGAATTTCCCACCTCAATTGTTCCGCCTTTCGCGGAATTGAGCTGGGCGACATGAATAGATCCATCCTTTGTATCTTGGAGCTTTGTATCTAGTGATGTTCTTGATCGCCCATTTATTGGGTAGATTCGCAATGCCTTAGTGCGGCGTCTCTGTTGATGTCAACCCTACGCAATTATTTATAGCCGATCGATCCTGGGCAGGAAACTGTGTGATATCTGCTCCATTAACCTGACCTCGCTTGTCTTTCCTAGATCACTAAAGGTAACATGTCTATTTCCGATAAAAGCTATTCATAGAACCTTGCTACCATTATTCTTCACGGGAAAAAATAGCAGTGGCAGCTAACGCGTTTATTGATCTAACAGGTGCTTTTAATTTTAGCAGACATCGCTAACTTTCTATCAGCCATTGCTAACGTCAGCTGAAGCTACTAATACTTTGGCAAGAGCTACTAATTGAGCAAATTCGTCTAGCAGCCATTGCCAACATTTTAGCAGCTAAACATTAGCTATTACTGCTTAGAAGTTAGCAATGTCTGCTAAAATTATTAGTTCTTGCTATATCAATTGACGCGTTAGCTGCCACTGCTGTTTTTTCCCGTGCCTGTTGGTAAAAAGTCAGGAAAAGTTTAGCTCGAGCATCTTCGGAATTCGCGTGTTTGTTTTTATCGGAATGCTTTAACCCCGTGCTTTGTTCTTTTGTTCGCAGAGCAGAAAAATGCCCGTTGGAGGTCGTGTCTCGGGGAAAGTTGGGATATACTCCAACGTACGCCGAAGTAAGTACCGCAGCTTTTATAGCCTTCAATCTTGCTCTTTATTGTCGGGCGATTGTCATTGTGGGTCTCCAGATGATAGCCTCGCTTTTGCTGCTTCCATTCAGCAAAACGTTGATGACCCAAAAACACGTTTATTACTTAGCAAATTGCGGCGTAAGTCGAGTTGGCCTCATGCTTTGGTTATCATCAATATATTTGCGTCTAATGGATTTATGAAGCAAAGATGAATGATTCTTTTTTATTATCGGTAAGATAGCCGTGAACATGGTCGATGATGCATGATTGATCGACCTCGGATGTTGATAATTACAGGAATGAGAAACTTTATCCCTGCAACGGAAGTGGTTGTCGGTAGTGGAAGATGCGGGTCGCGTAAGAGCCGTCAGGTTGGCGTTACTGCGAAGATGCGGGCAAGGTGTTCGCACCGTAAATTTGAAAGGTGGAAGTTTCTTGCTCTTGCGTTCCGCCTTTCGTTTCCAAGCGTAGCGGAGCACAAGCGGAGCGGAGCACATGGAACCTAACTTAGGTTAAATTGACTTAACGGTCACCGGATGCCGTTTACCTCGACGGTCCTCATTGCTGCCGGAAAAAAAAAGTTTAATGTCATTTCATTTTTAACGCCATGAACTGAAATAAGTTAACCTACTTTAACTTATACCTTAAAGCAAAGTTTTTTTGTTGGTTTTTTTCTTTTTTTTCTTTAGAGGCGTTTATACGACTGTAAATTTATAGAAATGTCTATTTCCGTTTTGGGTTTTATTGTTAAAGATAACAGCGATTTCTTCTGAATTAAGCTCTGGGATTACCACGCTTGCAACAAAAGGATTTGTGATGGGTGAGGTACCTAATTTGTTTTCCGGAATAAAGTTGCAAAGTCATGGTCTAATTATTTATGGAACGGCAGCTGTTGTTAAGATTCCGGCACAGAATTCCACTTGTATGATTAATGCCTCATAGCAAACTGAGTTATTCATTACAAAGCAATGACATAACTTGGCAGCGAAAAGTAAAAACAGTGAAAAAGGGGCAGTTAGAAAAAAGAGCGAATGCGAGACAATGGCGTCACTAAATTACAGTCTCTTTCGGCTGGGTGAAGTTACTGAGAATGGGTTCTGATTCAAAATTACGTCTGGTTGAGATCAAATGCCAAGAAATAAATTCTTTTCGGGTGTAAAATATGATTTTAACGTTGCCAAGAGTTGGGTCTAATTTGAGATTCTTTCTATTTAAGGAAAGCGAGACGTGTCTTTGAATATCGAACTCGTTATCTTACCAACATTAAAATTAAAAATACATTTTTTTTACAGAACGCCTCCCTGCGTTTGCCTTGTGAAACTTTTTCATCAAAATTACCGTTTTTTGTTGGTTTTTTTTTGTTTTTTGTTGTTTTTTTTATTTTATTTGGTTTTGTGTATTTTTTGTGATAGGCCTACGTTTGATTTTCCTCTAAAAAAAACATTTTTAGGAGTTTCAAATGTCAAGAAAAAAATCAAAAATGAACAATTTTCAACAGTGCTTTTGATAACTGTAAAACATTATCTTATGATAGCCGGGTTTACAGTACCTATAACCAAACTGGTAGCTTAAGGAGGTCTTAAGTTAGAATGGGTCTTGCCATTAAGTGTGACGACGTATAAGCTCAATACACAGAGTTTCTTTTATGCATTTCAACTTATGCATAGCATACTTCAAGCTGTATACATAGCATTTGAAGGTAGGCTAATTTGTATTGTACAAACACTCAGACGCCATTTTATTCTAAAACGAAGGATTTTTAGACAGCAATATTAAAAATCAATTTTACGGGAACATGAACCGTGAATTCAAGTCCTTGAATATCAGAGGCAATTTTTGAATATCTGGAGCGTTCTTTTCAACGATATTTATGGATCAAACAGCGTCGGTCCCGTGTTTGCTGAGGTATTTGGTCCAAGGCTCCAAGAGTGCGCTCTTCGTTTTGCAAAGGGAATATTCTACTGTACTGACAGAGATGAAAGTCGCCACTCGTTTGAATGGCGTTTTCTCTTGTTTGTCAGCACATGTTTGCATCTTTAACCCTGCCAAGACGAAGAAGAAAAATGGCATTCCGGTCAGAACGAGATCCGACCGAAGCGTGACGAGCAAATTGCCTCGTTAATCGGAAATAGGTTTGAGCATTCTAACTTCTTTTTTGAGAGAGGTGACCGTGAAAAAAGGGTTTGTGGCCAACGCCACGGGGCAAGCAATGTTTCCTGGCGCGGAAGCGGAAGGAGCTCCACAAACATTGTAAATTTTGAAAGTTTCGTTTCCCGTCTTTTGTGTTCTGCCTTCCGTTACCGAAGCCAACAAATGTACATGGAAAAAAGGTTTTGTTATACCAACAAAATCATTTGTTAAAATAGGGATATAACAAAAATATTTTGTTACAACAACAAAATGTTTGGTTCTATCAACAAAACGTTTGGTTGCTGCGGCAAAATATTTGGTTGCAGCAACAAACAAATTATTTGTTGTCCCTAATTTTGTTGCCGTAACAAAACCATCTTTTTCCATGTAAATGAAAATTACATGGGGGCGCCATCTTAGAAGTGTTGCCTTTTTTCAGGACGGGTAATGAAATCAGGCCATTTTACGTCGAGTGTCTTATTCCATGTGTCGGAAAATGTCACGTTGCGTTTCTTTTGCTAACTTACGTAAAGTTGATACGCGGCTTAAGTCAAAATCCGTTTATGGTGATAGAGCTTACTTGCAAAAACTTTTAGTTAACTAAAACGCAAGCGTCAGCAAGTCGGATCACATATCGAGATGTCCTTTGAAAGATGTTAAATTTTAGTGTCATTGATGTAATATCAGTAACGTCATTATTTAAATCAGAAACAAGTCTCTTATGATAGTAACAATCAAAACTACGTATTTGTTCTTTACTCGATTTTACCGCAGTACCCTTAAAAAACGCGCTTAATTTAGTCGTAGTGATCGAATATCACTCTTTCGATTGCTGTAAATCGGTTGAGATCGGTGACCACGAACCAAGATGTCCCACTAACCCTCTTATCAAGCAACCAGCAGTCTCGTAAACTGACAATAGACGCCCCAATCAGCCAATCAGGAACCCCGCTGATTTCGTTATCTAAAATATGAAAGGACTCTGGGGGCTGTGGGCAATATGACTGGTCGGCGACCACACATAGACATAACTCTCGTCTCTCTCTCTCTTTGATGGTCTCTGCTTTATCCGAAGGACACCCGGGATGTTTGCTTTAAGGATTGTGCGCCATCCAGCCTGGCTGGTCTGGACGGGCATATGGCAGAAGCGCTTCCACCCCAACCCTGTCCAACTGACCTTTTTTTCCTCAGTTAGTGTTCAAAGACCTGATTCTCCACCTCTCGTTTTCCACCTTTCGTCGCTCTAGCGCTGTCTGCGAATAGACGTTTCAAGGAAAATTGTCTATTGGAAGTTTTTAATGCAGATTACATTAACAGGTAAGGAAAGTTATTCTTAGAAAATAATGATGCGATTTATGAACGGTGCGAGGCAATTTCCTCATTAATGACAAAGTTTTGTGCTGCCGGAGATGGTCTCGATTTTATCACATTGAGAAAGTTTCCTGGTGATGCCGTATAAGAATTTAAGTCGCAATATTTTGTACGAACTTAGTAAAAACTTTATTATTACGCAAAGAGTGATTTTTTTTATGTTTGGAGCGTCTTTCTCATGGGATACAATTTTAGTTTAGAATGTCATTCAAAGGACTAACTTAGATTGGCTGTGGAACTTATTGTTAGAGAGAGGAATAAGCGAGTATCATGATTTCGGGGCGGCCCAACAGACCTGCGCCTTCGCCCTCGGCTTTCACTTGCAGCTTCTTGATTCTTTTCCAGCAGCTTTTGATTGTGTAGCTAACTGTAAGGAACTTTTGATGTGGTCGACGTTATCTTTAATCGATCGAATAAAATCCTCTTTCAGTTAGCCCCATACAAGTTTTGAATACGGTATGCAGTAGTAAAGATGTTACTCCTAACTTTTGTTTGGTTTTAATTTAAGATACCAAGGAGTACATGAATGTAAAGTTTATTTTTTTATTCAAAGCCCCTTATCTCCTTAGTTGCAATATTGCTAATTAGAATTTCATGTCTTTAACACTAGGTATTTATTTAACATTACAATACGCTAATTTTCATGGAAAATGTGGAATTTTGAGATTTAAACAATTGTTGTTAGGAAATAGATTCTTAAAAAGGAAGAGGGGCAGGGGTAGTTAAAAGTTGAAAACTAATTTTGGTACATATGAATATTCATGGTAGATACGTCAGAACGCAAATTATTTTATCGAGTATGAACGTCAGTCAAACTTGCTCTGGCTTTCGATTGATCTGACTTGATTGGTCTGCCTCAGAAACCAATCAAAATAATGTAATGTATATTCACTTCGTTTTGCCTTTCATTTCCAAAACAGGCCGACGTTTCCCAGAGCAATTATTGGTTATCAGCGCTATTATGACCTAACGTACTCTAATCTTACATTTATCACTTTGTCAATCCTTATGCGTTAACAATATGAAACAGTTCACTGCATCAGCATGCTCTGTGTAGCGGGATTGAATATTTGGAGTCCATTTTCAGTTCCAACCACGTGACTCTTTGATGAATATGGATGCCTGTGCTGCCCATCAAACTAGCCAGACGCTCGTAGCGGGAAATTTGAATTTAACTGATAATCCCTATACGATTCGATCGGATCTCTATATAAACCGCAGAGCGTAGTGGCGTCCCTGAAACTCAACGATGTAAAATCAAAAGGTCATCTGCTATCCCACGTCCCGCATCTCGCCTGACGTCGCAGGGCTGAGTGGAGCCCCAGACGAGCGAGGCACAAAGCGCCTTACCTATGTTAAGCTAGAGGCCTGGATATACTAAAGAGGAGGCATTGATAGTGCAAAACTATGGGCGCTGCCTTCTTGTTTCCGAAGTTTCTCCTTAAGCTGCAATGCATTTGATAGTCCCATAAGAAACAAAATGGCCACCCACTGCCTACTCTCTAGTATATCCAGGCCTCTAAGTTAACCTATTGTTCGCTGAAAGCCTTTTGCCTCCACTTCTTTGCGGCAGGCTGCTGCCGCTGAGAAGTAAGCGGTAAACAAAGCGTGACGACAGCAGAGCGAAAGAGTAGCAAAGCAAAGCTAATGGCACTTACCTACCCAACCTATGAGTTAATGTAGCTTAACCTAACCTAAAGGCTTTTCCGCAATTTCGCCAGATATCGTCCATGAAGAGGCCTCTTGGGTTAACACATAAATTTAATTCAAATGCCAGGCTAAACCGCTGTTTGTTATTTTTGTGGCACACTGTCTATTTTGCACTTCAAAGAAAACCTCAGGACGCGTAATTGTAATGGGCGGCTCGAAACGATGAGATATTTTTGCCCAACAAGAACAGAAACGCTTAGAGAAAGTATTTTTAATTAGCCGACGTTTTCGGCTTTTTGTTGTGAGACTTTTCGTGGCGCACCTAAAAGGATTACTGACTTGACCGTAGCTTACGTTGCGAAACTTTCCTTTCGCTTCGAGCAAGAAATGCAAATATGAAATTTCTCTAACCGGTGTATCGATCTTCATATATGAGATGCTCTTGATACACGAAAACTTAAGCTTTGTCGTCAGCCTCCAAAATATTATTATTTTCCTGAAGATAGGACGTTTATACTACCCATGCGTCCTTACGAATGTTTCAGATAAACATACCTACAATTCACATGGTTTCAGTTTCTACCTCGACCTTTCATCGCGAAATAGGGTATAACCTAAGCGAAATCAACCTTATCCCCATGAATGAACCTGTGATTGTTTCTCGGACACCGTTACTGAAGCTGGACACGGAAAAAAAGGTTTTGTTATACTAACAAAATCATTTGTTACAATAGGGATAGCAAAAACATTTTGTTACAACAACAAAATGTTTAGTTCCATCAACAAACGATTCGTTGCTGCAGCAAAATTTTTGGTCTGAGCAACAAAGATTTATTTGCTGTCCCTAATTTTGTTGCCGTACCAAAACCATTTTTTCCGTGATGCGAAGTAAGTGGAATGCCAATAAAAAGGTATACAAAAAACTGTGCTTTGATATTATTTTATTTTCTTGAACTTCACAGTAAAATCTAGCCTCTGTTTTAGGTCCTACTTTTGTTTAAGGTAAAACGGAACGAGAGTGCTTGTGGATATATCAATAAACATATCAATGGGAAGCTATCGACGAGACATTTTCATTGATATAGTTATTGATAGGTTTATCTTTTAAAATAATCAAACCACCCACTTCTCCTGTTTTTATCCACTTACTCAAAACAATTATTAAGCCTACTTAAAACAGGGGCTAATTTTTACTGTGCAAAATTAATTCGATGGAGTGAAACAAGGACCTTCATTGTCGTCTAAGATCAAAAAGCTTAAAAGCTTTTTAAAATTACAAAATTGTAATTTAAAAATAATGTTGAGTTCTTTCTTCCTGCTCAAGATTATTAGAGTTTTGATTCAAATCGATTTTTCAAATCCCAAAAGTAGATTATTCCATTCTGCGAGGATAGTTTCCTTGATCAAGTATGTTTTATTCCTCTGTGAACAAGGAGCAAACTTGCCGATAGTTCTGTTGTTTGATAAGCCGCGGCTGCTTGAAGACAGAAACCCTCTGGCCTGTAGCTTCCACTTACGAAGTGAATTTCTCATGGGCACCCAAAGAGTTTCGCAGACCCTCAGGCAACCAGTACCCACTCGATCGAAATCAGATACCCTTGTGCCTAGATTTATATGACGCCCACGAATCACAGGTCTTCAATCGGGAATTTTTGGCACTGCATCTTAATAAGATGCTATCGAGAATGTTTTAGTGAGAAAACATCATTTATGCATACTATCATATGTAATCCTACTCTGCGCCTTTTTTCCCCACTGAATCTTTCTGTTTTGGGATACCGGTATGCCTTTTGCAATGATTTTACTGGAATATTTTTGCTGTTCTAAAATTTTCAAAGCTGGAAGAAAAAAAAAGTATCATCAGTGTACCTTTTTGTACGCCTCAATATGTTAGCTTAATATTTCTTAGACTGAAATATTTTTGAGGCTTTTTGATAGAACGATCTCTTAAAGTAAAGTCTCGTTTATACGTTACTCACTTGTATTATTCGGTTATACGTGTTTTTTGATTCCCCGGCGGAAACACAATAAAGTTTTGACATATTCTTTTATACGTTTTATTCACGTGTACTTATTTTTACTCGTTTCCTTTGGAAAACGTGTAAACGAGACTTCACTGTACTTCAAACAGGTGCGTGTTAGTGCGGCGTAGGAATAGTGAGACACCGAACTAAAATATCCCCTGTAGCATTATTTCCACTGTAAGATACACGTCTCTGTTGCAGGCACCCACCACTCTGGCATCAATGAAGAAATCATCTACGTCAGTATCGGCATGGCCGTGACAATAGCGATCCTTATAACAGTTGCGCTGTGCTACCTGGCTCGCGAGCGCTGCCGGCGCCGGGGCTACCTCTGAGACTGGCAGGGGCGGAGCCGTCGCAAGGCGGCGTCCGCCCCCAACCCCGGCGGCGCCCCCGCCCCCGCCGGCGGCGCCCTGGCCGCGCCCCTGCTGCTGCCCCCGCGGGGCTGCGTCGTGCCCCCCAGCACCGCGTCGGCCGCGCGCGCCGCCGCCCCCTGTCGCCCCGCCAGCCAGCCCCCGCCGCCGTCCCCCCTGCTGCTCAAGGCGCGCAGCCTGGCGGGCGCGTCCCCCGGATCCGCGGCCAGGGTGGCCCCGGCGCCTTCGCTAACGCCGCCCTTATCTCACGCAGTTTTATTATCGCAGAGATAACTTGGAACGATCTTTTGTGGTTTTTCAACAGTGTTTTTTCTACGAACTTAGTGCTGGGGTAGACTAAGTTAAGCAGCCTCTTTAACGACATTGTTGTGGTACGATTTTTCTGTCATCTAAATTTTTTAGAACGTTAAAAAAATTTTAAAAAACGCGCATATTCAACTTCAACGAGGTACCCGAAAAAAATAAAACAAAAAATCGCAAAGCAGGATTCCATTACAATCGAGTGTATTGTATAGATAAGTAAATTCATTATTAGTATCAGTGAAGAACATCCTGATGCCGTAGGCGAAAATATTAAATTAATGTTAATGTGAAAACCGAAAATCTTGAAAATCTTAAAATAATGTTTAATGTGAACATCGTAAATCTTGGGAAAATTTATGGCGAAGGCCCGAAGTTAGAGCTAAGTTTACGGAGTACTTTTGTAACTGTTGACTAAAAATTCTGACTTATTTCTAACGAGAAAATAAAAGAAAATGCGTGTTGAAACAAAACCAAATCCCCAGTGCTTAAAATTGTAAAAGAGACTTTTCTAATTGAATGCTAATCTATACGTACTTTTGTGGCTTAAGGACTAAAAGCTCTAGGAGACTCATTTAAACACTGCCTCATAAACTTTAAACAGAAAATCTTTCCCTCTTTTATCAAGCCGGATTTCCTGATTCACAACAAATTTCCTTATCGGTGATCATGTTTTGGAACACCAAAATGCTTATATATTCCTTAACGTGGATGAAACTTCTTGAAAACTTGTAACTCGAAACTAGAACCAAAAATTTTAGCGCTAAGAATGCCTAAACGATCATTTGTAAACACCCATGTTGAAATCTTTCATTTTCAAAACAGTCTGTGACCGTGAATTTTTAAAAGCGCAAAACTGCGTCGTATTAAAAGAGCAACTGTGTTGTTTGGAGCCTCGACCGCAGAGCAAATCCTATTTTTGGAGATTTCTTGTGAGCTCATTCTTCGTCTTTCAAAGCAACATGAGAATCTCGTGGTAACGGGACTCCTTGTTACTCGGCTAAAATTACCGACATCGCCGAATGTTAGGGCGTGCTCACGGCAACATCCCCTGGTTAGGCAGCACACATGGCACAGGTGCTGTGAGGGTGGCCTACCTCTGCGCCCCCAGGGGGCCTCCTGGGAAGGCGCACATTTGTATTCGACGAGATGGACGAGGAACAGGAAATGAGCGCACTGAGTCTTACCATGCAGAAGATGGGTTCCAGCGCTTTAAGCTTTCGACAACTCCCCCCAGAATACAACGCCATAGCTGGAAATAGGCTAGCAGCTTGTTAACGGAACCCGTCAAATTACGAGGAAGAAATGATTTTTAAGGGATGACGTAACAGTAAAGAAACAACGGGCAGTCGTAGGAAATGCGCACTCTTATTTCTGGGGTTCTTTGTTTAATAGAAATGTATTTTATTAATTGGACTCCCAGATGGACGCATTTTGAAAAAATTTCAAGCTTTTTTGTCATGGTAAGTGATCTTAAAACAATAATCATATTTTGCTGAAAAAAATTCAACACTTAGCCTCGAATATTTTGGAATGAATTCTTCCGGTCAAAATTCGTCACGTCAAAGGTTATGATGTCTTTGAGCCAAATGCAAATTAATTGGCGTTCTTTCCCAAAAGATGGAGAATAACAAGGGGATTTATAAAGTCTCTCTTTGGTGACAACCTGCAGAATCATTACAGCAGAAATTCATCGAGAAAAAGATACGAGTCATAGCAAATCATCCATTTTAAAATTAGAAGATAGTGTAAAAATGTAGTCATGGGCAAAAATGTGTATTGATTTTTTAAGCTTTCTAAACTGTCGCTTCAACAAGGTTTTGTAAAACCAAACTAAAACCTGTGGCTAAAATCATTTTATTGAAAGAATTGTTTTTCTTGTAGATGGAAGTGTATCTGTACTTCGGGATTGCTTTCTTATATGTGTTCAATACCTTTCATGTATTCCTGTATATGGACCATGGACGTTATTAACCTCAAATGTGTGGCAGTTATTGAGTTATGACGATAGTTGCTCATGATTACCAGGCCTCATAAGGGCTGTCATTTATGTCTACGTTTCCCTTGAAAACCTCATAAAGTCTCAAAGGAATGGCCAAAGGCAACTGAGTTTCTGCCGTACGAAATGGTATTATCTCGTATCTACTGTCGTCCGCCATTATGAGCTCGTAAATACATGAGCGACGTGCCAGAATTTTTTTTCTGTCTGCAAAGTAGTGGAGTACCGGTAATTTTTGTTTACACACGCTCTGAATGAAGAAATAAAAGTCAAATTTTAGACACGACTGTGAAGCTTTTCAACAAAGTTATTGATTGTAAAAGTTGTTTAAAAAAAAAGGGCTTGTTGACGTTTCACTTCAATTTTCTTGTGAAACGATATGTTTGTTTATTAAAAAATCAAGATAGTACAAATGCCCCCTGTAATATTTTTCCTTGAAGCAGTGTCTCATGTGAAAAAAAAGATAAAAAAGAAAAAATTGAGGGTGCAGTTTATAAGTAATAATTGGGTTTCGGCCTACTTTTTTAAACATAATTCAAACCATTCAAACCTGTAAGATATATGGTTGGAAACTTGAAAAAAATTAATTATTTGTGTGAAATATCTCACAAACTTTTTTATTGATAGCTGTGGGGGAAAAGTTGGAGTCACATATGTCTGCTTTGCTATTTATTTGGCGTTCTTTCTAGAGCTTTTTGTCTGATTGACTCCCTGAATACGTACGCTGGGTACTAAAATGAAACGCATTCTTTCCGTCCTGTTTCGAAGGAGATACTCCAAAAGTACTGTTTTCTTTTTTCTGTCTTTGAAATTTTTACGCGTTCAGTTTTGTTTGAGAGCGCCTGTGAGGTGATAGCTCTGCGTGCATGGATGATGTTAACACGAAGAGATTTCTATCTTCGTGATGTAAATGTATCAACCTGTAAATTTGTGTGTTGTCAGCACTGGAGAATTTTGATATTGAGACCCCTCACTTTACCAACGCCCTACCTTGCGAGTTGTGATTTACATTTCAGACCACCGAAGGATGGATATATGTCTTCTATATTGTGATTTCCCGCATGGAAACTTAAAACCATGACATAATTAATGTACGTACTTCGCACTACGTACTACACACCTCTGTTTGGTGGGATTTTGTGGAGGATGCAATCGTAGAATGTTAATCACATTCGACAACCTGGTTGCGGGGAGGAGAAGTGGGGGTTGTGAAAAACTCTTAGAAATATTACCAACCTGCACTCGCAGACCATTATTACGCCGTCCCATGATTTTCACTGTAATGATTTAAACTATTTTGATGTACTGTAAGATGTAAATCGAGAAAGTGATGTTTTTAGGGATGAAAATCTGTTAATAGCGTAGGTGGTACGTTTCCTTGCGTTTTCATCTGGAAAAGCAGGAGGATGAAGATCTTTCCAGTCCTTTTAATAAATCCTGTATTTCTGCAGTCCTGGGAAACTGAGTGGCCTATCGTAATGATATACTTCCTGGATTGGAAGCCAAAATTCTTTTCTTTAAAAAAAAATGTTACCTCTCTCTTGAAATGTTCTCGACACTGACCCTTGGGAAAGGGTGAGCAGGAAATTGTTTTTGCTTGAAACAACATCCTTTCACAGCATTTTGTTTTATTTTTTTATTTTATTTATTTTTTGCTTGCTATATTGAACTAAGAATGAAACTAATTTTAGCTTTTGCTTGTAGATTGTAATGATCCCAAGCAGAAATTGGCTGTGATTGAATCATTTGCTCCATCCTCCCAAGAACAGTGCCCCCAGCTGATATTTCGAAAAGAAATGCATTAAGATTAGATCTTCCGAACTAGTCCCATTTTGTTCCAGGAAATCTTCCATTTTAAGGATTCAGGATGAACGTAATTTTTGTCAAACATGGCAACTCGTCCTTTCCTCCCCTCCCTTTTTTTTCCTATTAAGGGGATTACCTATTTTTTAAAACCAATGCCTGTTAACAATGAGAATGAACTCCTGGATTGCACATATGATGTAAATATATGACATATGCGCGGTAATTTATTGGTCTGCATAAATACTGTAAAATACACGTCCGTGACGCGAATTTTAGTTTTAATAAACATCAATAACATAAGATGCGTGTGGAAACACCTTTCGAGCTGTCATATGCGTACTGAACTGTACGCGGTTTCCTAAAAAGCACTTAAAACTAGTCCGACGGACCACTTCTAGTCATAGTTTAGTCGAACACTTAAATGTCGAGGCATGATGATGTTTTAAACAATGCTCATATTGATGTAAAAAATATTTAATGTGCTGTAGTAAATACTGTACAGATTGTTTATGGGATCAATACATTTTTGCCGGACTATAGTAAAAGGAGACCAAAATCTAGCAAGAATGTAAAATACGATGTAATATTTTATAGAACGTGTACATAAGTAAATTAATAATTTCAAGAAATCGATGTACTGTGTTCCTCATTTAAATGTACCGGAACTCTGATTCGCTTGACTTAAAACCAACGAAGCAGATATAAAAATCCATGAACTGTAAGTTTCTGGAGAATGCTCAGTCGTCGGCTGTTGAGATTGTGAGTTTTTATACACTTATTTGGTCTACAGCGTCAAACCATCCATGACAGGAACTCATGACTTATGACGCTCTCCGAGCTTCGGTTCACTTAATATCATGTCAAAAACGCACGCGATAGACCTAGATAAATGGAATTTCTTACGCGATAACCAAAAACGTGTGCGCAAGACGCCTGACGTGAACAGATTAGGCAACGTCAACTTATAGAAGATGTGCGGGTTGCCTATAGCGTAACCTGCAGGGACGCGCCGTGAACGTGATCTCTGTGATTAGTATTTGGATGTTATAAAGTTGCCTGCGCTTAGTTTCTCTTCATTTTGGCCGGCGTAAACAAGTATTTGTGCCTGATTGGCAGCGGGGCAGTGGTGACACCGCGAAAAAGTGAGTAAGTCAGCGAATATGTTACAGTTCGAAGATAGGA
>Ga0058701_10001403_pt1 | contig 16999 bp, 8 predicted proteins | sample AgamicOrMae_FD_97039 | JGI IMG/M metagenome (GOLD analysis project Ga0058701, IMG submission 97039) | Agave microbial communities from Guanajuato, Mexico - Or.Ma.e | ecosystem: Host-associated > Plants > Phyllosphere > Phylloplane/Leaf | place: Guanajuato, Mexico | collected 2012-06-04
AAAGAGGGGAGAGCGCCAGACAGAGCGAGAGATCGAGAGAGGGGTAGAAAGAGAAAGAAACGCATAGAGAGACACAGAGGCAGAGGGGGAAGAGAGGCGAGCTTTGTTTGTTGACGTTTTTCAACTTTTGCACAATGTGCACTTATTCATTTTATATAAGATATAAATAGCCTGGATCCTGTGAGTGACAGGCAAGAGGTATAATGGATAATAGGGGAGAATGAGTAGGATTGTGTGAGAAAACTAGTTTTGTTTTGGCTGAGAATGTGCTCACTGAAGCGCGGAGGAAAATATACGCTGGATTCCGCATGGTGACATCATGCTCCAGCGGCGGCTTTCGCACTGACCACTTTTGTTGGATCCCCCAAGTCAACCCAACCTTGCGGTGAGAAGGTAGGCTTCTAGCAGTAACATTCGTCAAGACCCATTCATGGACTCGAGGAACCCTCACTGACACCTCCAACGCGCTTATCTATCATATAGATGCCGGCCCTCACCTCTGTATTGAGTAAAGTCCCCCAATGCAAAGTTCGTCATTCATACACAAACATCTTAGTACAAATAGTTGGTCAAGTTAATCGGTTGAGCTTGCTGTCGTGTTTACTTTTGTCAGTTTCGATCAATGATAATGTTCATGGCGGAAACATATGAAGTGCCATTGTCGTAATCAGCTCATCGGGAATCTAGGCAGTTATTCTCTTCGGATGTTTTTCAGATGATATCGCCTCTCTTGGTCCTTGCTTGAAGTCGCCAGGTATAGAGTTGGGTGTGAACACTTTGTCTCGTTGGAGCTGGTCGAAGAAAATGTTACCTGATGCGCGCTCAATGATATCAAGCCTATCAATTGGTATACGATAATCGTCCAATCTTATTGAGTCATCTAGGGAGTTGTCATGCGGCAACAAGAAAGCTTCCATCTCTAGCTTTCCGTCGTGATTCTCTATCAATACTACTTTATAATAGTGTGTAGGCACGCTGACCTGGTTCTGTCCTATCACTTGGTAAGTCACATATGTTCTTCCGTCACGTGCAGCCATAGGGAGGTATAGCGGGCCTGTGATACAGTACAGGTTCTTGGACCTCTTAGCTCGCCAGCGAATGTAGGTCTCAAGTCTCTCCCAGCCGCCTCTATTGAATGTTGGCTGCTGTGGAGATATATTTGATAGTAGAAACGTCTGATCCATGATCAATTGATTCGTTTTGTGGTTCCCTGCTGGTGCCATGTGACCACGATCAAAGCCGGAATTGGCAAAGTCGGCTAATTTAGCACGAAAATACTCATGGAGAGTCGAATCCTCTCTAAATGTAGACTTTTTTCTGGTGACCTCTTCATTGTAAGATAATTTTGCTGGTGTAAGATGCTCCAGGACCCAAATGGGTGCTCTAAGTCGCCGGTCGTAAGAGATTATGAAATCGTTGAATAGTCTAATGTTGTCCTTGCTCGGTAATCCGAAGCGACTGGACTTTTTAAGATTATCTGCGGATAGAACTGGGTCAATCTCAAGCACTTCTTTTCCCGACAGATAGTCTGGCGGCCTGGTGGTGGGAGGCGACGATGAGCTGGCGGAAACCGAGCCAAATCCGAAATGTGGCCAGGTGGACTTCTGATTGAGACCGCTACTATCTAATATATCCTCTATCCATTTGTTATCCCTAGTTGATGACCATCTTTCGTATGATATACCTATGAGTGAGCCTGCTAAAGCAGCTGTGCAAAACCTAACAATGTTGTTAGCCATAACAACTATAAATTCTTGTTGGAAGTATTATCCTTGCTCTGAACCTATCTGTATAGAGCTCCTGTATACATGCCAGGCGGGGGTGGGCATTTCGCTTTATGGCAAATCCTTTCAATTGCCCGTGGACTAGATACGATTGAAGCGGACATTGTGATGGTTGGAAGAGTGGCGGCCATGAGCAGAGAATTTCTGCGGCATTAGGACAGGTGCACGCAGAGCCGCTCTTCAGAATGCAGATGGACCGGTTCAAGACTATTGCGACTCATCAAATTTGGTGTGTTTCAGGGATAAAACCCTGAAATACAGATACGCTTTCAAAACAAAACAAACTGACGCTTCGTGTTGGATAGAATAGAGCCTTAGGACGAATGGGCCTCAACTGTTTGGATTGAACTGCACGAAATAAGGATCCACATTGATTGTGGAACTTCATTCTAGTCAGTTTATATGTATTTTGTAGCAACGCAGGCGGCAGTGAAAAGTGGATCATTTAGCTCGAATAATGTGTTACACACTGTATGGACTACTTTCCTGAGCTTAGGTAGACAATCAGCCCCGTCCCTAAGCAGCCTCAGTTTCTAGGCCTCTATCAAATTTTGAGGTTGAGATTCTACATCCTTGGTGCTCAGTCGTCTTGGGCCATCATTACGTTAAGCACCATCTTCAACTTCTGTTCGGGAGGTGCAGCGATTTTCGAAAGTAGTCGATCGTTGCACCAAGACCTTCCCGGACCTTTATCTTTGGACTCCAGTCTAACAATTCTTTTGCTTTGCCGATAGACGGCCTCCGGCGGGGCGGGTCGTCTACCGGGAGGGGATAGAACTCCCTCACGCTTGAGCTGGATATGTTCAAGATCTCTGCGATAGTTACAGACAACTGATGGATACTGATTTCTTGCGGATTACCAATATTAATTGGACCAGTTACATTGCTTGCCATCAGTTTCTTTAGACCCTCGATGAGATCGCTCACATATTGAAATGATCTTGTCTGATTACCGCTGCCGTATATCGTCATGGGATTGCCTCTCAGAGCTTGGACCACGAAATTGGACACCACTCGCCCATCATCTGGTCTCATCCTAGGTCCGTACGTGTTGAAGATGCGCGCAATCCCCACCGAGATGTTCAATTCATTCTCATAAGCTAATGCCATGGCCTCAGCTAATCTTTTAGCTTCGTCATAACACGACCTTGGACCCACAGGATTCACATTGCCCCAATATGTCTCAGTTTGCGGATGCTCTGTGGGGCTTCCGTAAACTTCGCTTGTCGATGCGAGCACAATCCTTGCGTCCAGTCTCTTGGACAAATCCAACATGTTCGAAGTGCCCAATACGTTGGTCTGAATTGTTTTTATCGGATGGGATTGGTAATGCTTCGGCGAGGCTGGTGAGGCTAGATGATAAATTTGATGCAGATCAGGCAGACTCGTGTGGAAGTTGCGATTTTCTACATCGTCGATGATGATGTGCAAGTTTGCGTGAGACGACCAATGGTCGAGATTAGACAGATTTCCAGTCGACAAGTTGTCTACCACGGTGACATTGTGCCCATGCTGTAGTAGACTGTCAACGAGATGACTTCCTACGAAGCCCAGACCGCCTGTGACAAGGATGTTCTTTGGCCCTTTTCCGTCCAGCGCCCCAATGCAATCCTCTGAATCAACCAGACGAGACATATGGGCGCAATGAGGCGATTTTGACTTTAAGTGTAGATGTGGTATTCCATGACTTGAACTGATCGAGTCTGTCGTCACTGTCGGAGTAGCTGGCCCGGTGTTGCTAGTTGTGAATGTGAAAGCCGGGTCAGTGGTCAATGTAACTTGGTCTGCAGAGTGTGCCCCTGTCTGAACGACAATTGGGTAACAGAGCAGTATGAGTCTCAGGTATAGAACATGTGTGATCGGTGATGGCATGGTGAGTGAATAGGAACAATTATCTTGTTGATAATCCGTGGGAGCAAGGAGGGAAAAGTTACGCTTATTTTCAATCCTGGCTTATCGGTCGAGTCAGTCACATCGGTGCGAAAGCTCCGTGAGGCACCTGCTCAAAAACAGGTCTCCAAGGGTTCAATGTGGTCATGCTGGAACATGCGCATCTCTCGGCTTATTTTGTTTGTTTTTCGGTTAATCGTCCGAGGCGGTCTGGCCTCATGTCGATAGTTAGGCAAAGGATCGATCTCGATTGATACTCGAGGCAATGAAAAACGAGCAGACTTGACTAGCGACCACTCTACCGCCATGATCGTCGGAACCAATGGTGGAGCTTATCTATCGAGCTCATACATCTTACAGCTTTCCAAGAATATATGCAGACTCTTAAGGCGCCATAGGAATTGAGATGATCCTTTTGACTCTACTCTGACACGAGTTACTAGAAAAATTGAGAATCGATGTACAGGGAAAGATGAACAGTTGTGATGAGATATCTGATGTGATGGGACTTTTGTTTGTTCACCGGTCCTGCCAATTTATTGAACCTTTCTCATAAGCTCTGATTCAATTGTAGAGGCATCCGCTGTTCCCCTCACGAGGTCGTCAGGCTGATTGCAGATTTCATAATCTTTTTCGCCTTACTATCCTGGAAAACCTTAGCCAGCCTCTCTATAAATTCGTCGCTCGGCGGCATCTCGATATGCTTACACATCATGTAGACAACTGTCATATAAAATACATCGACCTGATACCGGTACGCATCGTAATTGATCATGCTCAGGTTGCTCCAGCTAACTAGATCAGCCGCCCTGGACAAGAGATCGCCTGCATTGCCTTTCCTGAGAGCCTGGCATTTCTCCGTAACGAACGTGTTATATAGCTTGGACATCTGTGATGAGGTAACTTTGGATTGACCCGTGCTCGGATCAAACTCTCTCAGTGGGACCCTGGCAGATTTGGTGATCTGTGAAAAGTAATTTTTCCATTTCGAACGCACATTACTCCAGGATAGATTTGCCAGTTTCGCAAAATCAGCCTTCTTAACGGCGCGCAACAGTCTCTTAACCACATCTATCTCAGTATTTGTGCCATCTAAATGAGCGTTGGAAATCAACCTCACCAGAATTCTGTGCTCATGATATCGCATGAGACCACTCTTCGGAGGTAATTCAGAGAACTCTTTCTGGATGTCATGAAAACAATCTTGAACAAGTCGCAGTGTCGATTCAGCAATCAGCCTGTTTAACCGCCCGCTCACTTCAATTTTCTTGGATAGATTTGAGCTCTTTGAATTATGGGATATCAGATTGTAAGCATCGTGAACCTGATCTATGTCAGCCTGAGTGCAGGATCCCAAGTAGCTACTTTTCAAAGTTGTGAATTTTTCAAGAATGCGCCTAGTCTCGTAATCCGTAACACCCTCTGACAACAGCTGCTTCGCTCCTTCTATGTTACTAACAAGGTCCTCTGAATCCACCTTATTAGACAGTATTTTGTTGGCAATATCCAAGGTTTCTCCCTTCTTCGAGAATCCGGGAAGTCCTCCAGCTCCAACGTGGAGCAATGAAAATAGCGCCAACAGTCTGAGAGGCCACAATCCCAACATCTTGGAGGAATCAAACAATGACATTTATCCGCGTTCTCATTGGTTGAAAACTACCTATGAAAGTGGACTCCTCCGGAAAGTTAGCTGCTCTCAGCCGGAGCTAATTTTATCACACCATGACGTAGCAAGTGGAGCCTAAATTCAGATGGAACAGGGAAAACTTGTACAGTGGTGAAATGTTTCAGGATCGTGTACACTGCATCTGATATACTGGGATCTTAGGCTAAATGTCGAGTCGGAGACTCTAGTCGTGTAAGTCAGAATTATATTCTACTGTCAGCACTGTTCATTTGAAGTTCTGGGGCAGGCCGGGTAGAGTTCAAAACTCTTTGAGCACAGAATTGAGATTGTTCCAACCTCGGCGCTGGAAACAATCGAGCACCTGGAACGTTTGAGCCGGTAGAAACCTCGATAGAGATCCATTTAGCTGGAGCCTTCAACCCCATGCCTGATTATGAGTATGCTAAACGAAAGTGCTATTTTATTTCGTCTTGTTGATGGTTTTCCATCTAGGGTTCAGGGAGACACATACTGCTGCTACAATGACGATACACAGTAAGTACAATAGCATGCAGATGCCCATATCACTTGTGGAGAAAATGCTTTGAATGTTCCACTTTTCAGGCGCTGAACTGTTCAAATCTTTGCTTGACCTTCCTCTCATATCTGGGTAGACTACATCATAGTTCACCTTACTACGAACTCTCCTCAATAACAGGGTGAGATCAGCCGGTGAAACTATATTATCCGGTTTGTAAAGATTAACCATGTATTCCAGGATAGCCGTCAGATTCCAGTCGATGTCATCTAGATTCCTTCCGCTTGAGCCGATGTTCTTGGGATTTGAAACATAACAAGTGCGGCAGCGTTTGTGATGAGGATAGATCACATCAACTAAGGGTCTTCTCTCGCTTTCAGCTCGTTCATTGTTGAGTCGCTGATTGACATGATTGTGAGTATTCCATAGCCATAAGACCGATGAGTTCCTAGCCGATAGACTGGCCTCTAGATTCTGAGTCTCCTTAGCAAAGTTAGTTGAGCATACGGTGCAACCCAAGAAGTTGATAATGTAATCTCGCATAGTAGTTAGTACTAGGGTTGGCTTGGATCTTACAGGAGCAGCCTTGGAATATTCACCAACAGTTAACGAATGGAACAAGAGCCACAATGAGCAAGTGTATCCTTTATGCTGAAGATCACTCTGATGGCACGTAACCCAGTGCTCGTCGCTGTATTTCAGTCTCGCCTCGTCCGATCCTGAAAAGTCGAGTAGATCTTTCATCTGCTGATTGGTCAATCCACGTTTGTCGTACTGATATCTATCCTCATCCAGTTTGGTCCGCAGGTTATTAACAAAGTTAAACAGGGTGGGATCCCAGCTCTCAAGTGGCAAATACTTTCTCAAGATAGTCAATAGGTTGCGGATGGTATTATATTCACTTGGTTTTATATCACCTTTCATTCTTATCTCATGAGTTAGCATGTAACTGATCCCCTTGAGTATATCTTGGGCAAAAATCTTCTTGCTCTCAGGTGACTCGGAGTTGATTAGGTAGTTAATCTCGAGCTCGCTCTTTTGCTTCTGACTGTTCGAGTCTAGTTCGTTCGAAATCGTTGAATGCGAATTCTCCTTTCTTCTATCCACGTCCACATCGAAACCTGTCAATTCTTTCAGTTCCACAAAATAATAGTGGTCCAAGAAAGTTTTGAAACGATTCATGATAAAATCTTGACGCTCCGGGTCCCCGACCGTTGGAAGAGTCTTGCTGGCTTCGCCACGAACCAACACTTGAGCTAACGAGCCAGGATCCAGGCTGTTCAGTCGTAACAATAGAGGTTGAGCTTGACTCAAATTTGAGTAGTCATTATCGGTTAGAATCTTTCTAAGAAGCTTTGTATTGCTCGTCAATATACGACGTAACTCTAGCTTAGCGTTGATTCTGAAATATTCTATTATCAATTTTCGCCCAAGGAATGATTTATCTGCCTCAACGATGAATAATAGATCTTGTTGACTATGTTGATCGTTTAGAAAAGCGTCAAACTCATCGACTCTCGGATATAACCTCTGAATTTCACTAACATCGTCAACTAAGATTGGCTGCATAGCGTCTACAACCTTTGGGTAGTGACGCTTGGAGCGAGAGAGGCCTCCAACATAGTTGATGAGTGCCTCCTCGATGTCGTCGATGGTCCATTCGATTCCCAATGAGACCAGATTAGTGGGTGCATCCTTGGGATCCTTGAATTTTGGGTTAGGCGGGAATATGAGGATTGTAGGGTAACCATCTATATTGTTTTCACTGCATGTCTCGACATTTTCGTATTTTGAGCAATCAATCGCGGCAATCTTGATAACCGATTTCCATTCTTTAACTCTTGTAGCCAACTCTTTATAAATGGGTGAGAATGTTTGGCAATGCCCGCAGAATGTATTGTAGAATTGCACGACATATATAACATTGTTGTTTTGCTCGAAGACAGTGGGTTTAAAAGTTTTACTTGTCAATCGTATTACGTCATCGGATGCAGTGTATAGATCTGGTTTCTCCCTGGCTTCCACATGTAGGGATTGTTGAGTGGTCAAAAAATATATGAAGATTGCTTCAATCAGATGGATCTTCAGGGTGCTACTATAAAATCTTATCTTCATTGTGTTTTCGCTGAATACTAAAAAGTTTTCGAGATCATGAAGACATCTCACGAGAGAGAGAGAGCTGAGAACCGGTATCGGTTCAGAGGGGTCTTCCAAACTTTGTGATGGACTCTATTATCCGATATTGCTATAATTTCTCGTTGAAAGTATGTCAATTAAAATCACCACGGCGAGAGTTGATGGGGAGTGATACTTTGGAATCTTTCCAGCTGAGATTGATCGTCTACTCTCAGGGCCCCAAAGTGAATAGCTATGGATCGGTTTCTGGTGTCTATCGTTGACACGGTTCAATAAGTTTGTGAACCTGTTTTTCGTCTGTTATTTTGGGTTGCATGGCTTGGTTTAAATTTTGATCGGCAAAATCACAGCTGCGCTAGCCCACTGACTCGATGAATGCGGGGACAAGTGCGACTTCGGCGCAAAGCTCTATCTGTGCAGTGGTTCAGCGCTGGAGGCAAGCAGCATCAGCCGGCTTGAGAGCAGCAAGGGTCTGAAACGACTGCGCTGACTTTGTCACTAACATTATCAGGACTCAACCGTGAGATAAAGTCATACATGTATGGTGCTCTATTGTCAGGGCCAATGCGAGTATACAAGCACAGCTAATGGATTTGCGCACTTTGACAAACGCCCTCCAGTTCGGAGTTCCAGCAAGCAGCAAGTATTCTCTTTAAAGTGCTAGCTTGGAGATCACATTGGTACTTGGCTAACATGCTAGCGAGAGCAGCCCTCTAGCAGACAGATTGATCCCCAGCTGCTAAATATCTCGCCGGAATACTCCCTTTCGTCCGTTTTGATCACGAGTCAATTAGTGTGCCGGCAATTGCCAACCGCAAACAGCTTATGTAATGCAAATTTCAAAGAAAGAAACGATGATTGTCTTGGTGTGTGAGCGGGATTCATATGCGTGCTGAGTGCATACAGGGGAGCGGGTTATGATTGAGGAAAGAACAGGTGAGATTAGATCATCTCCCGTCAGAAGAGGGTACGAGTCGCGATCGTCTTGCCACCTCGAATGTTGCAGACACCGGGGGATTGAGTTTTCCCTCTTTGCATTGTACACTGAACGTGCAATTTCTGCTCCCCTGCCTTTCAGGTAGTTATCGCCGATAAAGGGGGCCTACAATGCTTGTGTAGCTAAAGCAGTGAGATTGTTCAAGCGCTCATCCATCTCTGCTTGATGCTTTCAGGGCGATCTCGCCTGCGAAGATCTCATCAAGCCCACTTGGGGCGGCCCACTACCCTCAAACCCGAGGCTCCCCGCGAGGGATAAAAGTTTTCATTCTCGAACTGACTAGCATAATGGGGGGTTGCTGCTTCGGAGGAACAACCGTCGAAGCATACCCCTTTCCACGATGTCTACCGTCGACTAAAAATAATATTCCGTGTTGTCTGTCGCTACCGCACCCGGGCCTCGGCCCTCTTCACCACTGGGCTAGTTGGTAAAGTTTTAATGAGCTGCGGAATATCGCTCTATTGGTCCATGCCGGGGCCACTCTAGGCAAGCCTAATTACCTCAAAACACTAAGTGCTGGTTGGCGCACCTATGATCACAAGAGGGGACCTCGTGACCAGTATCTCTGCCAGGGCTAAATATACACTTTCATCGGATAATCTGACGCTCGTTTGTAGTTGTTATGGCTACCTCAAGCCAATCCGATACATGTTTATGGTATCCAGAAAAATCGATAAAAGATCTGCAGTTTTTTAGACTCTCGTTGCGTCACTTGGGCCCGCCACATCTGCGCCTGCATTCAACAAGTGGATCTAGAAGGCGCGAGAGGAGACAAGCAGAATCCGAGCACCATTGCGAGTGCGACAGGGGCTCTTCGCAGGATCCACAAAGCAGCAGATGCAGGCTTGCCGACGGTTAGCCGGACAATCGTAACTTTTCAAGTATATTTTCACGAAGACAATCTTTACGAGTCTCTCTTCCTACCTGTGGATTTCGTTTCATCGTTTGTTCAGCAGGAACGAGCGATATTCTTGGTGAAATCTTCGCTAGATCAATGAATCAACGAATCTCTCTCATGGATATAAGCAGCATTGCAATTGGGAACCGTCGAATACAAACAAGGACCATAGCAGATAGCTAACAATAGTATCTTGTGATTGGCAAGAGGGACACATAAAAGTTTACCTCACTACACGCCTACTCAAGTTTCTTCATCCCTCGAGTGAAGACTAAATCTTTTCCCTCTTCTCTGCCTGCTCCTATTCTCTACCTGTAGCTGGATATCTTGTATGACGAACCAACGAGTAGGCAAGACGCAGAATGATTTGACTGCCCTAACCCTTCACTCTCCGTGCAGTTCATTCACATCGAGCCACTTTCTAGTCTTTATTGTGGGCAGAAGGCAAACTTTCCAACCACGAAGCTCTTTCATGCTTCCTTCTCGATGATGCAGACTAGAAATTCCATCTCTCTGATTAACTACGTCAATTCTGAAATGTGACTGACGAAATTCTGTGCCGGCAAACATCTTGATTTGTCACACTCGGACCTCAAGGGAGGGTATCTAGTCTTCCAACTGAAACGATCCCGCACGAGTGAGATGTCGGTTAGTTGCACTATTTCGCGTTACACTCATGCTTCAGGCGATAGGAATGGTGCAAGCATAGCGATCTTCTTATGTCGGTGGCGGTTTTATGAGCAATGGGCTGCGCGAATGGTGGATTTGATTGTAATTAGCTACAGATCAGATAGGAGCTGTGACGAGAGATTCATTTGGAAAAGTTATCGTGAACAGACAACCAAATTTTAATGTACAAATTATCTTATTAAAGTTTCTCACATCATTGCATTGGAAGGCTTGATTTCGTCGCTGCAAGTTATTCCGCTGATTACCATTGCTCCTACAGGTGAGACTCAACTGTTATTATCTCCTTTCAAGTGTTTGTACAACCATTAGCAACACCCTCCCAGAAATCCTGAGACTGGTTGTGCCTCAGGGAGACGAAAACGATCCCGATCGTAGCAACGCATATTACTTCCGAGAAGTGGACCTATCCTGATGCCTTCGTTAGTGTGCGTGGGTGTTCCATCGAGTGCCAGATGAGTTCCTGATGGGCTTCGATGCAATTCGTTGAGTCGTCCACATTTGGTTATTTTAGCATATATTTCTTCAGCCAACAATTGGAAAGCTTGGTTCACATTATGGTGCTTCTTACTGGAAGTCTCAATGAATCTAAATCCATGCTCGTCAGCAAAAGCCTTCCCATCTTCGTAACTAACCTGACGTTGACTCTCGAGATCAGTTTTGCAGCCAATAACTACGTAAGCCATCTTATATTCATGCACATTGCGCGAATTACGAACAGGGCGCCCGTAACTTTCATCAAAGTCTTCCTTCATAGGAGGGTATTCTGAAGGGGGACCTTGTATTGAATTATTCCTAGTCATTTTACTATGATGCTTAGAATTAGACTTGTTAGGTGTTGAGGTGAGAGGGTACTTTTGATTTGTGTTCTTGCCTGGTGCGGGGTGGCGAGAATTTTTGTCGCTTTTTTTGATACTACCGCTCAAGATAGGCGAAAGAGGAGGTGTTGGTGATGGTTCAACGTGTCGACGCGCTTCTTCGAACCAACTTAGCAAATGATCGTACGATTCACGATTGGTCACGTCATAAACGAGAACAATACCGACAGAGTTTCTATAGTAACTTGTAACAATGGACCTAAACCGCTCTTGACCAGCTGTGTCCCATATTTGTAGTTTCACTATTATGGAGTCATCTTCGGGCACCATCAGAGAATCTGAGTGAGTATGATCATAGCGAGATGATAACTTGTTCCTTTGGATTTCAGTAGGAGACATTTGACGGCTTGACTTTGCCTGGTGGCCATTCTTGGATGATTTGGTGTGCTGTATCGTCATATTGCGTGGAGAGATCCTTATGATCTTGGAAAAAAAATCTACGCCCACAGTGGGCTCCATCTCGCCAAAGGTTCCTTCAGAAAAGGTCTTCAGTAATGAGGACTTTCCAACCATAGTGTCACCGATGACAATAATCCTGAACTGGTAATGATATGGAACCTCCATCATGTTACTGATATGATAGTCTTGGTTTCGATAATACTAGGGGATAGGGTATAATTTGTATCACAATTAGAGCCACGGGAGATTATTTCGGCATTTAAAATAGTTGCCATAAAGATAAACATATTAAATCCTAAGGTAGGTCGAATATTAAAAATAGAGCTCCGGGTGTTGATGATATCAATTCAGATGCCGTCACAACTTATGCGACCGGGGAGAAGCACAAGCTGTGCGAATTCTACGAACGCCCAAAAAATCAACAACAAAGTGTAACAATGAATGATCAGTAGGCCGGCAATTAACCAATTTTACGAGAGTGGAAACTCAGCTTCCAGATTTTTAATTTAAGAACTGATACTTTATCAAGACAACTGTTGATCATGCGGTTTCTTCTGGTCATTTTTTAGCCTAACTATTTTGCAGCGCTGGCTGTTTTTCTCCGGGATTGAGGTAGATCCATGGCGACTTGCACTGTCTCCTTGATCTCAGTCCGGCAATACGGACATCCTTGACCCTCCGACTCTTGCCAGGCTATCAAACAGGACGTACATAGAAGATGATTACAGGGTTCTAACCGTATGTCTTTGTCATTCTCGAAACAGATCTTGCAGGTTTGAAAGGAATTTCCAACACCACAGTATATCTCATACTGTTCCTCGGTCACAGTCACATTTCTTTCGTCGCCGGTCATCTCAGAGCATAACAAATTCAAGTTGGGGTCTTCATCTTTTCCGTCTGGATACAGATAGAATTTTGTCTCTGTGAGAGCCTGACTTAGTGAGATGTTCTGTACAATCGTTTGAAGTATCTGCCTATCATGTGTTACGTAACCTATCGCCCATTGACCCAGACGCGTACAACTAAGCCTGAATACATAACTTCCAGGTTTGTCAATATGCTTTTGGAGCCTTGCCTTCAATTCGTCATAAGTTAAGAATGCCTTGTATCCGGGATGAGTTACTGCTAAAATACGCCAGTTGCTCAATAGGGTAGACCATGGCTGGAACAACCTCGTAAACACATCAAATTCAAATATCGAAATGTAATCATCACATGTGAGATCAATAGTTTGCTTTAGGGCATGGAGTGAGAAGAATGAGGAATCAATGTTATGGACCATCTGTAGTGCGTGATAAAACGATCTCCAATCAACGAGCACACTGGAGCCGAAGTTGGTTTTCCAAAAATCGCCAGCTGTCTCTTTCTTAGTTATCAGGTATTTATCCCCTATGAATCTACCATGGGGAAATATAGCTTTCAACTCAGAGAGTATGTGATTGAAGACGAGCGTATGCCTAGTCAATTTGTGTCTATACTCAGAGTCCTCGTTGAACATCTCCTCTTTGGCGTCCTTGAAGAGTTTCAATGTCTGTTCACATCTTGTCTGTAAGTTTTTCAAGAATACTTGTGAATATTGGTTGTCGTTAGCGGGATATTTCGACTCCGAGTCATATTTGGTGTGAATGAGTTTCAAATGCTGGTATGTTTCAGGAAGAATTTCTAGTATAAATGGTGGAGAGTTGTTGAGATTCATACCGGGCCTCTGGCAACTTTTCACGACTTTGTCCATTAACTTCCATGTTTTTTCTAGTGACCTTTTGTGGCCAAATACGAATCGCGGTTCCTCATCTTGGATGCAATAATCCGTGCTTAGAATCGATAGAGAAGTGTTCGCAAATGCTCGGGTTATTTTAGTAACTACGTTGTTGAGACCATTACTAAATCCGTTGATGAATCTCGGATAAGATGAGGACATCGATGGTGAAACATGGTCCTTGGGATTTGGCTGATGGAAACTTTGAGGGTTATTTGTCTGAGACACGCTCGAACCAGGTCGAAGCCCTATCGCAGCCGATGTATTAGGTTCGTTTGTTGGCCCACTACTACCGTCGTTGGATAGTGACGGATTGGCTGCCGGATTGGCGATATCTCGGCTCGATCCTCCGTTGATAGTTCTCGAGAAATGTCCATCGGAAAGATCTGCAGGTGCTGCATTGGTCCATCTAGTAGAGTCGGATTGGTTTGACAAACGTGAAGATCTATTACTACCTCCTGATTGAGAATTTCCCGCTCTTTGTGATACCCTTGGTACAGTGTTTGCTTTTGAAGCCTGCGAGTAATTATCATCGTCGCTGGGCTGGAATCCTTCCGGCGGGTCAATCTGAGAAGTTAGATCTATATCGTTGGAACCTGTAGAGCCACCGACGGGACTTGAAAGATCTTGATGCGATTGAATCTGATCCCTATCGCTATCTAAACCTTCATAGCGAGGTTCGTCTTGGGAAGTATGTGGAATCATTCCTACGTTACGCTTCTATGTGTTGTATACTAGTGTAAGATATTGAGATAAGTTGATGGTCAGAATCCTATAGTTTTTTAGTGATTACCTTTGGAGGACAAAAAAATTACATCTTGAAGCAAACTTGAAACAAATCATTTCATTTGATGTGTGAACTCGTCGCGTGATTTATACTCCGAATGGTGCATTGATGAGAATTTAATAATGTCTTATACTCGATTAGGAACGATATATGTGGGTGAAGAATGATAAATCGCAGACTAGTTAGAATGATTAAGCCCGGATTGATTTTGGATTTGATGTAGGGAGTTTGCAATAGAACCAGACATTTGCTCTCATTTTATTATTATTTTTCTTGGGAACAGCCATTTTAGGACTGCTGTGTTGGTATCTTGTTTGTGTGTGAAATTAGTGCAGATTGCAACATGTTGAACTTGGGGCACCACAGGAGCGGAGCACCAAACTTGCGCTTATGAGCGTTGTTGCTTCAGCAGGGGGGTTCGTGCGCCAGGCCAAAGCGGCCTCTGATTACGTGCAGGCCGAGTTGTCGCCAGACAAAGAGGTCCTCAGTGGGGTCTCAATATCATTTTATGATCCTTCCCACCTAGAACTAATACGAGCGAAATTACTCGTGATAAATTAAACTCAACAGGTTTTTTCTAGAGATCATGAGAGTCCCTTCTGTTATAATATCTCAAATATTTTAGCGAGAGAATCATCGGAGGGTCATTCGGACGAGGCCCAAACCGTGGTGCAACCGGATTCCTTGTAGCTCCGCTTGCCCGTAGACTGATGATCATCTCATCATGCCGATTCAATGGGAATGTAAGCGGCCCTTTATTCATCCTCATCGGTTACAGTTCTTTGCGGTGGATCGAATGGAAGCATTTGGTCTGCGTAACCCTTGATATCTTGCCAGCCCTCGCAAACTTTATACAAATGCTCAGGTATCTTATCTATCCCTAAATAGGCTCCGCATAAGCCACACGCCATCGAGGCAATAGTATCTGTATCGCCACCACATGATATTGCCCAATGGAGAGTGCGAGAAAATTCGTTATCTATCCCATACAAATCGGTAAATTTGGAATTACCACGGATAAAGGAATAAATCGCCAATGGAACTGAATTTTGGGCGGCAACATCATTTCCGAGCAACCGAACAATCTCTCTTTGGTCGACGTCCGTTCCAGAAACGTTTAAGTTTTGCAAGACCTTCTTGATACTGTCAAGTTTCTTCGAGTATATTCTATCATTTTCATCTTCTAGATCGACCATTTTATCGATCAAGTAGTCTACAAATCCAATGTCATCTAGTTCATTCTCATCTAACCTTAAAACGTAGCGGACAGCCAAAACGAGTAATGTGGCTCCATTCACACCATGAATATGAGTATGAGTCAATTTGGCACAACTTTCAGATAATTCCACAGCACTCTTATCACCCATGCTCTGCTTATACGCAAACAATCCAACACCAATACATCGCATTGCTGCCCCATTACCGAAACTTCCTTGTCCCTCAAACTGACTAGCGGCTGGTTCAAATGGTCGCTGATAATCTTCTTTTTTTAGCTTTTTGAAGACGGTTCTGACAGCTGGTCCGTATCCTCGTTTGGGTTCTCTGAAATAAGATTCACTAAACTCTCTGGCCAAATGATGTGCATCGAAGCCTTTTCTCTCCAATAATGATTTGCAGGTGGAAATGGACATGCAGGTATCATCAGTATAATATAGTGTACGTTGTTTAGATAGTTCTTCAATGTTGTCCATCAGTGTTGTTGGATTGGCCACTTTCTTGTGCTCGAATGGGGCTCCATAACAATCACCAACTAGAGCGCCAATAAGAGCACCTTGGAATCGTTGCCGGATGAGTTCTTGGCGAGCCCTAATCGCCATCTTTTCACTGTTGAGGAAAATATGATGTGGAGGAAGGAGTATAATGAGTGAAAGGGTGAACACTGATCTGTAGAGAAAATAATTGCTCCGAACACGCGCAGAAGATTGTTGCGATAGTTGCACGCTACTGTATCCGAGCCTTGGGGACACTGTCATGAGGGATTCTCGACCTGTTGGTGCTAATGAAAACACGACATTAGATCCAAGACTGCTGGGTTGACTAAGAAAGCTCAATCCGCGCTCTACATATTCCAGGGTTGTCATGGAGTGTTCCATTTAGGCAACCGAAGTTGATTCCTTCCTGTAGAACGGTCCTCAACAACCAAATAGTATCCTTGTCAGTCTCTGCGCAAGCGTCTGTATCGCTGGTAACTCCAGATGAAACTAGATTACCGCCGTTATAGAGACAAGTATAGCCTCCTGTCCAGTAAGAACCACGTAATATTGATTCGTCATCACCTGTGGGAGTCAGCCATTTCTAGATGGCTGCCGGCAGCCCTGTCCGCTCAAGACAGTCTCTCTGTCCAAAAAGCCAATTTGAGTTTGCACTTTTCTGTCAAACACAATTCAGATGAGCCCCCCGCATAGTCTGCACTCGAAACGGTGGGCTAGCGAGTGAGGCCTGCCAGCCTGCTCCAAGAGGGGAAGGCGCCATTCGTTGCGTAAACTAGGGTCCGAAAGGAAGTGAGATTGCAGAGAAGACTGACACAAAAGTGGAACGAATTAAACGGAATACGGAATTTGTAAAAGTAAAATCCTCGTTTTATTGGAGAGCTCCCTGTCCTTATATACACGTTTTCCCTGATGAGCGGGCAGGGTGCACTGA
>Ga0058701_10001404_pt1 | contig 16996 bp, 10 predicted proteins | sample AgamicOrMae_FD_97039 | JGI IMG/M metagenome (GOLD analysis project Ga0058701, IMG submission 97039) | Agave microbial communities from Guanajuato, Mexico - Or.Ma.e | ecosystem: Host-associated > Plants > Phyllosphere > Phylloplane/Leaf | place: Guanajuato, Mexico | collected 2012-06-04
AGTCAGTTCAGCGGCCGAACTTCGGCCCTCTCCAGTGGACTGGGTCTTGCGCTTTCAGTTCAGTCGACCTGACTGCATTCCACTGCACATAAAATCGAAAGCGTGGGGGAAAAATAGACTCCACCCCTCGGACTGTCTGGCGACTGGCGAGTCTTGTCGAGACCCAGACAATCCAGCCGGAGAGGCGCCGACTGGCAGTCTGAGTGGAGGAGGAAAGAGCAGAGCTCGACTCGGAACTGAGTAAACTGGCGACTGTGTGAAGCAGCTACCGAGCGCGTAGACCAACTCAGTCAGTCCAGTTCCCATCCCCCCACAAAAGCAAGCAAGCATAAGTTAAGCTGCATAACTCCGCTAGATTTTCCCCAAGCTATTTCGTCATCCTACCATGAGCTCCTTTAACGTCGTCGTCGTCGTCCAGCCAGCCAGCCAGCCAGCCAGCCTGCGCACAGGGAGGCTCTCTATTGGAAAGGGGAAAAAATACTAGAGGTCGGTGTAAGCGTACTGACAAGAGAGCCGAATGGGGAAAACTGTTTCGACGACGTCGTTGTTGTTGTTGTTGTTGTTGATCTTGCTATTGCTGCTCCCGATGTGTGTTGTGTTGGTCGTGTGCGTAGTTGCGCTGCTAGTCTGCAAATCCTGCACTTGATCGCTCTCACCCTCCCGTTACTCGTTCACTATGTCTCTGTGTCTCACACTAGTTCTACTGCGCGCCTTTGGACACTGGCAAGGTTCGTCGCTTAGATTCGCTCGCTCTCACTCATGTTCCCGGTAGTAAGCGTATAACTGTTTACCTTTGGTTCGGCCCTTTCTTCGCTCTCATTCTCCTCCGTCTTGTGGATAAACAATATTTTAGCCAAATTATCCTGCCACAGGACATTCAAAAACATCTTCCATCAATACTACACGCAATATATGTGTAGACACAAATATAAACAGAAGCGAAATTCACCTTGAAAACTACATGACCTACTGACACACAAACACACACAAGCACACACAAGAGCACTAGTTGGTCTATCTTGTCGTCATGATACCAGCACAGAATATCAATAGTGCATCATAGTGTCCATATACAAATCAGTAGACCACTTAAAGAATGACACAAAAGTGTTCGGGGTGGAATCTTAAATCGTAAAAAAGTAAGACACAATTTTAGCTAAAAATAAGGAAGCTCACTTATGGATTTCGCTCGCTATTGACTATTCTCGGACCAAAACTTGGCAACTTAACTTTGATGAACAATATCAAATATATCATTAGATCTTCTTCTGATCTGAACACCTTCCGAGAAGTACGATAATTGAGAAGTTCAAGGGTGGAATTTCTCAAATTTCCCTTAGTGCTCTTGTTCATGCATTATAATCACTCATCTCGGACAATATTACCAAGACCATTCGCAACTATAGCCTACGCATCATCGTCAAAGATTCGGAGACTATTGATTAGCTGGCGTTAGAGAAATTTTTGCTATTATGTTTCTAATTAGTGCACATCAAAGCTATTTGAAAAACAAATTTCTAAAAAAGCGCCTAAATACACCTACAATCAATAGAAATCAACTGGATCAAACAGTATATGACGAATCTAACACCGGTAACAAGTATAGCTATGCGTTAAGTTTTTTACCTTATTCTAGTAGAGCTGGTAGCATCATAAGAGGAAAGTTTGATATAAGAAACACTGACAACTGGATAGGAAGAGCATTAATGTCCTCAAGGGAACCACAACGAAGATACATACAACCTGAATCTAAACAAGTGCAAAGAACAAAGAAATACTTTTCTAGTGACGGACATAAGTTCGTTTTTAATAATACGTAACGTTTAATCGGGCAAATGAGATAGAATTAGACATTAGAGTCGACTGCTTTTGCAAATTATCATTACAAAACTTAAGAACCTCAAACCAAACTAGTCGAGCCTGCAAGTTTTCCTATGCACTTGAAACAATCATCAGAAAAGAAGCATCTATAATAGACAAGTTTCTTTCATTCTCCATCACAAGATCGACAAATCGATGTCGTGATATTTGTCATTTACAAAGCATAGCAAAGAAATCTATTCTTATCTAAACTCACAGAATTAACTACTTGTTAATAGGTGCACTTTCACCAACATTAATAGGGAAACTTAGGTGTTAAGAATCAAGAGAGTTGAACAAAAACCGGTCAGTGCCACTGCCAGGGGCTATTGAATTAATTCATCTATTGTTCATATAGTACCTAGACTATACCTCCTCTATTATAATGTTCAGCTTCCACAGGCCAAAGATCTACCGTTCCAACTTGGGCTGTTGCATATGCAAGGCCAAATCGTCTTCCTCTCGATTCACTGACAGCAAAAAGTATGAGAATGAGTTTGAACAATGTTTCAGACTCGGAGAGAAGCGCTCGGGTGAGATATGTAACGCTTGTGTCCTATTGGTTAAGAGATGGAAGAAGCTGACGCCTGAGAATAGACTCACGAAACATTGGCACCATGTAGTCGACGCGCGAGCCGGACCAGGTACAAAATTGTCCGGCAACAAGCGTTTGACATCAACAGCTTTCCAACAGCCGCGCACTTCCAGCTCGTCAAGTCACAATAACTCCAATGAGTCTGATGATTCTAATAACTCTAAGAGCAAGTCCAATAGATGCAACAATCAAGTGCTTCATTTGAGTTCAAATAATCAATCTAACAACAGTAATAATCATCCCAATGGACCAAGTAGGAATCGATCATTGAGCAAAGTTTGTGCTATCGACACCAATGTAAGCACATTCACTTTTGGCGAGCCGGTGGTTGCTAGCAATCGTGCACGTAGTTATATGTCGTCAAGCAACGAACTAACTCACCAAGAATCGTCATCAGCACCCTCGTTGTTTACTACATCTTATTCCTCCTCGATGAAGCCGAGATCAGCTCTGAATTCTAGTGCATTTGATTCAGTGATTAAGCGCTATAGACAGCGCCAGCAACAACAGACCTTGGCGGCTCAGCGTCGCCAACAGCGAGCCAAACAAAGAAAATCTCCCGATGAACAGCTCTCGGTTGGTTCTATGTCTTCAAGTAATCCACCATCAAGCGAGAAGGCAAAACTCCAAGGGCAAGCTGTTAGCCGGTCACATCGATATTCATCAACCGATAACCAGTTAGGCATGAGCTCTGTCCTAGATAGTTCTATATGGCGCAAGGAGAAGATCTGTTGTGGTATCATATTCAGAGGATTATACAACGAAGTTGCTATTGTACCTCGCCTGTTGAAGCCGTGTCATTGTAGACTAGATACTCTACGCAAAGCCGGAAGAGGCCGGCAAGATAATCTCCTGAACAGTGATGAATCTACTGAAAATGATCACGAGTTGATAAACGAAGCCGACGAAGATGATGATGTTCATGATCCACCATCAAGAACTATCAAGAGCGGCTCGATAAGCTCGTGCGATTCGAATACAAGTGGGTGCGGCTCTTTGGAGGAAATAACAGCCAATTGCAAGAGTAACTCAACCAGAGGCGGCAAGCGAACTCAGAATCCTCCATCTAGTGTAGTCCTGAATAAGCGTTCACGCCTCCAAAATAGTTCAAGGGATATTACCGATGAATCAACTGGTAAATCTCTATCTGACAATAGCTCTGGCTACTATAATAACCTTGACGATGATGGCATGGCGTTGGGCAGTGAGATGGTCCTTTCTGACGGTGCACCCACTTCGGAAGCGAGCAATGACACAAGCTCGTTGTCGGTTGACAGTCTCACTTCGAGTGACATAGTTGAGAGAGGACCCAATGCGCTGGATATATGTTGATCATTTTCAACATGTATATCCACAAGTTATAGCAAGGTTATATCGAAACCAAAAAGTTAAGATCAGTATTCGATTATTAGTTTACAAGGATCTCAATATTTCGTTGTTGGTATTGTTGAGTCGATGAATCATTCTTTGGCTTCCATTTATAAGAAATTTAACTCAAGATTTGTGCAGCCTTGGTCCCTATTGACGCAAGAAGCATGAACATACGAACCGAACTTATTGTAAAGAAAAGTATTTTTTGACTAAACTAGAGCGCGATCTGATAAATGATCAGCTCTCTTGTTGATTATCTATAAGCTCTTTGTAATTCCGAATGCCACTTTCAAGCCCCGCTATGATTCTACAATTGAAAAAAAGCGATCATTGAGGCTGATAATGTTGCCTGACGAGATGGTAGACACAAACTTAGTCACAGTGTGCGTACCGTCAATATGCAAATTTGTGAACCATTCAAGATGATGGAAGAATCATTTGTTACGATAAACTTAACTTTCGCCATCCATCAATGTCTGATCTCACTGGCAATGAGCTCAGGCATTCAATGAATCAAGATTGGATTTTTGTATAAATAGCACCATCTATTCTCAATAATCAAATGGTTTCTACATCAAAGGAAAAGGTATATTTTGATCACAGATAATGCTTCTGGTGAAATGATATGATGAAGATCAAGCTAGTTGTTTATCAATAGAGAACTGCTCTAACACAAGCATCTCGTGTTGGATGATTTTGTGAACTGTGTATGACTATTCTGGAGACTTTCTATCATCACTGAAAGCTCAGAGCATCGATCTCTTGACGACCTAGTTCAGGGCTATTATCTGAATAATAAAGTTTTAAAACAAGAATCAATAATATGTTGTGCACGTTTTCTGAGGCTGTACTTTCCGCTTACTCTCATATATAACCAACCAAACAGCGACTCAACAAACATACATTCAAAAACACTCCCATTTTCATTAACAGTTGTTGTTTTATTCAAGCTTCACTATCCTATAAATGCCTATAAGTTTAAATATTCAACATATCTTATCACTAAGCTTCAACAGACATAGACTTGTCAATAACCAACATCGAAAGATTGTTTTTCCATTAGAAACACCAGGGCTACATATCTAAATTCTAGGATTGAACGACGACGAAAGGGGATTGCTGAAGGACAGGACACTACTAAGTGCTAGTATTCCAATTGAAAAGAACAGGTACATTGAGATGGGCATCGAAGATAGACGCTGATAATCGATGCGTTTCACCTCCTCGTGGTGTACCTTAGTCCATTGCATGCTCCTTTCAACTGCCCGATTCCAGGTCTCAACAAGCTCCGTCCTATGCTCGAGCGAGATGTAAGGCTGGAAGACGTCCATCTGTTTGTTGATCTGAGAGTCCGGCTTGTGCTGGCCTGACACCAGAGTGGCCCGATTGATACTTGGCTCATGTGGGTCGCACGAAACGGATTCTTTCTCACTCGCGTCAATGATACTTAGCGGCTGCTCCAGCCGATAAGCAAGCTCGTCATCGTCTGATACATAGCTTCCTGAACTGGGACTCGACGAATCATAACCATCCTCACCATAAGAGTCACGTCCACCAAATTCATGCACCATTTCATTGCAACCATTCTCGTTAGCCGACTTGTGACCAATCTGAGTGTTTTCTAGCACTAACTTTTGCCCTCCACTTGATGGATTCAGGCCCACCTGTTTCGACAAATCTTTCTGCTTCAGGGCCAAGAATTTCTCCATACTGTAGGGATACACTTTGGGCCTCGAGAGACTTGGATCGTATGAGCTAGACACTGTGGATTGGTTCTCCGTCTCATCCTCATCATCATCGCCTCGCTCGTCGTCCTCGTCGCTGGGCAAAGAGGACTCCCTAATTGAAAGTGCCGTCAAACTGTGCTCCTGATGGTAGGCGGAACTTGCGGGATCATCGCTCGCCTTGCGCCCATTGAGATCGACACAAGAGGGAGTGTTTGCTCTCGATGACATGATGGCATCGGTGATTTGCGAATAGGGTGAGTCGACTCTTCCACGGAGCGACAGTGCAGACAGACTGGTGGTGTGCTCGAGATTATCACTGGAATTATAGCCACTGCTTGGCGGGGCCACTTGTTCCGCATTGACCGCAACTACTGCAGCGACACCCTTTGGATGGTTGCTCTGAGATATGTGGTTAGATTCCAACGAACAGATGTCCGTCTCTGTGCAAACATCGTTTTCAAGGGCCGGTTTACTCAAGCAAAAACAATCACCATCTGGAATATTGGCACCATCCATATTGGGCAGTCCCCTGGTGGCGTGACATTGGTGGCCCTCCTTCGAGGCCACACTCTCCAGAGGGAGCCTTCCGCCGCCTCCTCGGTCGCCCTCCTTGCCACCGCCTGCATCGTCGTTAATGCCATTGGCGCTCTTCAGATGCTTACGATGGTGTTGCTGGTTGGCTGCGGTGAGGGCGGCCCGGCTCTGTTTGCCGACATGGCGACTGTGGCGGGCGGCCGCCTCGTTGCTGGTGGAACTCTTGGTCCTCGCCCTGAAGCGCTCACTCTGCACCCGATGGAGACCGATGGGCTGCTTTGAGGGTGTGTAGTTGCTCTCCTGGTGGAGACACTCGTGCGGATAGTGGTTGTTGGAGAAATTGATCGACGATGTGTCCAGGTGCTCGTTCGAGTGGTCCAACATGCTCTCGTAGGACCAGAGCCCAGCGCCGTTGGCTGCCACCATGGCCGCCCCGAGGGCACTGGTCTCGCACATTGACGGCCTGATAATATCGTAACCCGTTATGTCGGCCAGAATCTGGCACAAGTTGTCACTCTTGCAAAGACCCCCGTCAATCATTAGGCCATTTGCAACCCCGCGCATCAGAGACAGTATGTCGTTGGTCTGAAATGCAATCGAGTCAAAGGTGGCCCTAACCAGGTGCTCTCGGCGCGTGAATTGAGACAGTCCGATGAACATTCCGGCCGCATTTGGGTCCCAATAGGGCGAGTAAAGTCCGCCCAGAGCAGGAACAAAGAACACGCCAGCTGAGTTGGTGGTTTTGTTTACCAGAGTTTCGCACTCTTCGTAGTTTTGAATGAGCTGCATGTTGTCACGCAGCCAAGTCAAGGCTGCTCCAGCTATCTTGATGCAACCCTCTAGGGCGTAGCAAGCTGGTCTGTCGCGCAGCTTGTATCCAACAGTGGTGACTAGGCCCTTCTTTGCCTCACGATGCACCCCGCTTATGGCGCCACTGTAGGGGCCTGGCCCGATGTTTTGCATGATGAAGCAACCGGTGCCTATTGTGGTCCATTATTGGGTAAGGATTATCGATTAAGGAGAGGAGATCCATTGTTAGGAGACGGCTTCTAGACGGGCGAGAGAAGGGAACCGGATGGACGAAAATCAGCCATGCGCTCATGCTAATCTCTAGAAAGTGGAGAGGGGATGAGAAAATACTCTTGCTAGTTCAAACTATGGGGGAACTATAAAGGGAAGGGATGAATAGAGGAGAGTAGAGAGAAGAGAAGAGAATGGGCACCAGTTATTGAGCCAGCCTTGAGTTTGCGTGCCACTTTTCCCTTGACTCATCAGTGAGCAGCCTAATTTGGCTCCAACTGGTTGGCGCTTTTCGTTCACTCGTGACTAGAGCTAGTTGCAAAGCAACAAGTGTGAGAGAGAGTGCAAAACAACAGGCGCCCCTCAGAGGATGGATTTGATGTTTCCGTTTGTTTTGCGAAACATCAACTCAAACTGAGCTGATGTCTGCCATGATCTCTGCAAGATTCCTCCTCGGAGGCGCCTCCACTGCGACAAGCGGCGCTCGCGCAAGACAATCATCTTGCAAGGATAAAGGCATGATATCATCGCAAAGCATCTAGAGACTAGGTAATTGTATCGGCAAAGTTGCTAGTCATTTGACTAAACACTTGCGTGTGACTCTGTGTGTGTGCGAAGATCATCTTGAGATAAGAGCTAGAAGGGGCTAGTGGAGTAAAGGCGAGCAACAGCACCGGCTACACAGATCAACTGTGATCAATCTCTGATACCGATGAGGCCATGGCTTGTTGACGAAAAATAAATCAACCGTCACTTGAGAATAGGTTGTTTCTATACGCAAAGTGTGTATAGAAACAAAACAAAAACAAAACTACCGGCCGTCTCTGTTGACGCAAGGCTTTGATGGTCCTTCTTTGGCTAGTTGTCGGCGCCCAAGGGACGAGACAAATAGCCGAAGGGACGAGATTCAAGAATTGATATGGGCCAAAATTTGTTCACAACCGAATGGCTGAGCCCGAACACTTACCGAAAGTGGCCTTTGTCTGGCCTAGTTGCAAACAATTGTGTCCAAACAGAGCCGCCGATTGATCTCCGATAACTCCCGTGATAGGTGTCTCACGAAAAGGTCCACTGCTTAGGGAGCCAAAGTCGTCGGCTGAAGCTTTTATCTGCGGCAGGATGTCCATTGGAACCTTGAAGTGTTTGCACAACGATTTGTCCCACTCCAATGTCTCTATGTCCATCAAGAATGTCCTGCTAGCGTTCGTAACATCCGTCAAATGCTTTCCGCCGGTCAGATTCCACAAAATCCAGGTGTCAACGGTGCCAAAAAGGAGCCTCTTCTCCCTGAGCGCATCCTTAACTTGATCCACATTTTCGATCAACCACTTGAGCTTGAATGCCGAGAAATAAGTTGACATTGGGAGGCCGGTTTTGTCTTTGAAACGATTGAAGTCCCTTCCTGGAATCAAGTCTATCATCTCGTCAACTATATACTTGGTCCTATTGTCCATCCAAACGATAACATTGTACAAAGGTTGTCCAGTTTTTGAGTCCCACACAACTGTTGATTCGCGTTGATTACAGATTCCAATGCAACTGAGCAAATTTGGCATGAACTCTGTCTCAAAATTGCTCCCTATTGGTAGGTTGTAATGGGCAATCAGTTGATCGTAGACGTTGGATATCGTCGCATAAACAGACAACATGATTGAGCTTGGATCAATCTCGACCCAGCCCTCTTGAGGTGTGATGCGTTTGATCTCCATTTGGCTCGAGGCGATTAGGGTGCCCGTTTTGTTCTCAAACACCAGGAATCTTGTCGAGCTAGTTCCCTGATCGATTGCACCAATCAATTCGGGCACATTGGCTGGCTTATCGATGGCACGCAGCTTGGCCCCTCTCCCAATGTAACTATCTCCTTGATGTTGGCCCAGTCTGGCTAAGGCATCGTGGACATTGGATAAAATGGAATTCTCTTGACTAGCCATTTTGTTTCGAGGTAGATAACTATGTTCTTTGTTCTGGAGGTTTGAAATTTCAACGAGGAGATTATATAAGGTGACTGTTACTAATCTTGTTTTGCTTGATACTGCAACGTTTGCATAGAACTCAATCAAGCGCCAAAAATCTCAGAGCAATGAGACTGAATTTAATTGCCGCGGAGAGGAAATACTTTTATATGAAGATGTGGAAGAGACAGAAAATCAAGCAACCCCTGTTGTCGATGTTGTGCCTTTCTTGTTTTGTATTCAAGAATCCCAAGAATCAGGATCAGAACGAGTAGAAAGTGATCCGACTTTTGAGTGGCCAAGAAATTGCGTCTGAGAGTGCGCGAGAAGTGACTAGCTCCAATCTTGTTAACCAGCCTGAAAACAAATATTGTTTGAAACAGCAAGTTTCATGCTCTCGTTCAACCGGTTGCATTCCTCTCTCGCTCACTGTCTCTGTTGCACTTTTTCTGAATGCCAAATGAGTCTGCTTCTCTCTCTCTCTCTCTCTCTCTCTCTCTGTCCCTGTCTCTGTCTAGATCTGCTTTGGCCGATAAAGCAAATAATGCCGAGCGCTCAAGTGAAGAATACGATCCATATTGTCACTTCAATATTGATTGGATGCACTCAACAGGGCAATCAATTAATCAATTTGCTACTCTGCCAATTTAGGCCTGCAATCTAGCATCTCCGGCCAGCTATGAATTCATGACCGATTGTTCTCGTCCGTCAGAATGTCTGGCGCCACTTCTTCTCGACACATCAATATCAGCAACCATCTGTCACACCTACAACTGAAGAGATATTAACACTTACCGGTAGTCCAACTGAGTGTGACTATAACTCGATCGAGATATTCCTTAGCTGCGGTACGAAAATATAGTGCAAATTATAACTCCATCTAGTCGATGCCGACGATTTAGTGTGTGGTCTCTTGAGGTCCCCTGAGAGGATAGGGCTGTGACTTTGGTCCCTCTGCAGCCAGACCGATTCTCTAGTGTCAACACTTCTCGCAAGAGAAACCAATGTAACAATTTGCTGATGGTGATTGCCTGCGATGAGTTGGAATCAAACCATAACTGTATCTCCCTGTCAAGCGTAGAAGTTTAGAACGTTGAGAAGATCGTTGAGCCTGATTAGCAAACTATGACTGCTAACTAACGAGGCAGAGGGCAATCTTGCTTAGGACCAAAGAGTAGTGACGCCAACGTAAACAATAACACTACGTACAACAATAACAATAACAATTCTCCTGGAGATATGATATAATCAACTATGGTCCAATCTTTGGTAGTTACTTCTGATTTTTCCTTCAAACCTCGTGAGGAATGACTCGGCTAACACTCGTGAGTGGCTCTAATAATGAATTCACTCTTGAACAGAATCAACTTGAGGGTACGGATTTCGTAACAATTTCTTTCGTCAAACTTTTCTTATCAACTAGACTTTCGTTACTAGAGACTCTCGATTGATGCCACTCCGGCCGCTCTAAAAGACTTATCCACTCAAACTGATACTTGACTGTTCGCAGGCTTTGGAATCTTCTTCGAATGCCATTGTGAAGGTCTCATGAAAATAACAAAATGTGCTAGTAGGAAAGTGCTTGGTCTGGTCCCAAAATGAGAGATATGACGCTCTCTGGGAAGTCCCACTGTTTAGAAAGACTGGGTGAAAGATGAAACTTTTCGTAGTAACAGACTGGAGAGATATTAATACGTTCTTCGCCGAAAGCTTTGATTTGTCTAATAAAGGATTGAAAGTGTTTAAGACTGAAAGTGGAGACTGAAACTAGAGTCTAATTACTATTGGTCCTCTACGAGGTTTTTCCGCTTTTTTTTCGATCTCGAGCTGGTCCCTTCGAGTCGCACCACTTTAATTTATCCAATGGTTATTTCGGTCAACAACAAAAACAATCAAGATTCGATGGTAAACTGTGATCTATGATTATTCAAGAGGTATAAATACTCGATTCGAGTGGGAGAAATTATTTTTCCGGTGGAAATTGCGTGCCAAGATAAATTTGCCGCCCTCTGTCTCTCCGCTTTGTCACTCACTCTGAATGCGGACATAACTCTTTCGGCGCGTGTCTTTGTCAGATGCCTACAGGACTGACGTGAATTTGCCAAGACCATAGAGTGGAGTCTGCACACGACCGGCTTGCCAACGGACAAAAGCCGAACCAAGTTGCCGCTCGAGTTGGGGCGCCCCCAGACTCACGCAAGCAGCACATATCGGCCGCCCGCATAGCGACGAGCGGGCGGCATCTACGAGGCGACCTTGTGACGTGCGATTGTGCGAACGCGTGCGATTGACCTAGAAACTTTCTTGCACCAGGCCTCGCTCGCCTCATCAAGCAGTATGTGCTTGTCGTCCTCTCATTGCAGCCAAGCCTGTGGCGGATCTCTCGTCTTGTAAGTATGTTGCACTCTTTATTGTAAGAATATGTGAAAGAATGTGAAAGAGCGAAAGGAGTCAAACCATGTTAGTTGTGCGCAAAGAGTTTGCTATCCGTCCGTTTTCCTGCTCTTGCAGTGCAGCCTTTATGCACTTGAACGGCCTGGAAGGAGGAAGGGCTCAGATTTCAACGGATTGTTATTTCTTTCCGGTTGACCTTTCGCGGCTCGCCCGGTGAACAAAAAGTCACGATAATCTGGTTTCTATCAGCATTCGTGCAGCTCGTGGAAGAATGCTTTGTTCTCCCCCATTTCCGTTTATAGATACTCTCGATGAGCCGGCGTTGAAAGGGATTTCAGGAAACTCACGCTGGGCGGACTGGTCTACCCGTGAGGGATCCATGCCCGCACCATTATTGTTCAATTCCTCAGCCGAGATAAGGTTCGATTGAGAGGCGAGCCAGGAGATTGAAGTGAGCGCAAGAGAGAAAGGCCTTCCAAATTGAGTATTTTCTTTCAGTTTTTTTATTATCATTTCGCTACTACTTTGTCTCTTTTGCCCATCGCTTACATACACACAAATGTCACACACCGATACACTCATCTGTTCCATCGTCCGTCTAGCATCTGGCTCACTCAACGGCCCACAGGTCGCCCTTGTCAAGCAACGAATATGAATCATCACCAAAGTTGCTCTCGATTATTTGATTGAGCTCTAGTTTTGCTGCAAGATTCATGCTCGCATCCCTATTACAATTGAATTTTGCCACTCTCCATTGTTCATTTTTCCTGTTCTCCTTCTTGCCGATGTTGCTCCTCTGCTGATGGCCATTGGATGATACAATTCTTTTTGATACTCCAATTCAATATCCTCCACTCGCTTGGCCATTTCCAGATCCATAGGAGCCGGACACGGCGTACGCTCCAGAGCTACCATAGCCGCCCTGTCTGGGTGGCTGCTGGTGGTAGCCCCCGTGGCCATGGAACGGCTTGTTCGGCAAAACCGGTTGGGCTGATCATTTGGAATCATTTGGGTTTGTGTCATTGTGATAATTGTTCTTTAGTTAGCAAGTGGTGCTGGTTGTGATTTGCAAAGAGCGAGCAAGCGAGCGAGCATTCATCAGCTGTTATTGAGTCTGGCCTATTCGAGTTTCAAGCTGTCGTCTCGTTTCATTAGTCAATGTTTTTCCGCTGCCAATCCGGCAATTGTGTATCATTAATTGTGCTGCTGCCGCTGCCGCTTCTGCTCCCATCACATTGATACGAGTGCAGACAATGCTCAAACAAGGGGCTCTCACTTGAGAGTCGAAGGCTGACTTGCAAGACGAGTCTCGATCGGCCGGATTTGTGGCGGCCGACAAATGTGCTAGTGTGCATTTGTCATGATGATCAATTCTCTTCTTTGGCACCAAGTCAGCTTCGCAAACATTGCCGTTTGCTTTCAGAGGAAAGAAAAAACCAATAAGCGAGCAGACAGTCTCATCATCGTCCGACTGTCACTTCTGAGACCAGACACTTTCCAACCTCTTTCTACTAAGCACTAATGCCCAGCTAATGTCTAGTTTCCTATTCTACTTACCGCAATCACAGATACAGCGCTCTGGCTCATAGATTGGCGCGTTGAATCTACTCCAGCAAGCGAATCGATTGGATATCAATTGATTTGGTTTCGCCGTTGTTTCCAACAGTTTTCCAGTAAAAAATCACTCGTCAATTAGTAACTAATGCTTATTGACATAGTTTTTGTGCATTGATCGCACATCAAGAAGTTGAAGTTTCTTTCAATTCACAATGATCTCCAAATAGCTTACCTCTTGTGAGCTTGGACGCTGACAAAGATCGATGCCACGAGCACGAGCAAAAATGTAAAGATTACTCTTGAATTCATGTTGGTTATCTTTTCTTATCAATTGTCTTTCAGATATAAACTTGCTGCTCTTCTGGATTGCTGCTATGATTCAATCAAATTCGACTGTTATATCAAGATATCGACAGCGGTTGCTCTTCTTCACTAAACTTTTCCAATGAACTCTAGTGGACTGGACGGAAGTTGGTTATGCTCCAATGTCTCGATCGAATGCAATTTATAGACGAGGCCACTCGGCTGCTTTATAGTAGCGGTTTCTACTCCTCGTAGCTCTTTGGAAGAGTTTCCTGTTGTCTTCGAGACGAAAGGGGTTGAGAAAAACCCAGTGCAATCACTTCAAGTTTGCTCCCCCGGAGCTTGCTCACATAAGCTGAATGTAAAGGAAAGAAGGAGCGGACTTCCCGTGATCTGAGGTCTTTGCATCGGAGGAGAGCATTTGCAGTCACGAGGCAGACTAGAGTCAGACAGACAAAAGCTAGATCGAAGTAATTGCACGCGCCAAGAAGCTCAGCTAAGGAGCGGATATAAAATGATGTAAACAAGTAGACTGGAGTGATTCAAGGGCCGCGTAAATTGGTGATTTCCTATCGAGCCTGCACCTCAACTCTTTTGATCGATCAGAAAGGATGAGGGAAAACATGATTCTGCTCAAAGGAGTGAAATGACTCGTTGAGGCAAGTGGATTGCAGCAACTTTTTGTTGCCCCCTTGTTGTTGTTATTGTTGTTGTTGTTGTCTGGCTAGTTGCAAGCTTTCGCCCAACTATCACTCACTTGAGTGCAATCGTAACTTGCTAACAAGAAGCGTACCAAGACTTAGTGTGCGTGAATTCCAAATTGATCGATGCAACTAGATTTCAATTCGTGGCAATACGTGGCACACGCTCTCTCTCTCTCTCTCTCTATACAATCCCACACATTCTGAGTCTCTAATAATCAGTCTAACAGGCTGCTCATATTCTAGCTGCATTCTTTGAACGAAGTAGTTTCCGAAAGGCTGGCTAAATAGCGACATAGAATGGCGAGCTTGGAGATCGGTTCCTTGGGCCAGATCGACTCTATAAACATTATATTATTTTCACGCAACAAGGGTCATGATTTTCATTGCAGTATCCTCGGAAGATCAAACACTATTGTTCCCTTCATCTGAGTCTATGGCTCCACCTATGTTGGCTGCGATAATGAGAATCGTGCACTGAGGCTTACTCAGTGCGCGAGAAGAGGTAAGAATCAACTGGTTTGGGACAACTGGGACCCATAATACTCCCAAGTCTGATATCTCGACAAGGCCCATACGATCTGTTCTTTGGTAATTCCTGATTTCTAAGCGTCTCATTTTATTACATTATCACCCCTTCTGGATACTTACAACGAGCAATCAACTTTATGTCATGCACCACTGAACTCAGTTGGTGATTATGAGGGGCGACGAGAAGCGATATCCAACAATCTCCCGCTTGACGCTTCTAGCGATGATTTATCCGAAATTTCGTCGATATATTCGACCTGAATTCTCATATGGACACATTTGGTCGGCAGCCATGGATAACAGTCTGCTTGTATCCGTTCAATTAGATCTAAACTTTCGCCAAGTTCAAAAACCCTGAGTCATGTTCCAGTTTTTCAGCTGCGAGTTTGGCTGAGTTGTCAAGAACTGGGCAATCCAAGAAAACTCCAGCATTTCCAGATTTTTATGCAAGATCTCTGTGTCTCTTGTTAAACGTGCAATGATTTCCCTCACTCCTCGTTCCCATCGGAGTGCCACTGGATCATCAAATTCTCAATCGTACCCACATGGTCATCTCTTATCCTCTTAACATGACTAAATACTTCTGATTATACGCACCTGGAGCGTAAAATCGATTGATCGACTTTTCTTCGAGTTGCACACTCTGGATCGTGGTGAGTTGGATCTCGTAGAAATTATTTGCAACATGTTGCAACATGATTCTTATCTGGCTGTGCATGTCACGTGTATAAATCTCTGAGTTTTTTTGATTACGTGTCTCTCATTTTCGCCACTATTCTCATCATCTTAATTGGATTGATCGACTTGAGTAGAGGTTGCCACCTATTGCTCAAGATTATGCGATTTTCCAATTGCCGCCGAGAATGAGCTATTCTCCTTCCAACCTGGTTCGATTATCTACCGAGCATCATCAAGAGATCGATTGAGATTGTGATCTTCATTCACCCATCAGTCACCTCATTTGTATCGAAAGCCCATAATGTTATCAAATGCGGAAGCGATATCCTGTGGCAAGTCGGAGGGTAAGCATCTCCCTCTCTTTCTGAATAATCAATGGACGAAAACAACAATCAAGTGATAAATAGAGCCTCCACTTGTAGGAATCGTTATGCAGAGCTCCGCAAATCAGTCGCTGTATAACCTCAAAAAGATTGATCACCAGGGAAATGCCGCCTCGACCTTAGCTATTAGGATAACACCCTCAGTATGATCCAGAAGAGTAACCCGCGAATGAACCCAAACCCCTGAAATTGCACTTGTCGCACGAGTCTTCCTCCTGCTCATCTGAACCTGTGCATTACCATGTGGCGATCTGCTACGTAGTCGACTTGACGAACGATCGTCTCCTTGGGGTTTTCCAGCTAATCTCAATGTCAAAATGGAAGCCGACAGACAGTCGTCTGATGTCTAACCACATCAAGTAAACAGCTACAACTTACAAAATGACGCAATGGTCAACAAATAGTTGTAACATTACCCGAGTAAAAGAGAAAAATAACCAGGTGACACGAAGAGAAGTTACATAACTCTCGATCTTGACACCAATGCAATCTGGATGTAGAATTTCACCGACTCGTCAACTAGATCTCATCTCATTTAGACGACAGCAGAAGTTTTTATTTTCGGTTGGTTTCGCAGAATGCGATGACGAACCGAAAATAAAAACTTGAGACCCTTTGGAGTGAGTGAGAACCTTCAACACCAGTTTAAATCTACTCGTGAGTCACTTCTTGATACGGGATTAAACTTTCGATCCCTCCGATTAATGCTCTGAAATTTAGGGCTATTCTAGTTGATACTCATGCAATCAGCTAGTCAGAGAGCCACGAGAGCGATACTTTTGCCGCCATCGAGGTGTAAGCCAATTGGTCCCCGGAAACGAGTAAGAACCACGATGAAAGTTCCATTAGTGAACTGTCACCAATCCATGTATTTAATGTAAAAAGATCTCTCTCTATCCAGTTGACTATGCAGGAAGGGGAAGGAATCATTCTAATGCAAATGACACCACTTCTTTCTAATTTTAAACTCTCATCTTGTATGACTCGACGAAATTAGCATGACGCTTTATGCACTCGAATTGCAACCAAAATGCTCGAGACGGATTTCACGGATTAATGAAATAGAGTCGAATTTTAGATCATAGTGCAATGTATGGCATGTGGGAGAAACTTTTGATGTCATTCAATGAAATCAGAGACCCGTGAAAGATCTTTGCTATGCTAAACTCTACAGTCTTCCTCTTGCATTCATCAAAACTTGGACCATTCTCCAGAAATTGAACAGGGATTTCCGTAAGTTAGCAAATTCGAAAACAAGCGAACAGAGTTCGGGGAAGTAAAGGGACTGGAATCCGGCATGTGCATTATTTTTCTCACAAGATACTGGCTTTGGCTCGTTAAAACTAGACTATCCAATGCTCTCTGGAGGAAGAGAGAGAGAGAGAGGGGC
>Ga0058701_10001405_pt1 | contig 16990 bp, 12 predicted proteins | sample AgamicOrMae_FD_97039 | JGI IMG/M metagenome (GOLD analysis project Ga0058701, IMG submission 97039) | Agave microbial communities from Guanajuato, Mexico - Or.Ma.e | ecosystem: Host-associated > Plants > Phyllosphere > Phylloplane/Leaf | place: Guanajuato, Mexico | collected 2012-06-04
CTTCTTCTCAACCCTTTAAGCCTTTCATACTAATTTCATCCCCATAAGCTATCCTCAACCCATCACATAAATTTACTCAGCGACGACAACTCTAATGTTGTTGGGTTTCTGAAGTATAAATACAACCTCGATTCCTCAAAAATAAAAAAATGACTAGTTCAATAATACATTTTAGAAGATTTAAAGCCAAAAAACTTTGCTTATTTAATAAATAAAAATTTACAAGCACCGTCTCGCTACAAACCATTAAATTTTACGAATTAGAAGGGATTAATAACGGAAACGGTTTTCCCCGCGTTCGTTAGAGCCAACAAAAACGTTAACCCAGTTCGTCCCGCTCCCTGATCCTCTGGAAATATTTACTCAGAGACGAAATATCAATTCGAGAGGATATCAAAAGGAAAGACCAACAACGATAATTTAACCGTTTCACAACATTTCAAGCCCAAAATTAAAGTTTTGCTATTCGAGACAACGCGCGAGGCAACAGACGATTCTGTTTAATGCGTCGTGCCAGGTCGAACGATTTATTGTGAGGTGTTGAGTAAGCGGCGAAGGTCGGGATGAGTGGGTCGGCAGTACTTACCCAAGAATCGTGTGCAGGGACATGACAAATTCCGAGTCGGGGGACGATTTGTAGTACTTGGAATGCGCCTGAACCAGTACCACGTGTTTGTTCGTTGAGGTAGAGCGAAAGCGGTACTGGATCGTATTACTAGCTGCGCAGCCCTGTACTGTGTCATGAAAGTGCAACTTGACGCGACCCGCATCCAGAGGGTGGCACAACTCCTGGATACTTTTCCCTAGCAATTCTTGCTGCAAAACCAAACAAAAACACTCCGTCAAAAATCACATTCAACGAACCTACTCCCTCCCCAACGTGCTTAACGCTACTTCTTGGCTACAAGTAATAATGCAGGGCTTAGTCACTTAGAGAAGCGAGGCACTGGACACCTAAATTTGAGTCCCATCAAGAGAAGCGGACATCTACAAGAAGTAATTTACGTTCAGAGGACGAAGAGATTTTATTAGTTCTGCAATTTTGACTAACAGACGGAAATTTACTCTCTGAAACCGAAGCATTGAACCGCCTTTTTTGTTTGATGATTTTAAAATATGTTGACAAAATTCTCATGTACCTCGGAGCTCTGACATTTGAGGTGAGCGACTCCGGTTATTGACCTTACATCAGCCTGAAAATGAGTTTAATAGCTTTGGATAAAGTTTTCTCAAGATTTCTATCAAAAAGCGACAAGTGCCTCTCTAGAAACTAGAAAACTAGTCTAGCGTTTTACATTCGTAAAAAGCCTACAGAGATTCCGTTTAAAGCGATGATATATTAAGTGAGTGGATACTATCGAAATGAGAAGAATCCTCTAAAAATTAGTATATACTCTCATAGACCACCAAACGTGAAAATTAACATATCTTGCATCACGAAAGATTAAGTGACTACTAACATGATAATTAAAAGTTTGATATAAAAAATAGCACGAAATTACAAACGTTGCTAGCACACGAAAGAAGTATTTATGCACCAACACACGGGTATGAGAAAATTGATAACTCGAGTATAAAAATTGTGGCCTCTACTCTCAGTTTTAAGGCTTGATTTTCCTTGTCCATGTTCCACAGTATTTCAACCTTTATCATTACGATTAACAGTTTCAAATCAAGTAGGTGAAGTCCGGTTGAGTGTCTCGCTCCGCTGTTATAACGTTCAGAAATGGGCTAACCTTGATCGGCTGTTGGGAAGCCTGACGCGACTTGCTTCTCAACGCCGCTTGAACAACTGCTACGTTCGGTTAATTTAGGTTAGGTACCATTGGCCTCGCTCCACTCGGTAACGAAACACTAGCGGATGGAAAATCAACCCTTCGTATTAACGCTACGTACCTTGCTAACATGGTGAGAATAATTACTGGACAAGCCGCTCGTATCGATGGCAATTATTTTGCCAGCGGTATCCAGCCTCATGGCAAACTGTTCGCCTGGAGGAAGGAGATTCTGCTTGTCGGCATTCGGCAGTCTTCGGGCCACGCACATCACGTAGGGCCCGATCTCGGCCGACTCCGAGCTCACGTCCCCAGACTCGCACTTCTCTTTGGGACAAGGGAGTAATCTGGATGAGATCTGCATTTTCTCGTATTTCATCCCCCGGTCTTTCTCTCCCATAATATCATCGTCATCCTCAGGGTTTTTGATAAGGAAGCGACAATTGAAGTTCCAATGACGAGGAGTCATACAGCGCTCGTTCGACCAATCTGTAGACAAAACACAGCTTAATATGAGATCCGTTACGCTAGCTCAAGGCTTAAGTCAGTTATTTCCAGGTAAGGTTATGAGGGGCTACATTCGAACATGTGTCGTGGGTTGAGGGTGTGCAGCCCACTTGATTACTGAAAACATGGAGTAACATGGGGAAAGCATATCTATTACCGGAGTTAGTGGTGGGGGTGAAAAGAGTTACGCACAACCAGAGGCCGGACAATATCGCACGAAGATTAAGATTTATAACCTCATTTATCTTATTTCTACTCATTTCGTAGAACTAGTGAAACAAAAGTGAAAGGAATTTTTCACGAGAGAGGACTAGTGATTCGATCATAACACAGCAAAATATAGCATGTCAAACTTTGGACAAAATTTATCGCGCCAGATTCACTCTGAGGGTACAGATTTATCTTTCTCATTTCAAGCTTTCTTTCCAGCCTTAAACGTTCGTTTTCAAGGTGGGTTCCATTTCCCAAAATAACGCTACGTTAGAGTTTACGACATGAAAAAAAGGATATTAAATGATGTTAACAGTCGGAATTCGGCAAAACTTGTGACTAGCTGGCGATTTGAGATGCACGTTCATTTGAGACTTTGCGGGATGGAATCGGAGTAGTTCGGGTATTTCCGACGGTAGTCGTGCGATGCGGATTCACTCGATCATCCCCGATTTCAGTCGGATCCGGTCCAAACGAACGAGGTGCTTTTTTAAAAGGTTATTAAAATCGATACTGACCAGGTGTTTTGGAGGGATGGTTCAACTTGGCGGATTAACGCTTAAAATAAGACCCAAAAAAAGGTTTGCAAAGCTGCAAAGCTATAGCTTTGGTTGGTTTGAGCCCATGGAAAACTATGAAACCTTGAGAGAGAGGTCATGAAAAACTACGTACAACCTTGATCGGAATTCGCGGGTTCTTTTAATAACCTATTACACTTACGATTTTTGAGGACCCCACGATTTTTGACGTCAGCTGTACACTTAGTACACTGGGTACTGGGTAAGAAGAGGACAGAAATAAACCAATGATGTCAATTGATCTTTGTAGATATATTTCAGCTTTATGTCAATTTAGCGCGAATAAAGGTTTAGTTTTAACAGCATATCCTGCTTGTCAAGTACATCTAAAACTGCTTTGCTGTTAAAAACTGAGTTTAATGGACAGACGATACGAATTAAGTGGAATTTTTGGAGATCATTTGATTCTTTTCACGTCGGGAGACATCTTAACTTTCAGCTGACAGTCCACGACAAGTAACCTTCCGTGTTTACTTGCAAAGTTTCTGATATTCTTCAGCTATTGTCGTTTTTCTCTGAATTCCTGACCATTTAAGATGTTCCTGACGTAAAGTGGTTTTTCGTGTTATACAGGGTTATAGTAAAGCGCGGAGTTCTGCGAAGCTGCTCTATGGAATCCTGCGTTTTTATTTTAGACAGCATATTAGGATATTTTCCATGATTTCTCTTCCACGGGCAGAGAAAATACAGTCGAAACCCTAAGTTTCTCCCTATAAAAACTTCCTTTTTTTCTCTCTTCTTCTTCTTCTTTTTTTTTGTTGATAGATTAGGATTGGGGAACACCGTTGCGTGAGTGATAACAGGGTTCTTCCTTGGAGATAGCCGAGTCTCGCAACTGGTCCCTTGCTTGTCCAAAAAAAAAGGAAAACTGAAGCGGTTTCCAGTACCTAGAGAAAGATATTAGACCCTAAAATAACTTTACGAATACCCTGAGATGTTCGATCTTGTCTGGGACATGTGATATGCAGGTATGACAAGCGGGTTGGGCTACGTTTGCGAGCAGTATCACACAGGGAGGGGGGATATTCAGGGGGGGATGTTAGGGACACTTGCAGATACTGTGCGCAAGCAGCTATCAGATGACGGGTGTCGCAATACTTACTGAAGGGTGAGAGGGTGGAGTTGAAGCGGGAGTGGTCATCCGAGTGTATCAGCTTAAAAATGCTCTCGCCTTGGACATCATCCCGACTACACTTCAAAAAGTTGGACACGTTCTCCGTGACGTACTCGACGGTACAGTCGGAATTGACCACAAAGAGGAAGCCTTCCCAAGCCTCGAGGAGAAGCTTTCCGGACACTTCGGTCGACACGAAGTTCTGTCGCGACGACGACACCTCCCCCTGCTGCACTGCGCCGCACAGCCCGCTGTTGTGCTTAATCTGACGGATTTGGTTCACGGTCTCCTGGAGAATGGCGCACTTGTCCGGTTTCATAGACAAGGAGTTAATGTCCACCAGGCTGGCTGATATGAGCTCGGCCAGCTCCTCGATGTAAGTGTTCTCCAACTCTCGTCGGCGCTTTTCATTAAGGCACTTATTTCTGAAACAGACACCAAAGTGACGACGACGTCAGAAAGGCGTGCCGTGCCGCGCGCGACACCACACAAGCACACCGATATCTACAATTTTTCGCGTTCCCCCTTCTTTTTACACCCATAAGATCTCGCGCGCGAGGGTATCTGCAAGATAAGAGCGCGCGTCTACCCCCACCCCGCCGCTTGCAGATACTCTTTTCCCTGAACACTCTCCTTCCCCTCCAAACGACGGCCCCGCCTTCGGAGGGGAGGGTGCGTGCCAAGTAGCTGGCCGCGGAACTGAATGCAACGGAGGCAGAATGCAAAGGGCCAACAATAACACCCGTGTGAGGTTATTATTGTATTTATTTTTCCGTATTGAGAAGGGTTTCATCGAAATGCTTTCCTTCGCTTTTTAACTATCGTTTTTTCCCTCTTTCAGAAATTGCACTGTGATAAAAAGGATTTTTTCCACTTTTATGGGTGACTGTAGAAAAGGTCATAGATGACCACACCTAAGACCTTCATCCGTAAATATTTTTAAAATGAAAACATCGTCCGGAAAAAAGGGTTTGGCGAAGAAGGGAGCTTTTAGTAATCTGCCTCTTGGTTATGACGTTCTCGCGGATATTCTTTGTTGTGAAGATAGAATGCCCGTGCAAGCAATTGTCCTCAAATTGAAAGTCTCTTGAGCCGTTGACATCGCATATGTGAAGTAGCCTACGCATAGCAGAATCCAGAAGGGCTTCTTTTTCCTGCATGCTAAATTTCCTGTTACAGCACAACCGACTATCTCCCAGCTCATGGCGTGATTGGTGCCACAAGTCCACCTTAAATCGAGATTTAAAAAAAAAAGAGAGTAAGGGCTTGGGAACCACGCGGCACAAATTCCGGTCCATCACCATTAGCATGCCATCAACAGCGAAATAAAGCTTATCCTTCACCAAAGCACACCACCCTGGAACACCTCACCACGAAACCCATCTTTCATCTCCGTGCCCAAGTTGTTCCCCAGGCGCAAATCATCTTCATCCAAAACCAATGGACCACTTAAGCCCCGGCGTTCCCATGGATCTGACTAACCTTAAAATGCTTTGTCTTCTTTCCAGGCGATACAAATGAGTTGTAATGGGAGGAAATGAGTTGCAACATGAACCTATATGTATATATTTTCTTACAAACACAAATATGATTTTGAGTTTGTTTCCCCAATACCAGCGATTCCGATTTTCAAAAATATTCCGTCTAAGACCACTTAGAGAAAAAAAGCCCGGTAAATGACGCAATAAAAAAACAGTCCAAGTCAATGCTTTAAAGCAGCGGCAGAATACTGTAAAGGCGCCTGCTTAGCACGTTCTCCTAAAAAAATCGAGACCAAATAGTTATCGCAATTCCAAATCCTAGAGACGGCCGCTAACCATCTGTCAGCCAAGTGGCGCGAAAAACCGCGAAAACGAACGGCAACACAGCCTCGCTGACGCCCAAAACGTCTCCGGGTATTTCCGCCGATGTTCGGGGCCCCCTCCACGCGTACCTGCCGCGCAGCAACTTTGCCAACATCGCCGAGAACTCAACGACTCTCGGACGGTCCCAACGGGCGCTTGGGATATCTATCAGTTCGCTTCTAATATTCTGAACGACGGCTCAAAACTCTCTTGCCCGAAGAGATAACGGCAGTGACAACGTCACAGCTGATACGAGATTTGAAAATTTTCAGGTCACAGCAACAAAGTTGGCTGGGACAATGAACCGCAAAAACTTGAGCCAATGCGGCGTAGATATTTGGTTTTTGAAAACCTCACACGTTACACGGCAGAGGTCAATAGTTTTGTAGTGTACAGTACACTTGGTTACGTGGGTATATCGTCGCGGTCAGTGTTCTCGTAAAATGACTTCTTAACGACTATGACTAAGATGAACAATAATATTATTGGTGAATATTCAAGCTTCGTGTTTAGAACGGTAATAAATAAGAAACTGTCCGGAGGACTGCGTTAATGTAGTCATTTTCAGCGAGTTTAGTTAAACATTGTCTATTAAAAAAATAATAAATGATTAATCAGAACGGCTTGATCGTCATCAAAAATATCTCCGCGCTTCAAATGAAGTGATGAAACTAGCTGAAAAAGCATCAGTCTTCATCCGAACCTAGAGATCGCGAAAATTTCAAAACATAGTTTCAAGTTTTCATAAGACCCCAAAAATAAACTAAAATGGGATAAAGCCAAAAAATTATTTAAGAAACAACACGGAAGGGTAATTTAAAAATGGGCACAGCAACCATGCTGAATTAATTTGTAATGCTATTCATACAAAAACTTCTATATACAGTTTCCATTTTTTAATTAAAAAAAATATAAAGAAATGGTACGGGTTTTAAAAATTAAAATCTGTAATCAACTCTCAAATTAGTCTATCACTTAATAGATTTAAGATCGATCATAAGTTAACTAAAATCAAGCCTAATTCGGGATATTGCCTAATTTCAGTACCATCCCCCATGAGTAATGAAATAGGACTGTCCCTCTCTGTTAATTAAAAAACGTAAATAAAATTTTTACCAGCATAGCTAATTAATATCAAATCGATTGATTTACTCTTCCGAGTTACGAGTCATTCCGACATGGTATTTTCTATGAAAAAGCATTCACCCAAATATTGTCAAAGCACAACAACCACTAAAGCCCCACAAGCCACATGCAAATTAGCGTTAAATTTCATGAAATAAGGGATCACTCATAAACGACATGACTAATTAACACCGGACGTCATTTATTGATAGCCCCAAATCGTGCTCATGCAATAATACCAACCATGGAGAAAAGCAGTTTTCTCCAAGTACTAAATCTCAAAAAAAAGATGTTTGTTGAATATAACAAGATGGTAGGCCGAAATAAATCAAGAGTAAAACAAACATGAAGGAAGCACATACCTATCGTATTGTAAACGGTGAAACGCCTTTTAAACGTTGTCTTCTGCAGGGTGCTCGGATTATTTACTCAAAAAATTAAAAAAACAAACGAAAAATGAGCACGAAAATAGTTCCTACTTTCAATTTTCAGCTCTTTTTTTTCGGAAGGCCATAAAAAGAGGCCTTTTTTTCGCACTTGCGCTAACAAGCATGCCAAAAAAAGAAAAAAAAACATGCAAAAATATCGTTAGCGGACTAGGAACGTTGCACGAACTCAAATTTTGCGGCTAAGTTGTCCAGATGACACTAGCTGCCATGCGCACAGAGAAGCCGCATCGATCATTTAGGAGAAGATGGCAGATAGCTACGACAAAATCTGCACATTTTCACCGCTATTAACGAATGCCTGGCCAGCACTTCTTTTTGAACGTTTATTCAGCACTTAACTTTGATTTGTTTTTCCGAGAAAAACTAAAAATTATTTCAAAAACTAGAAACACCTTCTTACGAGAATTGACAGAAATCTTAATCCGTTTATGGCTATAATAAATGTCCCGTGAACGGTTGAACAACAGAAAAACGTGCTCTGAAAAAATCATCTACAGTAGCCGCTAGATCACGTATTACAATAAACTAAGAGACGGTTTTTACGCTAAACTACAAATGTCGACAGCAAACCAAACGAATGAGGAAAAAATGTCGAAAGCAAAAAAATTAAAAAATAAGCGCCCGAAGGGGTTACGGGGTCGAAACCGAAAGACAGTAGGAAGAAGGTTAACCATCAAACAAAATAAACTCAACGCAGTGTTGCCAACTTGAGGGGAAAAAATAAAACCATTCTTGGATGGAAAATGCTGCAAAATTGGGGTTGCTCTACTCACATTTGACTTTGAGGCTTTGCATCCGTTTTTTTCCGCTTCTTGGCAACGCCGGGAGGCGCGGTGTTCATTTTACCCCCCCACACCGGTTCCTGCAGCTCACATGAGCTGAGCCTGGATAACAAACAAAACGACAATTAATTCGCAAAATCCACAACAAACAATTTCTAAAATTCGTTGGTTTTCACAATCGTTGAAGCGGAATTCCAAACATTTTTTGAGGTTACATTTTTTACGTCTTATTGCATATTCCACGCACTGCACGTGCAAATTGAATCAGAGAAAATCTCCCAATTCTCGGAAGATATCCACAATTTATCAGTCAATACCGCTCTGTAGTAAATCAGAGATTCGATTTTGACTGACAAAGAATAAGTAGATTTCAGTAGATTTCTACTGATTCCTCTTAAGAGAAGGCGGTGCGTCGCCAGGTCAAGAAAAGCGCACAAATTCTTTAAAAAAAAACGAAGTGACTATTTGCAGGCTGCCCCATTTAAAACATATTAGGTTGGTTTCAGAGCGTTCAAGTCACCTCCCATTTAAAATGCATTAGGTTGGTTTGCGTACGTTCAAGTCTCCCTTGTATTGACATAGGCGTGCGAATAAAACTAACAAAAAAATGAATAAGAGGCGGCCCACTTGAATATTGAATCACCCCCTATTGTTGCGGGGGTGCGGCTAGGTTGATCTTCCGTCGGATATCTGAACTTCCGGAGTATTTCCGCGTAAACAAATACCTAGGACAAGAAAGGGCGCAATTGGCCAAAAGGAGCCCTTGGGTGATGCACTAGGGTGCACCTTACTCGGCAGCCGCTGAGAGCAGGGCCCACCAACGGCCCCAAGGGCTGGCCCAAGGGTCCAACGGCCGCGAACGACAGCTGATGCTGGACCGTGGGAGCCTGTCGGGGCCCAGCTGGTGATCGGGCCGCCCTTCGGGTCGCCCTTCGGGCCGCCCGGAAGGTGGGTGCACCTGGCAGGTAGACCTACCAGTCGGGGGGAGGGCGCACTGCACTGCACCGCATGGCTCTCTCACGCGGTATGTCTCACACCTTGTCGGTTTCCTATCCGGTTACTACTACCAATTTTCTACCGCGCGATGAGTGTTACTTTTGTAGCGGACTCTACAATGAATTTCGTTCCTTCAAGAAAGTTAAATACCCCTCCTTTCTCAATCTATACAGAAATACGCTACATTAGAATTAACGTTAAAAATTCCAGCATCCGAACCTTCGTTATGGAACACACTATTATCGTAAATTACAGTCGTATGTGAATGTAATATGTACACTGGGCCCACAAATGCCATGCCTTGATAAATGGATGCGGGGTCATGACTTTTGTGACACACTGTAATAACACGATAGGTGAGGTACCACATTAAAAACGAAACACCTGTTTTAGAAGTACTTGCCAGCATTAAACGTAAAAACAAAACAAATTTGATTATTTTTCAAGGTAGACTTATGTCGAAATAGTTTGAAATGTCTTGAGGAGAACTTTCCATTGATGTGGTTGAACATGGATCTAACTTGAAAACTCACCAAAATACGTACTGCCCCAGTTTTAGTTTCACACCCAAACAGGTACGAACTCTCTAGAAACGATGTTTCGTTTTTACTTTGCAGGTCACATTTAGCGTAGCTAGGTAAGGTTAAATGACGATAGACAAGGCTTCACATAGCTTGAGTTGTGCCACACGCTTCGCTGTCGCTAATCCCGATGCCGCTTATTGGTGAGTGGCATCAAGCTTATTAACCTTCACTCTTAATCACTGTTAGTCTCTGAGATTCAGTGAAAATTCACTTAATTTCAGTCAATATAGTACCACTGATTTTTTTCCGTGACAAATTCAGTGAATATTCATTGAATCTGAGACTATCACTGACTCAAATTTAGAGTTTAAGTTGCAAGTCGTGCTCCGCTCGGCGTGATAACGAAAAGCGAAACTTATGGGGAGAGTAAAATCGAATCTTTGGAATTTACAAGGCAGAGAATTTTCTTGTGCTGGAGATGGGCGTACGGTAGCGGCAGACGGCTAGGTGGAGGACACCTGAGAGAAGACGAGCGGCCGGTAAACATCTGCCCCTCCGCCTGTCCGCCTAGATGCCCCTCCGAGTGTCTTGTCTGTCTGTCTGTCGGCTCCATTTGTATTCCCGCCAGCACACAAAGGCTGTCACGGGGCCCCGCTTTAATCACGTTATCTTTTTCCTATATTTTGTCCATTACTCGTAACATGTGCCGAATCCAGTGTTTCAGCCCGGCAGGTGGTGCATCTCCAGGGACCGCCACTAAATGTCCACCCGGAGTAAAGCTTGCTCCAGACAACTGATTCTTCAATAAAACTAATGAAAATTATTCTTGACTCAAAGCATATTTATTTCCAGAGCCAAAAAGCTTTCTTTTAGTCTCAGTTAAGTCTTTACAGTAAAAACTACGCCGTTTTGGGGAATGCTATACCTGTTTTGGGTATGAAACTAAAACTGGGGTAGAGCGTATTTTGATCATTTTCAACATAGACCTACGCTGAGCCACATCAATGGAAAGCTTTCGCCGAGACCTTTTGAATGATATGGCTGAACATAAGCCTATCTTGAAAAACAACCGAAAAACGTAACATTCTCATTCTCGTTTTGGTTTCTCACCCAAAACAGGTGAGGTGGTTTCAGTCCCCATAACGGGCTTATCGTTTTTCCCATGTTAGATCTATAAACAGGATTTCGAAAATGTTCTTTGGCTAACAATTAAGATATGTTTCGCAGGTAAGATTACCCATTTCAATACCTTTTGGTGTTCACGGAGGGGAAAAAATATCTGTGTGATATTACCGGTCTTACCGTCATATATAAACAACAGCTATTTAGGTCAACAACAGGTATAAGTATGATTAAATCATTAATATTAAATAAATTCAAAAACATCTCCTTGAATTTTCATTATTTTTCGCAGTTGCGTGATAATTAGTTCGTAGTATAGGCTAACCAGGCCTGAGAAGATTGTGTCATTTTTCTCCGAAGAATCCGTCCGAGCATAAAACATGAATTTTCACTGGTCGAAGGATTGATACGAACCCGATACCGAAATTACGGTAAATTGCTCCAGGGACAGTCCGGCACAAAAGTCGCCTCGGAGGCGAGGCTCGCAGCAACGCAGCGGCCTTATCAGCCTGACTGTACCATTTATCGCTACGCCTTGCAATTTGACTTCTTTCCAAGGGTCGAGAAAAAAGTCTTGCCAACAACTGTACTCCACATCTTATCAAAATGAAATAAGTTCATTATGGCTTTTCGCTTACCGCACAAATGTTGCAAAATCTTATTTAGGGGAAGAAAAATCTCATCTAAAGTTGTATTTGAGAGCAGAGGTAATTGGAGAGAGGGAATGAAAAGGTAAAAAAAAAAGAAGAAACGAAAAAAAGTGAGCTCGAAACAAAATTAGATGGGCGTAATTCTTTACTTTGAACAGTAACTTTATTATTCGAAAAAGTGGAAATAGTATACCTGCTCAATTCAGACCGTCACTTGACAAATAACTTCAGAAGGAATTGCTTTTGTAAGTTCTCCGTAAGGATTAATTCTGCATTCCTTCTCAACAAGTTTTTGGTTCAGAGTGCCGGTAGGGCTCTCCCCGGGAACAGCTATGATTACCAGGTTAAAGGTACTTTATAAAATCTAATCTATAGATTAGATATTTGTCTATCATTACGTAATCAGACTACAGAATTCAGCAGACTAGCAGGTAGACTACGAGTCTTCCGCAGTAACCGGCAGAACATTGTTGTGACGACCATTTGCATGGTTGATTCCGACTTTGCGAAAACAACCTAATTAGTACATCTGGATATGGTAATTAATTACTAGGAAACTATAAATCATTTGCCGGGGCCTTTCATGAGGCTAATAAAACAACTTGGCAACCCTTAAGTGCCTCCTGCCTTGTTCAGCTGTCTCTCCGCTCGGTTAAGGTGACGAAATGTAGAACACCGCTGGTAGAAAATAAATAGTATGCAAAAATTAAAATTTGCTTCAGTCAATTAGGGCAAATTTTCTGATTAATATTGTCTCGAAATAGACTTGTGGCAATAGTATATTGTCTTACATTAGCCTCGGAGCTATAGTATTGTTTTAATTGCCTAGAGGCCACTGCATTGTCTGAAAATAGCCTAGGGGCTACCGTACGGTTTCGCATCAGCCTATGGGCTATTGTATCATCTCGAAATAGCCTTAAAGCGGTTTGTTTGTTTCGAAATAGCCTACGTAGGGCTACTGTACGATCTTGAAATAGCCGACATAGGGCTAGTATACTATCTTGAAATAGCCTACATACGGCTATTGCACTGTCTCGAAATAGCCTACGAGGTATTGTACATCTCGAAATAGCCTACGAGCTATTGTACATCTCAAAATAGCCTACGAGCTATCGTACATCTCGAAATAGCCTACGAGCTATTGTATCTCGAAATAGTCTAAGGTCTATTGTATCTAAAAATAGCTTATGGGTTAGTATTATCCCGAAATAGACTGGGAGCCATTGTGTGTCGAAATATCTTAGGGGCTGTCGGAGTCAGAGATATTGACATGTTGATTTGCTTTGATAAACAGAGTGAAAAGGAAAAAGCAGTAGAGCAGGGTTGTTTTGGCCGGAGCGGAGCAATTGTGTCCACGAGGGTAGAGAGGAGAGCTGAGCTGTGCTGCCGAAACGTCAATTATTTGTACGTTCCGCGGGATTCTTTGCTATTGTCAGGGTGATCCGGGCAACGCGTTGCACAATGGCGCTCGCACCTCGCCTCCATCGCCGCATGGCTTCTCCGCCTTCTCGTCTCGACACAAATTCGCCAAATAAATGCTTGTTTTCGCATCCAATTGCCTTTACCTGCTTGCTTGTGCCTGCCTCCCATTGGAGAAGGGGCTTTGCTTGTTTCGGCGCGTGTCCCACTCTTGGTCCTGTCGCCACCCATCTAACCTGTGCAACGAAACTCTTCTCACAACTGACAATCGATAGTCTACATTCTCGGAATTTCTCCGCCGTAAAAACCCTCTCTATTTCGGGTAGCTGTCATAAGCGCCAAAAACCACGAGCGCCAACGCCGCAAACGCCAGTCCGTAACCGCCAAACGAGAATAGTCGCAAACGCCAAAGGTCTTAACCGCAATACTAACCTTACCTAACCTAACCTAACTTAACCTAACCTAACTTAACCTAACCTAACTTAACCTAACTTAACCTAACCTATACGAACTTTGGCGTTAGCGACTTTTCTCGTTTGGCGGTTACGAACTGGCGCTTGCGGCGTTGGCGCTTGTGGTTTTTGGCGCTATCGAATGCCCCCTTTTATTTCATTCTGATTTCCTCCGATTGGGAATTATTGTCTTAAGTGGACAATACCCACGACGTGGAATTCATACTTGCTCACAGAAAATGATGCTCTCAAATTGACATCAGTAGTCCAGCGGGTCTAGAAAATTTCATCCGAATTTTGTTTCAGTTAAAAATGAACACCTCATGCTGCCATCTCACGGGGAAACCTCGAACCACTTGGCTTCCGGTCACACGCCACGTACAACGAAGCAAGCAGGTTTAATTAACTCCAAAAACAGAGATGCGCGAGACGATAAAATCGAACCCGCGCTGTATTCGGGTCCGGCGCATAAGACTAACAAGGTTAACTCTTTTAAGTAGGAAACAGTCCTCTAAAATAATCAAAACTTTAAGGTAAATTTTTAAAAAAAATAAAAAACTGCTGATTTTTAAAAAATGTAATATGTAACGGTATAAAATGTGGGTCTCATAAAAAATGTTATGAGGAAGGTTCTCGACCTTTCTTAAGTGCGAAAAAGATAGCATTCAACGTGAGGAGAAATAAAAATATCGGTAAGAAGTGGCAGGCAGGAATAAACAAGCGCATCTTGGGTTGCAAGTGCCACCCGAGTGTACATAATCTGTCGCGATAACGAAGCAGAAGAGTAGAAAAAAGAAAACCGGCCCGAACTAAAGGTCTAATAGGAAGGAAATCAGCGAAAAGTAGGCGGGAGGGGTGCATAATTACCCGATAAGAGAACCACGTTAATTGAAAACGTCAATGACAAATCTAAGCTGTCCAGTACTTTAAAACATAATTTCGATACGTCAAGGTGCGATACGTATTAATTGGAAGCGCTTTCCAGTAAATGTTCGTGTAATTACGCGCCTTGCAGCCGACATGAAAATCAACCCTAAAATACATGATCATAATCATTTAACTGTATGTATGCCACGACATGAGAAATATGATTTTAATATCGAAACTTCAAACGCAAGATATTTCAATTAAAAACTCAAAAAACCTGATTCTAAAATATTCAAAATATTTTTTCTGTACGTCAATTGTTAAGTTTATAATTAGTAAAAATTCTAAAAAGTTTCTTTAAAATAACATATAAATCAAACCTTAAAATTGATATATTATCAACATAGCATGTCAAAAGAAATTGTAAAACATATATACCGGTTTAAAAAGGAACATTTTTTTTATTATTTGCGGTTCATATCACGGAATTCCAGTTTTAACTCTTCATGACGACACGTAGTTGCGAACCCACTTAAGGAGACTTTCTCTCCAAACACCCTCCTTATTTTAAATATTTTTTTCAGTAAAAAAATCTCGATTATTGGACAAATAAGCAGGCTCGATTAACAAAATTATTAGAAAGTTTCCAACACAGATTAGTTAATCCCGTCCTACAACTCTTGTGGAGATGACGTCCACATTCTCATCCCATGGCAATTTTTTATGCTTGGCTGACCATCCTTTCACTATGACGACAAACGTCGTGATCAAGTACAGTTCGACAATTTTTTTCCCGTGCATAAATTACGGCGCTGATCGCTTTAACGGTAACTGGGATTCAACGCTCACTTAACTCCAACCTGCTGATAATATTTTTGTTAACGTCGTCCGTTTCCTTATCAGGTGAGCGAGTAGAGGTACCTCACAGTCCATTATTACTTACTGATTACGGACTAAATATTACACGTTACTATTTTCACACGTTTAACTTAACCCATAACAGTCCAAAGTATTTGGAGTGAAATTTAGCTTACGAAAAATTCGAAGGATTTTTCCCATTAAATTACGGAATTTCAAGCCTCGGAAAATGCCTAAATTATTAAATTTCAGGTTTCCAGAGAAGTTATATTTTTTAAATTGTGACAATACTGAGCTAAAAAGATCCTCTGCAATAAATTTTTATGTTTCCGAACGGCATCGCTGGGCGGTAATGGGTTAACAGGCCAAAGAAACAGTTATGTTCAAACGTAAATATATGGTTTACCATAAGAGAAGTAAATTTTATTGTTTTTGAGCGTGGTGGGCGTAGCTTGGTGGGCATTGATTTTTACGGGTGGTACTTTACCAAGATAACAAATTCATGTTCTTGTTCTGACACGTGTAACTTTACCAAGAGACCATTAAATCTAAATCGGTGCTAGCTGTTGATTGACGAGTAGTATTACCAAGCGCCATTAAAACCGAATGAGTTTCTAGCTAATAACTTTCACTAAGCGCGCAATTCCAAAGCCTATTTTATAGAGAATGCTACACTTCTTTCCACCAAAAAATATTAATTAACCCATAATGGCCCAAAGTATTTGGACTAAAATTTTGCTTAAGAGAAATTCGAAGGATATTCCTTATTAAATTACGCAATTTTAAGCTTTGGAAAATGCCTAAATTATTAAATTTCAGGTTTCCTGAGGGGTGATTTTTTAAAAATTGTGACTATACTGAACTAAAGAGATCCTCTAAAATATTTTTGTCTGTTTTCGAACGGCATCGCTGGGCGGTAATGGGTTAAGGGAATAAAATGACTTTTGTAAAGTTTACCAAAACAGCATCAAGCGGTGTTTGGTATGTTATAGGTGCCCCGTGCCTCTCTCAACGCGATTAGGTGACGAGGGACTCAACACAAAAGGCAAGAAGTGCGACCCTAAATAATTGCTGTAGAGGAACGCGCAATGGCGTTCGCTTGAATGAAAAGACGCATGAATGTACGCCGTTCCTTACGCATCTCAGCATACACAGCGAAAAAAACACACATACAAGTAGCATTGGCCATGATGGCAAAACGCCGTCACGAACGGCGACCCCTTCACGGTTCATGATCTAACAGAGAGTAACGGGGGAACGTCCGTAAACGAGGCGTTTAGCGACGGCCCCACGACACCACACAATTCGTCGCACTCCTGCAGAAGAAAATGTTTCTAACATTCTAATCCGGCTGGAAAATCGCGACGGCAACACCAAGTTAGACGAAAATAATGTTGAAAAATTTGATTAAAAAAATATAATAAAATCGCCGGATTTTTCGCGTGGTTTTCTCCTCGATGAAAGCTCTAGCTGAAATGCATTGACTCCGCTTACAGAAAAGCTAAATTTTACTGAAAAATATGGCGGCTTCCATTCATACTCTTTGAGACTATTAAGCAGATGATGATTTCCATAACTATTCAATGTGTAAAAAAACAAAAACGAAAAAAAAAACCTCTTTGGCAATTGTTTCAAAATTTTGCTATGTGATTAAAAATTGAAAAATAATTGGAAAAAAACAAGTTATACACGAATATTAAACATGTAAATTCCCATCA
>Ga0058701_10001406_pt1 | contig 16989 bp, 14 predicted proteins | sample AgamicOrMae_FD_97039 | JGI IMG/M metagenome (GOLD analysis project Ga0058701, IMG submission 97039) | Agave microbial communities from Guanajuato, Mexico - Or.Ma.e | ecosystem: Host-associated > Plants > Phyllosphere > Phylloplane/Leaf | place: Guanajuato, Mexico | collected 2012-06-04
GATTAAGGGAAACTAAAAATGATTAAAAACTATGTAAGTTGCTCAATATGTCGATATTGAACGGACCTGGGGGAGGCAGCAGTTCATACGGCCGGAATGTTTGAGGGAGAGGCGTAACTTACAATGCTCTTCTGCGAGAGGGGAGACCGCGTATAAGCGATCATATTTGAGGATCATCGTAAAAACAATACCTTAAAAAATAAGACTAACAAAGAAGGATCTTTAAAATATGGGGACAAAAAGTGACAAAATTTACGGTAAAAATGACAAAATAGTGACAGAGTGTTTTGACAAAAGAGTGATAAAAGTGTCTCACTGAGAGCTCTGTCTCCTACTAATGGCCTATCAACGAAAAAAAAAAAGGGTTCGGAACTAGACCACCAAACTAGCTGCTGAATTTAAAGTACGCCAGTTAAAAATGAAGACATCAGCAAATCTTAAGACTTGTTACGCAAGAAAGTTTTCAGATTGGTAGATTTCTGCAAGGTTTTGGATTCCTTCTCAGCCAATCCTGGACGGCTTCCAGTCGAGTTAGATAAGAAGGCAAATTTGTCGATAAAGACTAGACACACGGTGACCAGAAAATGGCGGTCCGCAGCAACGGTGCACAATGAAGCGTCTCGGATTCCCCGCCTCAGAGATCAGAGGAAAGCTTCGACTTGCGAAGCCGCAATGTTCTTCTTATCTGTGCTTCGGAGGGGAGCGTACTTAGCACGACCCGACCCAACCGACCCCTGCCTTGCCTTCACGTCCACCCGAAATCCTCGACCTTTGATATGTCTCCGCCAGCGACCTCGACCCACACGATTACAACCTTCAAAAGTGCTTTCCACAATTTATTCCTATGCCTACAAAGACAGGGTTTCATCCAGGAATGTTGCGCACATCCGTAACGAAATGCCTTATTCCCAGTGGAATTCAACTATTTTTTACATTTTTTTTCAAACTGTTTTTCTCGATCATTTCTGACAGCAGAAATGACCTTAAATGGGATGGGTTTGGAACGAACCTAAAAGAAGTTAGCCTAGATTGACAAAAATTGGTTACTTCTTGCCTCCTTGTTTACGCTTTTAGAAATATAATGATATGGACGGTTACGCGTATATAGAGCCCCCCTCCCATTAGAGAGTACGGTTAATTAACGCACAGCTCCTAGTTAAAAGACGTCAACCCTCTACGTTTAGTTGGTAGCCTCAGTGTTTTACCGCCAACTATTTGAATGGGCGAGTTTGACAAGTGGCTGAGAGCATTAAAGCAGACCATACGAGACCATAAAGCATTCGCGGCGTCGAAATCCCAGTTATGGTACTCTACTAGGCAAAATTGGCGGTAACGTGTTTCGGCGGTCGGGGAGATGGAAGTGGGCTCGTGACCCATGTTGCTTCTACGCACGTTGTTGGATGTACACGACCAACAACTCCAATCACCAAGTTACTTTGCCCCGCTCCTAATTGCATTCCCCGTAAAATGTTTACCTTGGTCAAGTATCCACTCCCAAAAGTTGCCTAACATGATGGTCACGTGACGGGGGACGCGCACAAAGGCGGGAATCTCTTGGAGGGAAGGCCCTCATAGACTAAGAATGGATTGAGTGAAGCTTACCTTAGTAATGGCGCCGTCGGTGGATCCCAGGAAGGCGACGGTGTGCTTCTCCGTGGTGGTGACGGTCACGGAGCTCACGGAAGTGTTCTCAAAGGACACAGCTGATGTTGTGACGATCGGTGACACACCCGATATTTTCAGGCTCGCCTCGCAGAAGTTACCGATATTCCCGACTTTCTGTAAACAAGAAAAGACAAAAATGCGTCACAAATGGCTGACTTCCATCAAGGCAAGAGCGCTTCTGCCTTCTTCAACTAATTTCCTCTTGAAAAAAAGGATGCGTGGCTGTCTCATTATTACCAATGCCAAAAAAGATCCTGGTTTTTCCGTCCAAAGAAATTCATGCTAAGTTTGGAGGAGTTTGCTCATACCTTCAGACTTGGAAAGGATTCTTTTTTTGGTCAGTTCTATTCGCACGCCTAAGTTAATACAAGGAAGACTTGAACGCACGAAAGCCAACCTAATGCATTTTAAATGGGGGGTAACTTGATCGTACGGAAACCAACCTTATACATTTTAAATGGGGCAGCGTGTAAGTGGTCACTTCACTTTTTTTTTCCTTTTTTTGTGATCAATATACTGTTAATTAAGAAGGCTTCACTTTTTAATTCTTCCGCCATATTTTGGCATATTCACAACTTAAAACATATTTCGTATTACATGGGGGAGGTCTATACAGTATGAACTATACCCCCTGTTTCAAGTAGTCCCATTCCTGTTTTGGGTATGAAGGTAATCAAGGGAAAATCATGATTCAGCTATTTTTTTTTAGATTTACCCATGAACAGCTATATCAGCAAAAAGCTCTCTGCGATACCTTTCCTATGGTTATTCATAAGCTTATCTTAAAAAATAACAGAATTACGCTCTAATGTCCCAAACAGGTGCGGAACTATCTCAAACAGGGGGTTGTTTTAACAGCGTACCAGTACCACAATGTTGCAGATATAAACCTTCAAGAGCGGTCGAATGATTTGACTAGTGTCCATAAAACTTGTTAGCCTTTGGGAGTGCCGTAAAAAAAATGTTCCTTTCAGGATGATCTCATCTGGCACAAGAGGATAATGAAGAATGCCTCAAAGCGGATTATCAGTGAAAAAGACACATATGTTGATTAGCAGAAAATGAGGCGCGAGTTGGAGAGAGCATCAGATGGCGGGCACTAATCTAAGAGTGTATTGAAAGGGTGCGTTGCCACGCGGAGCCACGTGTCAAACAGAAAAGGTCGATTTGTCTTGGTCCCCCGTCCGACGGGGCTTTGAAGAGACGCGTCACGGAGTTGGAGGTTGGAGGTATGCTGGGCCGGGCCTATTGATTGAAGGAGGTAAACAGCGGCATTTAATTAGTGTTTGAGTCACCGCCACCTCGCACACTGTCAGTAGAACGAAGGACTTCTACCTCTTGTGTTCCACCCTGTTTCAACCTTTTACTACTGTATGAAGTTTAACGACGTACGACTGCGTAAGTTGGGCTGTGCCTCACTTTGCGATCATTCCGGTCGGATAAGCCTGACACCGTCGGCGAATTCAGGCTTAGTGACTGTATAAGCACCTTGTGCTCCGCTCGCTTAGACTAGGTAAAAAAAAAGATCGCGTAGAAAAAAAAATATTTGCAGTGGAGTCTATTGATTGAATGAATGAAGCAGTTAATTTTAATGCCTTAATCGACGCCGTACTGCCGGCGACCGCACGCAATACGATAGCAGTGGCAGCTAACACCGTAGTTGATATAGCCATTACTTATAGTTTTGGCAGCCAAACCTTAACCTATGGCAGCCATTACTGCAGCTATAGCGGTTACTAAGTTAGCAAGGGCTACAAAAATTACGCCAGTTTGTTTAGCAGCAATTGATCAGTTTTCAGTAGATACAACAAACGTTAGCGATAGCAGCCAAATATCTAGCAATGGCTGCTAAAAAGTAAGAAAAGCTACTAAAACGTTGGCAATGGGTTGAAAATAGTTCGCAATGGCAGCTAAAACGTTCGCAATAGGAGCTAATATGATCAATACTATACCTTCTAAATCATTGTAAGAAAAGCTGCTCAAACGTCGGCAATGGTTTGAAATTAGTTCGCAATGGCAGCTAAAAAGTTCGCAATAGGAGCTAAAATGATCAATACTATACCTGCTAAATCATAGTAAGAAAAGCTGATCAAACGTTGGCAATGGTTTGAAAATAGTTCGCAATGGCAGCTAAAACGTTCGCAATAGGAGCTAAAATGATCAATACTATACCTTCTAAATCATGGTAAGAAAAGCTGCTCAGACGTTGGCAATGGTTTAAAAATAGTTCGCAATGTCAGCTAAAAAGTTCCCGCAATAGGAGCAAAAATGATTAATGTGACCTTTTGCATCAATTATCACGTTAGCAGCTACTGCAAATTTTTGTCGTTTCCGGCAACACGCGACTTTACATTTAAGACAAGGTTTGGTCGCCATTTTTCGGGGATTTTGTTGCACAGATGCGTCGACTAGGGCTGACTGCCGCCACTTGAGGCGCAATCAAGCGAGATTGCCGTCAGAGCGCGCGGAGCGCGGAGCGCGGAGGGGGAGTCCATAGGGCGAGCCACACCGAACGGCGGAGCAGCGGCCGTCGCGTCGGGGCTGTCTTGCTTCTTCGCCGGCATTCGCCGCCAACTTGATTATATGTCCACGCAAATAGCGTCATGGTGCACATGTTCAAAATAAGGGAATCTCTTCTCTCGGACTGAAATAATGGATCGCTCGTCTTCTTACGCTCAGCAATAAACTGCCGCAGCTCCAACTTCCCCGATGAGTCTGACAATATCACCGCATTCTCGATTTTCTTCTATCCTCAGAGAGACTTGCAAGTTTTAGTAATAGAATGCACCAAAATTTTCAAGTTGTACTTTATATCTCTTTTGTTTTACTTTTTTTGAAGCTAACCTTACACGCACAAAGATAGCGATGAGATAAGCTATACAAACAGTATTTAACCCACTACCGCCAAGCGATGCCGTTTGGCAACGGAAAATTTTATTTTAGAGGATCTTTTTAGTTCTGCACTGTCACAATTTAAAAAATTTCACCCCTCTGGAAACCTGAACTTTAATATTTTTGGCATTTTCCAAAACTTAAAATTGCGTTATTTAATGAGAAAAATCCTTCGAATTTTCCTTAAGCTAAATCTCACTCCAAATACTTCGGGCTGTTATGAGTTAATTTTAGCACGTAATTCAAACTCTTCAGCAGCTATGGGCAACGTTAGTTGTAGCTGCTAAAAAGTTAACTATCGGTACTAAATGACTAAAACTTGTCTGGTTAGCAGAAGCTGTTAACGTTTAAGAAAATACAGCTAACGCTGGCTGCTAAACAGATAGCAATACCTGCTACAAGTTGCTCTCACATTAACGGGTACGCTCGCTACCGCTGCTATTTATTTGTGTGAAGTAGAGCGAGTCAACAAACCTAACCTTACTTAACCTTTCACAGCCAAGTGATGGTCATGCAGAAAACTCAAAGTTCATTAAAACAGTTAGAAACGGGCGAAAATGTTTCGATGCGCGGCAAGAAAAATTCCAGAGGTAAATCTGCCTTCACGGTATAAAAAGTTTTGTTATACCAACAAAATCATTTGTTGAAACAGGGATAACAAAAATATTTTGTTACAACAACAAGATGTTTAGTTCTATCAACAAAACGTTTGGTTGCTGCAGCAAAGTTTTTGGTTGCAGAAAAAAAATATTTGTTGTCCCTAATTTTGTTGCCATAACAAAACCATTTTTTCCGCGTTGGATGTAGATGTTTTGTTTCTGAATTACGTGAAAGGGTGATGTTCGGGTCCACGAAAGATGGAGCATTTTCAGGCTTTGTTTCTTTTTACTGTTGTCGCTGTAAAACACAATAAAACATTTTCTGCTTTGTATGAAATTTCGCGAAACTGGCCTTGACCTGATAAAGTCTTACTCCGAGGCGCTGTGAAGTAAGATTTTTGCTTTATTGTGAGACAATTTGTTGTTCATAAAGACCTTTCTTTATTCAATAAAAATAAAGGAGGTAAGATGAGCAGACCTTGATTCAAAGCCCTACTTGTTGAAGCTCAAAAGAAAGGCAATATTGTTCCGAAAAACATAACAATTAGCGTTTAACAAAGAGGCAGCCGCCATTTTGCGGGCCTGGCATATCGATTACCGCGGTAAAAGTACTACACTATAAATTTCAAAGGTGGCATTACGTTACATTATGAGGATAAACAACATCTGTTACTGACTTACGTCAGTAACAGCTTCTGAGAAATAAACGCGACATCGACCCGAAAGTTAAGTTTTATTCCTTGTCGCCAAGCTTCACATCAAAACCAAAGCACCTATTTCAGGAAGTTCTTACCTATTTCGGATGTAAAAATGCAACGGGACTTGTACGCAAATGGTAATTTTTCAAGATAGACTTATGTTCAGCCATATCATTTAAATGGTTACGGCGAAAGCTTTTCAGTTTGATCACAATCAAAATAAAAAAAACCCGTTTTGGAGAATGCTTGGGTGTGAAACCAAACGGGGCGGTACGTAATTTGGTAATTTTTCAAGAAGACCTATGTTCAGCCACATCAATCAATAAGTCTCAGCGAGAGCTTCCGATTGATGTGGCTGAACATGGTTCTATCTTGAAAAATTACCACAGTACGTACCTCCCCCGTTTTGATTTCACAACCAAAACAGGTATGGAATTCCTCGAAACGAATAGGTTTTGTTTTTACTGGGATGTGGATGAACAGGGGGGCATTCGATAGCGCCACAAACCACAAGCGCCAGTCCGTAACCGCCAAACGAGATGAGTCGCAAACGCCAAAGTTCGTATAGGTTAGGTTAGGTTAAGTTAGGTTAGGTTTGGTAAGGTTAGTATTGCAGTTAAGACCTTTGGCGTTTGCGACTTTTCTCGTTTGGCGGTTACGGATTGGCGCTTGCGGCGTTGGCGCTTGTAGTTTTTGTCGCTTATGACAGCTACTTGATGAACAAAGTTTCTCTTGAAAAATAATCAAAACACGTACGTTACTGGCCCCGTTTTATATTCACATTAAAACCGGGTAAGAATTCCCTAAATCATTTTCGATTTTACTGTGTTGGCACAAAGGTCGAACATGGGAGGTGGAAAATTCCACCTTTCAAATCGACAGTGTGCGCGCAGTAATGAAGACCAAGTCAATTACAGGAGCGGTGAGGGCGGCAGATGTCACTGTAGGCGCTATCTATCTTCCCTTCGGGAAAGCAGGCAACTTTAATCCCTGCGGGGAGATGCGGGGGGGGGGACCAGGAAGGGCCCGGCTTTTTCAAGTTGCAGTGTGACTTAGCCCACAGTCCATATTTGAATAAAGGGCATTTAGCTTTGATGTGTCGTGGGGACACCGGAGAGTGGTATACAAGTTTCTGCGGCGAGCAAGTCACATTGCTAACAAAACTACAAAGCTCTTTTCTTCAAAAGGGGATCGGAAACTTCATGTTGGTCGAAAATTTCAGGATGAACGGCAAATGAAGGTCTAGCCAGGGGCTTAACTGGTGTTGCCAACCATTTCTGGGCCTCCCCTCACATGGCCGAGCCTGGATCCCATGACGAGCATGCTCTTTGTGACCATGTCTATGAGACATGTCAGCAAGATGTCGCATCAATATGACGACCCTAAACACCCGTATGAGGATGATGAATGATGTGCGACGAAGACAGTTATAGTTTATAAAGGTTTGCTTACAAACCTCGGTACCGCACCATGAAAGTCAATATATTCTTGTACATTTGACTAAGGCTAGCACCGTAGAAGGTTTATAACCAGGGTGCCGTGACCAGGATTACACAAAATCGGTGATCTATTCTCACTCACTGATAGAAAGAAAAACAGTCATATAAAGGGGGTTTATATCATGAATGAATATCCTTTCGAGTTCAAATCAATTGGCCTTTTGCTTTTCAACTTTGTTAAAACACTTAACCCAGACTAGTCATCAATAAATTCTTCATTGGTACGGAAATCCGAAACACCCAATATATATCTATGGTTCAGAGGGCCACCCTCAGTGACTGGGGATTTTTTCCGATGTAAGCAATCAAGATAGGAGATGACGGGGTTGCTCAAACAAGGTGAATAAAAGGAATGCAAAAGTATCACGGAATGCAAAGGTGCACCGGACAGTAATTTGATAATGACATCAGCCGAGAAGGGCTGCTTCCGGTGCGACCGGAAACGGCTCCCTCTCTTATCGCTTGATGGATGCGCCCGCCAGAGGGCCGGCGCATCCACCACCAGGAGCTGTCGAAGATCAAATAATTAAAAAGAAGCCTGGAGCAGCGCGGCTTCGCAGTGATTAATAGGCTCTCCGAGGATCCTGAAACTCGCTTTGATAAAACAAAACTGCCAGATTTTCCAGGTTGTTCCAACAATAGTTTAATAAGTTGGCGTGCCTCTGTAACCCTTTTCTTTTCGGCCCACTCTTATCTCCCCCTTACCTTCCTCTTACTGCGGGCCCAGGGGCCCACTGCAAACGCTACAAAACGATAAAACTGCCAAAGTTTTCACATCAGCTGGATCTGCGCAGCGCAAGCCGACCCCAGCCACCCGCGAGCCGGCTGCCAGCCATTCCACCTGGATTGGCTGCTTCATGGTGGACAACCAAAAATCACAAACTTTATCCCAGGACATTTATTCGCTAAGTAAGCTTTCTTTTCCAACAATCGCCGAGTGCGCAATTCAAGATTTACCGTGAATTTTTACATCCGCAGCATTTTCTTTACTATCAATTTTTAGAGTTTGCTTATTTACCTCTCTCTAACCCGTGTTCAAACTTTTTAAAAATATGATGATTAACCACAGTTATTTAGATTACGTCATGTGGTGACGTAAAAAGCATTGTGCTTCGCTTCGCTATCGATCCGTCCGATTGTCGCCAATCCCGATGCAGCTACTAAACAGATTGCTGCTGGAGCAACACACAGAGCACCTAGATAACCTAACTTTACCTAACCTCACCAAACATTCCATCATACCTAGCTTGTCTATAACTAATCCTATCGCACTAGCTACATGTAAAGTAGGGCCAATATTCGCAGCGAATTTTAAGCTCGTATGTGGAAATAGCTTGGAAATACTAAAGTGCGTCGGGAAAGAAGGGAAATCCCCGCGATTCGCAGGTGCTGCCCCTAAGCTGTTTCCTTTACACGGATAAAAGAAAAAAATCTTTTCAGTTCCATTATTCCGACGCTGGAGCAGAGGGTAGGAAATTGTGTTTACAAACAATGTATTGTTTTGAGGTGGGTGAGAATGTGTTATTCCATGCGAGCTCCTCTCCGCGGGGCCGCTTTATGCGTAAACCCATTTAAAAAGCTTATGCTAAAGCTCTGTTAAAACTTTCCCCTGATTCATTCTATTCAATATGTTTTTACATAACTTCGCAAAACTTGTTTCAGCTCCACGTAGGTTAATTGAAACATGGTTTACAATTATTACAGATTTTGCGAATAACTGAATACAAACTTGATCGTTAATAAAAATCCGCATTTTGCAATATTTCAAGACAACTTCAGATTAATTCAGTACTATCAATAATCGTAACTTATAAACAAACAATTACGTGCGGTTCAATTTTTTTCCCCTCCAATATTTTTGAAGTGCTCTGATAGTCTGCTTACAAGAATGGATTTTCTACTTTTTAAGTTCTATTATTTTATTTTTTTCCTTATCATATGAAATCGGGTATATAGATTAATGACGTGTCTCGTGCTCTTGTTGGCCTCTGCCTCCGCCAAGTCTCTCAACGCTTACTTTTCGGTGGCAATTGCCGACTTTACAAACATTTTAAAAAAATAAATAAATAAAAACTACAGGGAGGTTTGACAGGCAGGCAAGATACGGTAAATCTCAAAAAAGAAAGATTTTTCCCAATCAAAATTTCCGTTTTTTTTGTTTTTGTTTTTTTAGATAAAACGAAAAACGCGTGTGGCGAAGGAGAAGAGCTAAAAACATGGAAACAGTGCCGAGTCATCGGTCAAAGAAGCTTGTTACTGGAATTTTATTTGGGGCGAAAGTGCCTAATGTGCTATTTTAATCGGGTTTTGTTGCCTTGGGCGCGGCGGCGGCGCGGCGATATCTCGCCTTTATCGCCCCGTTGTCTGGCGGCGCATAGCATTGCGGCGGTGGCGCCCTCGTCCTGTCCGCGCCGCTCGCCGCGCCGCCCCACGACGACGCCCGATAAATCCGACGAGAGCTTCTTCCAATTTCGCCATTTTTTCATCCTCCCCCTCCCTCTTTTCAATGCCGTATGCTTCGGGTGACGATTCGATTCTCTTCGTGACTGATGACCAACTGCGACCATTTTCGAGCCAACATTCGACCATCCAGTCCCACTTGCGAGACCATACCAAACCATCCTTGCTTCATTATGTGTATACCAAGCGATGCGCTGTGATACACAGTGAAAGAGAAACAACTGTTCTAGGTAGTTCTTACCTGCTTTGGAAGTGAAAATAAAACGGGGGTAATACGTATTTCTCCCCCCCCCCTTTTTTGAGGTTATCCCATGTTTAGCCATACCATTCAAAAGGTCTTGGCGAGAGCTTTCCAATGATGTGACTCAACATAGGTCTATCTTGAAAAATAATTAAAATATGTACTACCCTCGCTTTAGTTTCACACCCTGAAATAGCTGTTCCGTTTTTAATATGTGTACACTTTTGCTAGACGCGCTGTAAATTGTAATTTGTAGGCTCTATTTTATAAACCAGCCTACTTGATCCTTTTTTCAAAGTATGATGTGAAGCCGAGCATAAAGATAACGGAATGTAAGCGAACTGTTAGAGGAGCGAAACACAACGTACCCTACCTCACTCACGAAGATAGAAGAAAGAAATTTGAAAAATAGCGCCTTTTATATGGACGCTCTCGCGAAGTACTTAATGTATCTTCTAGGGAGTCCACCCTCACGCATTCGCGCCATACATTTCCGAAACTATCAAACTGGGGACGGTCTGTAAAATCTTTCCGAAAGAATCGTAAATACGGTTTAGACTCCACGTGTGGAGCTACGCATGATAAGGGCCATTAATAATTGGCAACCTCTCTTAACAGCCCAATTACAATGGAAATGCAAGGCACCATCTTGATTCGCGTTTTATGGGACGCAGATCCGGGCGAAGGTTGCCTTGCCTCGGGTTGGGAAAGGGTCTGGGCTTTCTGCGCTGAGCCCTTTTTCTGGAGAAAGCCCTACTTTGTCATAATTCACATTAAACTCATTTGGCTGTTTCTTCTCGAGTTGGGGGTTTTCTTTAGTTGAAACCGCATTGGTTGATTTATGCCGCGAAGAGAACTGACGTCGTATTAGTTCCACTCCTCAAACCGTTTAACGTTTTCATGACTCATTCGTCTCTAAAATTATTTTGCTTTAAACGATCAGCGCTTGAAAGGGGAAGCTTAGGGGAGGAAGCATAAGGTCCGACTCTAAATATGATTCAGTAGGAGCCTGAGATTCAGCGAATTTTCACTGAATATCAGCGACTTTCACTGATTCAGATTCAGAGTGTGGAATTTCCCAGCCCCTGTTTCACGTTTCGTCACTAACTCGAGCGGAGCGAGGCACAAGGCACATTACCTAACCTAACAAAACATAACCTAACAAAACATAACCTCACAAAACATAACCTCACAAAACCTAACCTCACAAAACATAACCTCACAAAACGTAACCTCACAAAACGTAACCTCACAAAACATAACCTAACAAAACATAACCTAACAAAACATAACCTAACAAAACATAACCTAACAAAAGATAAACTCGCAAAACATAGCCTAACAAAACATAACATAACCTAACAAAACATAACCCAAATGTTTACAAGCTTGACGCGCTTAATTAAGTCTCGGGGACAATTACGGCGATTGGAAAGGTGAGCAACAGCCAACAGGAGCGAGATGCAACGCACTCATCTAATTGTAGGTTAACTTATGTCGTACATCCTCACGATGTGATGAGAAGTTGAGGCTATTGTGATGAGAAGTTGAGGCTATGATTTCCACAAATGTGTAAACCTAATCATAAGAACCGAGTGCATGGAGTGGAGTGCACCGGAGTGATGGCTCAAAAAGATTCCGCAATATTATGCAATGGCAAAGAGCATATTGTGTCAAAAGTCAAGAGAGAGTCCTCTCTGTCCCAGGAATGTTGCATAAAACAATAGAATCGCGAGAAACGGACTTCTTAAAATGAAAAGGTATCGCGCTTTATCGCGTTCCGCCTTCTTTTCCGAATCAAGGTTATTGGGTCTTCTCTGAAATTCCTGAGGTGTATTACTCGATGTATAAGACGAGTCTCTGGAATCCCCAATTACAAAAGGACGAACCTTTGACTTTGCTTTTATGACAAACAATATTTGCGGGGCTCATCTTGGGGAATAACTTTAGTGTCGCTTTCTCATACAACTCAATTTCGCCGAAACAAAAATAGGCCAGAGCAAACTTGAGGCAAGGAGCAGTTTTCAATAAGAGCTTTCCATCTGAGCAACCAGGAAAAAAAAAGAGGCGGGTCAACGAGGGACAGGAAACTGATAACAAGAATGAAACTTCCCTTCATTAATAGAATTCAAAAATGAATGATAAGACTTGTTTGAGCGACGCTCCTTTACCTTGCAGAAGTATCTACTAATTAAAAGAGATATTTCAGATTCTCTTTCTTGACAGTCTCCGTTTCGGTAAGTGAAATCGCGTTCTGAAAATTTCCGATCGGAGACGTGCTAGCCGGACGCCTCCGCTTTTGGGCTAGCTGCTTCGGAACGGAGCGAGGGGAGCCGAGTGCCTTCGGGTAGTTCCGCGCTGGTGCTACCAGCTTCGGTTTTCTTTGAAACAAAGTGTGGCGGCTAGCAGAGTACCCTCGGGTGGTTCCGCTTCGAGACAAACTTTTGCAACATCTCTGAAACGGCAGAGGGGAGCTAGCCGAACGTTCGTGTGGTTTCGTCCTAGAGCTAGCAGCTTCGGTTATTGTCGGATCGGGGTGCGACGGGAGCAAGCCGAGTGCCTTCGGGTGGTTCCGCCCTTGAGTAAACAACTTCGGAGACGAGCGGATCGAGGGAGTGGGAGAACCTTCGCACATTCTCGACTTTTTTGGCCTGACCTCGGTCCGACCCACGAAAACGATTCTTGAAACCGGATCCGAACGATTCGAAGTGGCGAATGGAGTTCCATCTACGTCTAGGCGGGTCTCTCACACGAAAACTAGTCGGTGACAAGGACTCGTTTGCTTGTGGTTAATGAATCTAGGGAAGTGATCTTCGCGTGAAGTATCAAGGAACGAATCGACATTGGCTCGTGTCTCTTCGGTCAACTCGAATTAGTCGTTTGATCGCTTATCGAGTCTTCAGAGGGGCGCATTTCGGGCGGGACTGGCGGCGTCTTGGCAACCAACTTTAATCTCCAATTTTCGGTTTTACATCGTTTTTCTTGGGTTATTGAAAAACTTGTTAACCGCTTCTGCAGATAAGCTTTGGAATTTATGAAATTGCTTCTACCACAGAGAGGTACGCGGCATCAGTCGCGTCATCTATAAAGGTCAGGTTTGGAGTTCGCCACTAGGGGAGTAGTGGAAATCTTACGAAAATCGTTATACGGAGTACAAAGTGCGCGTTGAATACAGTCTGCAAAAGGAAATCATGTATTAAACCAGGCACCGCACTTTGTACGACCTGCCTGAAATTCAACAGAACGGACTACATTAGCTCTCATGTTCCTAGTTGCCAACTCTGGCTGATTTCATTTGGTGTTTGGTTACACCAATTTAACGGCCTTTTACTCCTCCCGCCATAGTGGTCTAACTGCTGCAGTGCCGCTCGTCTAGGTACTGACATCCAGACCGCAACGATGCCACAAACATTTTCATATAACAAAGCTTAAAACATCAGTCTGTGCAGAAAAAAACCTCTCCTATGAATTTTAGCGGCTCTTAGAAACTTTATATAAAAACAAAGTGTATGATGTTTTCGATTCGCTTATCTTTCTCGTAGTCATACACTTCAAACTACTGTATATCCTTACGAAACCTCGTAACAGCTACATAAAGCGCAAATATTACCAACAATTTAATAGCCATTTTCTAAACCGTTCAAATAAAATTTCTTGACTCTGCAACAAAACGGCATCTACTATTTCACCAAACGCGTCATTGTGATTTGTGAATGGTACATTTAGTTACGGTAAAAGCGTAATCCACATTCATAACTTCGCTTAAAATTGTACATTACATTCAGAACGGTCTACAGAGTAGCCACCGAGAAAGTGGAAAAAGTAAATGACTCGGGAATTTCGTAAAACGAATTTAAGTTTTCTGTAGATAGCGCTTGGTTTAAAAGCTGCTTTTGGTCGTGAATTTTAGCAGTGTTTTCAAATGTACAAACGGCGTTAAGGGGAGCGTAAAAAGTTGGGTGCATGCTTTCAGTCCGTTCGTCGCGGCGCCGACGTTGTGTTGCGGTGACCATTGTTCTGCCTAGATAAGACCAAGTCGTATGGTCCCACCCACCCCATGCACCGGCACCACTGCGCCACTACCAACTTTGGAAGAAGTAACTTTTAGCCAAACATATTAAGTAATTGTAGTAAACCGCTACGATTTCTTGGCTCGCGCCACAATGTCTATTCATAACACTGTTGCCAACACTTGAAAACCCACAACAGCAAGAACATTTCATTTCATTCATTTGCAAGCCACTTCACTGGATTTGACATGAGTCCGAGAGGCATTTTATGGAGAGTCTTCTTAACCATTAAGAAGTATACAGTTGCTGCAGCAATTTCGTGCAGTAATATATATTTTGCAGTTATGATTTTAGAAGTGAACTCGTCAATTTCTAGCAAAGTAACAAATGATAACTGCAGACAATAGTTCTGGAACCACTCAATATTGCACGTTGCTTCTAAATCTGATTTAATAAACTGAAAGCTGTAGGAATAATAGTTGAAGTTCACTTTTTTCGCTATTTACGAGAATGGAAATTCTAGCTTAATGTATGCAAAGTCTGATTGCAGAATGTACTGATCGGATAAGAATCAAATAGCCAAGTTTGTGGCTCTCCCCCAAGATGGCGCGACAAACTTCGGCGATTTCCGACGGCTGTCTTGAGATATCAACGCCTTGACTCCCGATCAGCCCATCCTTGGGCTAATACCACCAAAAAGCTAAAACATTTCGCGACATTCAGTATAGGTTTACTCAGGAGACAACGCACCTGAGGCCTCACCGCAGAAAAGCAAGCGACAAAAAAAGACGAGAATATGTAGTGGAATGGGATAAATATTCCGACACAAGGAATGAGTAATTTCGTCGGTCTTTATTCTACGAAGACTTCATTCTACAAAATCCATCAAATGGCAGTGGCAAGAAGCAGCCCCTGAACGTGCGGGCGCAGGGTTGGCGAGGCTTACTCTGCGGCCTCCCAACCTGTCTGCCCGGATAGCATGAGCCGGGCAGCCGCACAGCGCGCCTGCAACAGCGGCAACCAGCACAGCAGCGCAGCCCCATCGACTAGATGCTTCCTAAAGTGCCCTGTGTTCCATCAATAATGCAGGCTTGCACAACCCCCCCTTAACCTTTCCACAGCTGGATTATTACCAGCCGCTAATTCAGCTCTTAGGTATTTTCCCTGTTCGTGATTAAATTCCACGCCGTCTATCTAACCAATCGCTAAGCTAAAGCTTGATCCTTGCGTTAATTGCTTCCAGCTTCAATCAAATTTATACCGTAACAAAAATACCTTCAAATTTCAACACGGGGACTTTAAGAGATGGAACACAGTAAAAACAGAACCCCCGTTTTGGAGAATGCTGTACCTGTTTTGGGTGTGAAACCAAGACGGGGGTTGTACGTATTTTGGTAGTTTTTCAAGATATGCTTATGTTCAGCCATATCATTCAAAAGGTCTCAGCGAGAGCTATCCATTGATGTGGCTGAACATGGGTCTATGTTGAAAAATTGCCAAAAAACGCACACCCTGTTATAGTTTTCCAAAACAAGTATAGCATTCCCCAAAACGGGGGTAGGATTTCACTATGAATCACTAAGAATTCAAGAAGTGGAACGATCGTCAGTTTTACTTTTCTTATTCTTTTTCCATTTCCTTTTTTTTTCCTTATTTTTTCCTCTGTTATATTTTGGCAAGAAAATTTTAAGCCCAAAGTAAGCAATTTCCGTAGGCTGGAAAAACTGTGCGCCTATTCTGCACATAAAACACAGGTCCAAAACATCCGCGAGTTGGTGAAATACCCAACTTGAAGTTAGCAACTTGAAGAAAGCCCCGCTACAGTATTTATTTGACGACAATGGCTAAGTTGATCACCTTAAGAAAGATTCACAGCGACACATCAGAAGCAGGAGCAATTAAAACTTTTGCTGTTTGAACAACGTTTTGAATGCGATTGTTGTGCCGGCCATTGTACTGGGCAGAACTTACCAAATACGGCGATGGTGGCGCCCGCTAGCGGCGCCGCCCGGCGGACTTCGTCTTATACGTATGTTTGCATCTGACGTACCGAATGGGGTCTCGTGTAATTGTCGTTTCAGTTCCATTGTCTCACTCGGCTGGCCCAGCATGGCCCAATGTTTTACGATTTCTGCCTATTTAAGCAAAGAAAATGATCACAAATTGTAATTTCAAAATATTCGTGAAGATTTTCCTCTTGAAATTATTTATTGAATTTTTTTGTTGGAATCGGTTTAATTCTTTCGTTTAAGCAATACTAGAGCGGCATATTTTTCAAAATTACTTATTTTATTCATAAAAAAAAACTAATTACCAACTGCGTGAATGGGTATTCTCTTCAAATCATGTATTTTAAATAATTGTAACATCGAAAAAACAATAACAAAAAAAACGGTCCAAACTTCAAAACCACCAAAAATAATATTTTTTTTAAATGCAAGTTGTGATTATTTTCATGATGCTAAAACGTTCCTTTCATTTAATGACCTGAAAGCAACCACATTTCAATGATTTCCATGATGTTAAAACAACGACTAAAATCATAACCCATAAAACTAAAAAAGAAGAGAGGGGAAAAAGAAACACCATTAGCTCCGGTCTCAAAACGACGACCTACAATCCAAACACAGGCTACTATTAATATTTTTACGCCAAAAATAAACCTAGACTTTACAGCTTTGTGCAAAATCTCGCAGAGACTAAAATATTGCATACAATAAACAAGAGCAAATAGGGAAAAAAAGGCATAATGCGCTTAAGGTAAAACTGAGGTAGTGCGAATGCACACAGCACGGAGCGACCCTACCAGTCCGCACTCGCCGAGTGGTAAAACATTTAATCAAGGCGGAGGGGGGGAGGGAAGGGGTACCAAGGGCGCTTAACCTCCCCCTCCCAGGAAACCGCGAGGGCCTAACCGGGAATCGA
>Ga0058701_10001407_pt1 | contig 16982 bp, 13 predicted proteins | sample AgamicOrMae_FD_97039 | JGI IMG/M metagenome (GOLD analysis project Ga0058701, IMG submission 97039) | Agave microbial communities from Guanajuato, Mexico - Or.Ma.e | ecosystem: Host-associated > Plants > Phyllosphere > Phylloplane/Leaf | place: Guanajuato, Mexico | collected 2012-06-04
TTACACGACTTCACATGATAGGGTTAGGAACGGCTAACCAAAGGCCAACCCTAACCTCAGAATGTAAAGTCTTGTATATGAGTATTTTTTCTGTACAAAGTAAGGTAATATGACCAGGTTTGTATGGTGGAAGATAATTTAACTCCTACAAGGTTTAAACCAATTAGTCATGATTGTTTCGGGTTTTTACGATTGTGTCTACGCCTTGCAAAAGTACCGTTCTCACCAAAAAAATCTCAGTGACATCGCCCTATTTGAAAGCATGTTCTAACCTCATCGCAAGAACTATCCAGACATCGCTCTTGAAATCCATGCTCTTGAAATGAAACGGTAGTGACATCTGATACTTAAAATATGGCTTCTTGGCTTTGTGCGATCCGTGAACTATAACGGCAGTCCGTGATCGCAAGGTTCAAATCAGAATGTATGTTTTGAATTACTCTAGTTGGAATAAGTGGACCTCCGTCCGGATTTTGATCTGGAACCAAGTATAATGTCACCGTCTTTTCAGGACATGGCGAACCGTGAAACCATCATGGACCTCATGATGGACTACACCCGAAAACGCGACTATCAGTTCTGCTTCCTCACGCCCCTCAACACGTCTAACATTAAGGCTGACAAGGATGTCTCCATTCACAGGTACAGTAGTTTGAAACTGTTTACAAGGCTCAGCACAGATGATTCTTGTAGACTGAAGGGGGGGGGGGGCATTCGATAGCGCCAGAAACCACAAACGCCAACGCCGCAAGCGCCAGTCCGTAACCGCCAAACGAGAAAGCTTTTTTAAGAATGGAAATCGATTTGTAGTGGCGAACGAACAAGGGGCAGCTGATTTGCGAGGTGACTCTCGTTGATTGTTGAGTAAGATGAAACGGGCGAAAATAAGTTGCGCGTGTGAGGAACATCTTTCCAGAATCAGCGTTCTATGCTAAACAAGCAACGGTACCTTTGACTTCTACGCCGTCATGCGATGACCTGCTTTTGCTTCAAATACTCGCACGAAAGTTTAGTCTCCCTCTACTCGGTAAACTTAAAAGGTGGAACTTTTTCTACCTTCCGTCACCGAGCGGAGAAAGGCACAAAACACTTAACCCAACTTTACCTAGGTAATCAACAATCACCAAGCTTGGTACTTACTTGTCGGTGGCACTTACCGCTGGCCGTTAAGCGGCAGGAGGCTTGGTTACAGCTGACTGGTAGCGAGGTGAGGCTTATAGCGCGTTGCTTAACCTGGCTTTACCTTACGTGAAGTGCGCCGTTGTTGGTCGTTAATCCTGATAATTTCATGAAAGATTGAACCGAACTGAAGCTAGGAGCCACCTTTCAAAGCCGTTGTGTAGTTCTCGCTCGCCTCAGGAAAGATCATAAATGTTATCTATTTTTCTTTAAAAAAAAAAATTAAATCTAAAATAATCTATTATGTGGTGCTCAAGGCGCACCCGTTTCCGCCCTCACTTCAGCTGTCTAGAACATAACATAGGCAACTGTGAAATGAAATGCAAGACGGGCCGTATACTAGTTAGTGTTGGACGGTCTTGTAAGTCCGTGGCAATTCGTACGCAAGGAAACCCAGTACGTGCTGTCACTTGAGCGCAAGAGAATTATTTTTAGCTCATCCTAATCCTCTTTTAGTATTAAATGTGGATTTCAATGAGCCGGTCTTGAACAGCTTCAATTATCGAACTTTTTTTTCTGAGGGTTTGAAACAGTTTCTGTGCCTTGGTCGATTTATGAAATAATACTTCGAAATGAGCGCTATATTCTAGCGCTATAGGAATTTCAATGCATTGTGTTTCCCTAACGGTGTTCCCTAATTTTTTAATCGAAATTTGTTTACAGGTTGGAGCCTCCAAGAAGTAACGGAACCGCATAAGAATTATAACACTACGTACGGTAACCTGTGTTGGAATACTTACGTATGTGTCGATTTGTGCGCTTCCAAACATTTCGTTCTTTCTCGATGATCTGATTTTGTTTATCTTGTTAGATTACGCTTGTTGTGAACATGTGAATTATCACACTACGTAGGGTAACCTGTGTTGAAATACTTACGTATGTGTCGATTTGTGCGTTTCCTAACATTTCGTTCTTTCTCAATGGTCTGATTTTGTTTATCGCTTACGCTTGTTGTGAACATGTGAATTATCACACTACGTAGGGTAACCTGTGTCTAAATACTTACGTATGTGTCGATTTGTGCGTTTCCAAACATTTCGTTCTTTCTCAATGATCTGTTTTTGTTTTCTTGATAGATTACGCTTGCTATTATGAACATGTGGGCCTATTTTTTTACGCCATGACGCGTGCATTTTTTTCATTTCGACAGGCCTTCTTTTTTATTCTCTTTGTTTTACTGTTAAGTTCTCAAGAGACAAGTTTCTCGTGAAATGAGTTTTGCCGTTAATTGGTACAACCGACAAATGCGATGTCATTTTCGCTTATTCTTGTCAAGTCACCAGGGTTACGTTTTGGAAATAAAAGTATTTTGGAAGCAAGAATAATTTGTATTTGAGTCATAACAAAATTCTAAGTGAAATTACTTAAGCAATGTTTTACAAACGGTTTCTGTATCCTGAATGAATCGACCTGCTGTTAAAAGTATTTCTCGAGGTTGGCCGCCAATTTCTGAAAAAAAAGAACAATTCAATGGAATTTGAGGTGGAACTCAATATGGCTTGACTGCGTTCGTTGCACAAAATGGCACTATTCTTGCTGCACCAATCTTGTTTCTGGGATGACTTACGCTTGGCTCTGTATTGGGTCCATGCCTCTCAACCGGGATGCCCTCTTTGTTTACGATGAATTTGGTGAAGTTCCACTTGATGAAACTGAATCAGACAAGAATCGCTGTTAAAATCGAATAACGTACCGAAACGCCATCTTACGAAGAATTCTCCCCCGCACCATCAGTCGAACAAATTATATGAGCTAGCAACTCGCCCGTCATTTTAATCGATTTATCGATAATCGACACCTTAAATGAATATTGAACACTTTGAGAGTTATGAAAGAACGATCAAAATTTCTTTTGTCGTAATTAACGTAATTGCCCGTAAATATATCAGGACGCAAATGCGGGCGAGGTCACTGCTCAGCTCATTGTGAATTGCTCTTCATATCGGTCGCGTCAGGGAAAATGAAAATACACCCTCTTCACGTGATGCGCTCTTTACGGAAAAGAAAAAAAGAAAATAGGGACTTACTTTCCGAGTGTGCCTCCCTGCTTATCCTTGAGGTATTTCCAAAGAGGGTGTGCGTTGTCCCCGTTAACATTTATCTTCTCAAATAAGTCGAAGTTGGCATTTTGCTTTTTGGCAAAGCACACGATGTCCTCAGAGGTGCCGGGTTCCTGAGAAAATCGGTTCCGATAATAGTTTGTATGGGCGGCACGGTTGTGGCCATGAATTGAGTACTTACTTGGTTAGCGAACTGGTTACACGGGAACGCCAAAATTCGAAGACCCTTTGACTCCCGATACTTTTCGTCCAGTTCCACGAGCTCTTTGTAATTTGTAGCTGTCAGACCACAAAGTGATGCAATATTCGTGATGAGAAGAACGTGTCCTCTGAAAATGCCAAAAGATCAATCTCCTTAAAAAGCGGAACACTAAAGAAGTCGAGATGCCTCAGAGTTCTGACAGTGAGGTCAAACTTAAACATGAAAGAAAAAAAAAGACGATCCAATTTTTTAAATATGTGTTACAATTTTTCACGTCAATGATGCTAATTTAGGGTGCAGTTTTCGGGTATCGACTCATCACCGGCCAGCGATGCCATTCGGAAACGTATATGTACTGTACTAAAGATTTGTTAAGTGCCACGAAATGAAGTTCACCCTCTCCGTGTCCTTAAAATCAAAATTCAGTCTCTTTTGAAAAGTCCATTAGCGCGATTGAAGTCCTTACAAAAGCTTGATAGGTTAATTCCACTGTGAATAGTCTCGGCGCTACAGGCTTGTTAAGTCCAAAAAAAAATTATCGTTGCCCATTTTGAAATTGTTAATATTACCTGTATTTTTCCATAGAGACATCGTTTCCATGAATATCTTTTACTGTGAAGTCGTACACAGACGAGGCGTTCTTCCAATCCTTGTCTCCCATGCTGGCGGGCTGCAAAAAGGTCCCAACGGGACCGGACACACTTGAGTAAAACCGTCGCACACCACACTAGGTCAGGCCTACAATATTAACTAGCAGTAACTGGCACTGCGGCCGCATGAACACCTTGCCCACTCGCCGCCCGCCCGCGCTGTTCTATCGATCTTTTTTTCTCTACGATTCGATAACTATCGCACTAGCGCTGTGATAGCTCCATTTATGCAAATGCATATTTTAACAAATATGTCTGTCACTGAAAAATGCCTGCTTTTACTTTGCCGGTCCTGCCTGAAAAATGCCTTTTTTGCCGGTCCTGAATAACCCAGGAGCTTTCAAACCCACACAACAAATGGGCGTGGACTCATCTATAGGTTGCGTTTTCGTACGCTACCTGGAGCTCAACGTTGTAAATCATCCATCTTAACTTACAAAGTTCGAAATTACTAGGAAATAAACCGGCACTAACAAAGTTAGCCTTCTGGAGCAAATAACAGTCGTTTAATATGTTAGGAGTGATGAAAAAAAAACTGGTAAAATGCAAGCAGGGTAAGGGCCACATCATTATAAGCAAAGTTAAGCTAGTTTTTAACTACGCAATCTAAAACTACGTTTTTTAATCATATAAATAATTTTTTTTTAAAAAAAAAAACGGGAAACTCGGTGAGATCTTTCCATGCATATCGCTACTGGGATCAGTCCTGAAATTATTCAAAATACGACGGATTCCAGCGGTTTACCTTCATATCCAAAACAGATATGGGGGTACCCATAACAGATATTTCATTTAAGAGTGCCCTACGATTTCTCCAACATCAATGATCATCAGCTATCAGCTTTAAAGAGCGAAACCTAAGAGCCCCTGAAAGGTTCTGCATAGGCAACCCGCACCTCAGCTCTGTAAAACAGTTGTCTACTCAAAAATTGGCAGGGGTTCTGGCGTGCGAAAATATCCCTTTGTCAGGCGACAATAAGAACCAACTCATCTCACAGAGTAAGGAGGGGGAAGGCACTACAAGAAAAGGGCAATGTATTTTAAAAGACAGCTGGGAAAGAGCATTCACGAACACTCACAAGAAATTCAATGGCGACAAGCTTACGCCAATGTTTTTCCTAACTTCCTTTCCGAAAAAGTAGGTAATTCTTTGAGTAGAGAAATCTAAGTGTTATTCACATCAAGAGAGGATTAAAAAGTGGGATGGAGCGAATTGAACAGGATTTAAAAATAGCCGACAAGGTTCTTCAGGCAGAAACCTCACTTTATACAGTTTCTTTTACTCCTTTTAACGTACAGATTCTTACGTATATAAGTAGTTTTGAATAAGAAGATTTTGTGGTTTATCTCTGTTTTATGAATACGCGCCGAACTGTTGGAAAGGTTTTTAAGAAAAAAAAGGGGAGAAACTTAAAGAAGTTTTAGCAACAAAGGTTAGGCGCATAAATGCGAGGGCGTTATTAGTTCATTAGCGGAAAGCGCGGGTAAAAGACATTGTACGCGTAAGTCCTAGACCTATTTCGGGTAAGCATCCAAAAAGGTCGTCTTCCAGTTAGTTTCCAAACGGGCGTTTGATCAAAATGCCTCCATTATCCAAGAGGCCGAAAAGCGAATCATTCTTGCTGTCGCAGGAGGGAAAAAGCTTTCGTTGATTCAACCTTAGCCAATCGAATTATTTATAGCCAAATTTGAAGGCTAGGGTATTCCAAGGGGTCATTGAATTGAAGCAAACAAAACACGGTTTCAGGTATGCGAAAAACTTTCTCCACAGCAAGAAAAGTAGTATTTTCTACCTCTTGTGTTCCACATCCACCCTGATTGAATATTTCAAGTCTTGAAGATAAACGACTTAGAACCGCCAAGGTTAGGTTAGGTCCCGTGCCTGATGCCTCGCTCAACGTGGCTTGACGATACGGAAGGTGGAACACAAGATATGGAAAATCACACCATTCACAATGTAGTCTAGAATCTCGAGAGAAACAGGAAAAAAGGTGCACGAGTCCACTCACTGTGCTCATAAAACGACTGGAGAAGAATCGAAGGGTGCACACAGTGGCGCCAACATTTAGCAAATGCCACCCACTGAACCGCATTCCATCAACTGAATTGCAAACAAAAGGCAAAAATAAGAGCTTTTAGCAGGTCTAGAAATCAAGCCAGTGAACATACACCTCCTAAGATTCGGTGGTGAATGGTTATAGCTCGGAGCTGTTAAAATGGCGAGTCAGACTTTTACTCGGGTTGAAGTATCCATGCAATGTCCATGTAATATCCATGCCGAAAAATCCATTCATTTGAATATACCCGAAAGGACATCCATGGTGCATGGACATTGCATGGACACGTAGATATCAATTCTGTATTATTAATGTATGGATTTTTCGGCATGGATATTACATGGACACTGCAAAACGTCAAGTGAACTTCACTAGTGAAGTCCACTCGACGTTTTGATGGAAACTCTCTTCCCAGTGCGTTTAAGTATACTAAAAAGCCTACGAGTTCACTCAGAATCCACTCACTACGGCCGATCTTACTAGAAAAGGCGAGCTAAATTTCAAAGTTTTCAGGGATAGGCGAGTTTCTAGTCACTGCGTCCTTACTGTAGCAACGCGTAAGCCAACTTTCTAGACGTAATTTTATAGCGACGAAAATATATTACACGCATTGTCAGGAGAGCTCCTCTAATAGGATTATCGATTTGGCAGTTTTGTAAAGCAAACAATACTCCACTCGAAATCTATCTCGAGTTTTCATAGTAATTATAGGTGCGCGATAACGTTCGAAGTTCAAGTGGTTTCGTGACCTGTACACTTTTATGTGTTCTGTATTCACTAGATAAAACGTTGTCCTCCTCTGACAACACTCGTTTTGGGTATTTCTATCTCTGTTTGATGCTTAAGAGTAAAAGAAGAGGATTAGTTCGGTATTCAAGTTAGGCTTTCAAATCGCCGGACCAAAACGAAAGAATCGGCGAGAGGTTTCGGGCTAGAGGAGCTTGTCTTGTAACCTTCGCCGCAATAAATCTTGAACACTCATTACGTCATAAATTAAAGACTAAACCAAAAACAACAGGTAGCTAATTCCACCAACGGATTTTCAGCTACAGAGTAGGACCTTAAGAGCACATTTCATATGGTAAGATATTGGGTTCTAGCAAGGTTCTAAAAACTATCCTCAAATTGACAGTGATAGAGCAAAAACAAAACAGAATTTCCGCCGTTTTTGGGCGCTTAATGAAGGTTTTCTGATACGCAGGAAAAAATCGATGATATCAGACAAATCACGAAAACATTCGTGAATAATATAAAAGCTGACGTTAAGCTACGTAGACTACGGGATCTCAACTCGCGATCGATTACGCCGTAGCTGGACTAGACTTTCTGTTTATTAGCAGCGGGCCGGTAATTTTTATGAGGACGGTGACGAAATGGCCTCTGCGTTCTGTTACTCTCCGTCGCCTGTTGACTAACTCACAATCCTTTTCTTTTTTTTCCCCCATTCCTCTTCTAATGTAATTACATCTAGGTTTGCTTAAAATTTAAAATGCTCTCTTTTTTTTTAATCAGTTGCGGTGCATTATTTCTTCCTTTCTTTATTGTACCAAGATGAGTTGTATAACTTAAAATAACTAGGTATCTTATCACGGTTTTTCTTTGCTTTGTCTTTATCTTCGGTATTGGGATTATCTGTCCGGCTTCGAAGAAGTACTAAAATATTCGTTCCGGTTGCTAGTCAACACTCTTCAGTTTACTCCAAGTTTTAGGCTAGCGGCTAGATCAAGTCAAGTATCATTTAAGATATCACTCCTTTGGAAGCAATATCCTTCTTCTTTATTAATTAAAAAAAAATCAGTTACTTCCTGAACGAAGCAGGTTCATAACATGTCTGCCTGAAATCAGAATAGTTGAAAGGCTTGGAATAATTACGCCGAAAGTCTAGAAAAATAGTGAGTGAGGCAGAGTAAGGGGGGGGGGGTCTGACCTCGACGAACAAGGTCAAAGGGAGGGGGCCTAAAATAGCATTACGTAATATTTGAACAACCCCTAAGAGTAGAATGTGCGTTGCGCCATGAGGAAACAAAGATTCAGGGTGTCTAGCGATTTTTCAAAAAGGAATTCAAGGCTACTTCAAGTGTTTTAAAGGATAATTTCCCCCTTTTTTAAGATTGTTCTGTTCTCTTTTGAAAATCAGTTTGAACTGACTTTTGAAGCGCGGCATCATTTTTTGGTAAATGATACTTTTAAAAAAAAGGTCGATATTAGGGGTGTTTCAGCCAATTCAAGGCTTTTTCAGAGGCAATTCTTATTCAAGGCTTTTTCCAGACTTTCGAGGATTTCGATACAGTTGTCACTTTTGCCCCTTTGAAATGCGCGGGCGGTCCCTCATCACCACCTACCGGTATTCATACCGCCCGAAATCTTCTACATACAAAAATGACAAGTCACTGAACAGGGAAAGTGCCGAGTCACATACTGTCATACATATGGAATCTGACAGAAAAGCTTAGAATATCAGTAAGAGCAGAGTAAATCTTCTAAAGGACGGTTACCGTTCAGCTCAAGTAGCACCTATTATCTCGGATGATAGGTGCGGAACATAAATACCGGTATGGAAAAAAACGCCTGTCGTACAGTACGATATTTTGAAATGTCTCCGAAAAGCAAAGCTGTGTGTAATTCATTTTATACTCTTCTTTGTTTTTATAATTTATGGATAAAATGCCCGGTTTACTTAAGCAAAAGCGACATAAAAGGCGCAAATAACGATTTTTTTATTTATTGTTTTGAAAACCGTATGAGCGATTGTCAGACATAAAAAGTGGGCCACCCTCACAGAATGACAGAGGGATGACATAAGGGGACAGACATAAGCGGACAGACATGCATAGACATAAACGTTTTGCTAGGAACCGCTTTTTCGACGTTTACTCGACTTTTAGAAGGGTCCACAAACAGGGACCGGTCTCATCTGGAATTGATTTCTCGCGCCATTACAAAGCTTCCATTTATTTATTGGCATGGGAATACAACAAAACTAAACACACAACAGAAAAATAATACTTACTGCCTTTCGGCATGTGAGTGAAACGACTGTTAAACACGCAATAATACGTAATTCTTTATTTTTTAAATGCTCGTTTTCTCCAGTAAATTCAATGTCATTCCAACTTAAATTGACGTCATGAAGTCGTCTCATGGATAAAGTAACCATGCTCCATTATTGTGTAATATCTTATGCACGAATACATGACGAGATGTAAACAATTCCAAGCCGCTACTTGGGGACGGGATGAAAAATAGGTTTCCGAAACGCATCTACAGGCCTACAATTGAGGTTATAGTAGAAAACAGGGATATATTTTGCAATTTTACGTACCTTAAATACTTTCAGCTTTCGACCACAACTTCAGTAAGGTTTGATTCACCTTTCTTCGACGTATGTCAGCTGCTCACTTTGCTGTGATGAGTAATGGGCGTGATGGGATGGAAGGATAGAACCTGGATAGAACTTTGGCATTGGAACTTTACCTAGCAGACATGAAAACCAGATGAAAACAGAGCTAGAATCCATACGCCAATCAGAGGCGGCGGTTCCATCACTCGCAATTACGGAAGAAGCCGAAGCAAACCAAGTCGCTTACGAAAAGCTGCCGAACTGTTCCGAACCCTCCCTTAACTGCTCATGATTGGCTAGGATGGTTCTTTGGCTCGATTTCTGATCCGACCCAAACCACCCGAACACATAGATGAAGTACTTCATCTATGCCCGAACAAAACTTCTCGGACTAAATGTTGCAGTAGAGTACTACATTTTGTGTGAAATTATCCCTCCCAATCCGTCTCTCTCTTCTCAGATGAGGGGGGGGGGGGAAGAGAAGGTGAGGAAAACCGAACCGAAGAAGAGTGAACAGAGTGAAGAGAAAAGAGGATTGGATCCCTCGATGAAAGAGAGATTTTTTGGCGTTCTGTCGAGCGAAAACCGTTTTCCAATTGTAAAATTTGATGTTATGTCTGACACGCGAGTGTTGAAATGTGTTCTGGAGCTGATGCTTCGTCGTTGTTTATTGATTGATCCCTAAATATTAACAATTCTTGCCAGAGTTTCATGTCATTTTGATTCTCGAACTCCTCTGCGTACGTTGCATGAGGTGATCGGTAAGTCAAATCATGTTGTTATTTAGTGTATCAAACATTGAATCTTGGAGAAGTATTGTATTCCCCCAAGATTAAGCTCACAAACCACTCTGCTGCTGCTGGCGACCTTGACTCATTCCCCACATTTGCTCCCAACATTGCGCATTCGTTGAAGCCGAAGCACATTTACTTCCCCTGACTTGTCATTCACATGTGTTGTGATGAAGTTTAGCAACTTTTGAGACAAAGTTTGTGCCTAGTAATCCACTTTTTTGTGTTAAGACAACCTGACGGGAGAGCATGTCGGATGTTCAAATGTTTCTCTCTTCGGTAACCTAATTTTAGCCAAAACTGCCTCAAGTAACTGTTATACATTGTGAGGCATTGTTGCTGGTACATTCCTTAACATTTCTCTGTAGAGGTCTCTTACTCTAGCACCACCTAATTGAAAATTACATTAATGTTTACTGCATCAATGATTGCACTTCCGTTATGATAGTCATAGATGTCAGTTAAAATTTCTTTGCCATCTTATTTGGTTGTAGGTATGGAAAGCCCCAAAGGTGGTGTGGAGCCATCACAGGCACCTCCTGCAAGCAATCCAGCAGAAGGTAGCCCTAAGGATGTGGAACTTCCTCCCAGTCGATGGGACTCTCCCAAGTCTCCTACGCCACCAAGAGTTGCTTCTCCTGAGCCCAACTGTGCCATCTGTTTGGGTGCTCTTGAGAATAAATCATTCACTAATAGCTGTATGCACCAATTTTGCTTTGTATGTTTGCTAGAATGGTCTAAGGTGAGTCCTATTATTTCAAGTCACATCCCTAACCCATGTTTGTTCACCGTCAAAATAAAATACTCATGTTTTATTGCTTTACAGGTTAAGGCTGAATGTCCACTGTGTAAAAACACCTTTAAGTCTATCATCCACAATGTCCGCTCCATGGAAGACTACGACCAATATGAAGTGCTTCGTCCAGCTCCGCCTCCTGAGGTACCCATGCCAAACTGGATGTCATGGAGTCTTGCACAATTTGCTTACAGGTTGGTGTATACCTAACACTAAATGTATCCATATATCCCTTCTACTTACTGTTAACCTCAGAATATGTCAATGTCCTGTGCATGTGCCTTTGTACATGCAAGAGTGTTAATCCGTAACACATAATGAATATCCAAAATGTGTTGATGTGATTGGTCTGCGCTAAATGACAGTGTACAATGTTACACAGTTTCATTCCCAAGAAATATCTGGTTCACTTTATAGAACTTTTTTTATAAGATCAAAGAGCCCTTTTAGTGCCCGAAAAGAGAGGTCTTCATCCAACTTGTATGATTTTATCTGATTCATCCTGGTGGTCGACCCTTGGTCTTTGCAAATATTCAATCAACATTGTAGATGACTTTTATCAGGCATTGTTGAAGCAGGCATTTGTTGACGTGTTTTGTTGAATTCGCAGTGATATGCAAGCCATTCCGAGTGGTCGGCGACCTCCTCCCCGCTCTCGTCGGGATCGGAACATCGCAGGCACCAGTGCTTTCCGGCGACACATCTACGACCAGGATCTATGGGCTCGGATGCAACCCGACGTCTCGGGACGATACCGCGAATGCTCACCGCAGTTCTATCGGTAAGCTCCATTCTCTACGCTAGCTGCTGTTTGTGGACGTAAATTTTTTTGCTTATTTATACTCGCACAAATTCGTGCAGATTTCTATGGCGGGGTTATTCACACAAAATTTGTGAGTTTGTGTTTATTTGTGCGACTGGGCTACTTTTTACACATTTCTTTTAAAATGGAAAGTGAATTCAAGCTAACTGAACATAAATTGACTTAACCTGACCTAACCAAACCTAAAATAGAGTAACCCAACCTACCCTAACCTATTTTCACTTGATAACAAGGATACACATATACTTCTTTTGTGCGAATAACCACGCCTTGAGTACCTGCACAAATAATTTGTGCGAATATCCGCTGCGATTTTTTTTTTTAAATTTATTTATTCATTTTTTATTTTTTTTATTTCAGGAGCTATTTTTTTTTAATTTAACCCCAAAGAAACGCTGTCGATAGAGCCTGATATTATTAGTTCCTTGATCCGGAGAAATTCAACGAAGTCTGTTAAGCTGGGCTGTTTTTTGGACCTGAAGAAATCAAAGAATCTCTCTGGTCTGGGACTAGGGAATTTCATCCAATCCTTGGAAAACCGTTTTTTTTTTTAGATAATTTTTCAGATAAATACCACTCATTTCTCAGTTATTTGTATTCTGAGGCTGCACGATCTCCTCTCTCTCTCTCCCCCAAACTCCGTTTTTTGGCTTGCTCAGGTCCGCCATTTGCAATCCAAAGCGTTCTCATCGGATGGTTATGCCCCGGATTACAAATTGTGGACCTGTGCGAGCGAGAAAATGGAGTGTGGGGGAGAGAGAGGGGAGATCGTGCATACACAGAATTCTAGGTTAACGAAGGCAATCATGACAGCTCGGATCAACGATTATTTTACGTTATTTAAGTTGTTGGGTAATCTACCACATAAATGCTCAACACTTTCTAATCGAAACCATCTGAACCCCAATATCCAGTCTGTTGAAAAAAAAAAAGATTAGAAAGGTGGATTTTTTTAGCTGCCATAGTTCGTGCAACAAATGAATGGTAGGGAATGTAGAGTAATTTTTTTTTTTAATGGTGATATTTTCAGGCTGAATCCCGCTCTGCTGAACAGATTAGTACCATTCCTTCAGCGGGAGCTGAACGTACTGATTCCCAACTCGCCTGAAATGCCCATGTACGTTGAGGCGATCCTGCAGAAACTTCGCCATCACAGGATCAACGGGCGCGAATTCCGGGCGTACATTCGCCAGCTGGTGGGACCCAGACACGCTGCGCATTTCTGCCACGAGCTGCACGCTTTCGCCACTTCGCCTTTCGACCTGGTGAGCATTCAGCGCCTGTTTCTTGTCAGTAGTAACCAGCCAGTATTGGTAGATTTCCTATCCGGGACCCATGAACAACCCGTCATGAAAAACTAGTGACATGCTGGGTCCTTTTTTCGTTTCTTGAGTGGAACGCGTTGATTTTTGACCAAGTTGCCAAACAGGGCAGCGCTGATTTCGTTTCAGCTTTTACCTGCTCAAAGTAAGATTTAAAGTTTCGATCAGAGAATTAATACAGTTTAGATGTAAAACGTACATAATCAACTTTTTGATAATGATTGAACCTACACTTCCAAGGCTGTGAGAGGGCGAAGATATTAATTCTGGATATACCGATTTCTATGGAGAATATGAATTTTAATTCTATTAATTTTAGTGACGAGGTGGTACTTAACCCTTTACAGCCCAAAGTATTTGGAGTGAAATTTAGCTTAAGAGAAATTGGAAGGATTTTTTTTCTCACTAAAATACGCAATTTTACGCTTTTTAAAATGCCTAAATAATAAAATTAAAGGTTTCCAGAGGGGTGATATTTTTTAAATTGAGACAATACTGAACTGAAAAGATCCTCAAAAATATTTTTTTCTGTTGCCGGACGGCATCGCTGGGCGGTGAAGGGTTAAATTACCCATATGAAATTTACATAGTCAGAAGTCCAACGCCTGAAATGGAAAAAATTGGGATCAAGTTGGAACGGTTTTGGGGTTGCGGGTGCAAATAATGTGTGTTTTGTATGTGTCGGGGTCGTGGTGTTTGTTCTGTTTTTAATGTTGGGACCGCATTTCCAGATTGGTTATGATAGGGCCACCGAATACCAGCCCAATAATAACAACAATCACCAACTCCCTGACCTGGTTGAGGTTATCGAAGACTCCCCGTCCTCTTCAGGTAGTGATACAGAGGACACTGACAGTGACGTCCAATGTATGTCCAGGCCTGCGCCCGTCTTCGGCGTCATCACCGTAAGTTTCTCTGTCTGCATGCTGCCCACCTGACCTTACCGTGAATTCCAACCTTAAAACTCATATCCTGGTATGTAGAATCAATTGTGTTGGGGCTGGCTCATGCCGTCCTTTTCACCCCGTAGCGACCGAAGTAATCGGAGTATTGTTAACATCCAAAGTGCTTGCGTGGACATTTGGCTTGCAAAGTGCGAATCGAACTTTTCGGAAATAAATAGTAACTCATGAGAGTATGGCCTCACTCTCATGAGTAACTTAACTCAAAACAGCCCAAAGTATTTGGAGTGAAATTTAGCTTAGGGTGAATTTAAAGGATTTTTTTCCTTTAAAATACGCAATTTTAAGCTCTGGAAAATGCCCACCTAATTAAATGTCAGATTTGCAGAGGGGTGATATTTTTTAGATTTTGACAATACTGAACTGGAAAGATCTTCTGAAATATTTTTTTCTGTTTCCGAACGGCATCGCTGGGTGGTAGTGGGTTAATTTTTTTTTTAAAAGTGACTTTTTTTTGTGTTTGTCTGTTGCCGATCGGCTGTGGTAATCGGTAACAGGTAATTATCGCTAGTAAATCGTTCTCCAAATGGGTGGCTTTTTACGAAGCTGTATCACCTTATAACCAAAAAAAATCTGTAAACGAAGTGGATCGGATAGCTTGAACGGAAATCCAAACTTTAAGACTTCAGGAAGAGCGTGTTGATGTGGCATTCCTGTCGCGATTTGAGCGTATTCGGCCAAATGTTGTGATGGAGAACTTGAATTTTGGATTTTTTTTTCAGACCCCCGACGGGGAGACGACGTCCGTGGAGACGCGAGGCCGGCCCCAGGCCGGCGTCCCGGAGGCGCCCACGTCGCCGCAGCCCGGACCCTCCGGCTTGAACCACCGCCTCCTGTCGCCGCCGAGGCGCTTTAGCAACGTCGAACAATCCGTATATGTAAGTAGCAACAGCCGGCAAGCCGCAACTCGACTTTTCAAGCGTTGATGGTTTCAGAACCGAGGCCAAAGCCTCTTATGATTGAACCTCACCTAACCTCAACCAAAGATCCTTGAAAGATGAATTAGACCCTTGAGTTACGGCAGTGTGAGGTTAATGTTGGTTTCTCGTATGACCAGGACATCGAAAGTAGCGACAGCGACGAGTGCACGATCGTGGACGTGGTGAAACCAAGGCACGAGAGGACACCGGTGCTCATCACGCTGTCGTCTGCCGAGGACAGCGCGCACACGCCTGGCCACGACGACCCCGACGACCCCGTCGACTTATCGCTGCATTTATCCGCAACCGCGACGGAACCTTTCGTAAGTAGCGCCAGCAACACACCGTGGAACTTGAAACAGCTTATTACTCGGCTGGAAAGGGGGGCATTCGATTGCGCCAAAAACCGCAAGCGCCAACGCCGCAAACGCCAAAGTTCGTAACCGCCTAATGATAGGTAGGCCTATCATTTTATAGGTTAGGTTGGTTATGTTAGGTTAAGTTAGGTTAGGTTAAATTAGGTGAGGTTTGTATAGCGGTTATGAACCTTGGCGTTTGCGATTTTTCTCGTTTGGCGGTTACGGATTGGCGCTTGTGGTTTTTGGCGCTATGACAGCTACCCGCTGGAAATAGCCGGTGCTTTGAAGTATCGAAGACGTGCTTTCAAGTGGACGTTTGCATCCGCAGGATTCTGAAGCCGAGATGAACGCGTATCAGAGCGACGGTTGTGGAAACGCCTCGTCGGATTTCTCTCCCGCACCGTCGCACTCAAAGGTAAGGGCGCCGCGGAGTGGCGTGCGTGTGAGGAGGCGATCTAGCAGTGACAGGGGTGTTTGGCTGTCGATCAGGGTGCGCTGAAGCGTCGGCCGCGCTTCAACTCGTCGGGGAGCAGCAGCGAGGGCGAGCAGGCCGCGGCGCCGCAGCCGCAGGCGCCGCCGCGGATGAGGCACCGGCCGGCGGCCCACTGGAAGAAGGACATGGCCCAGGCGGCGTGGTCGGCGGACGAGGAGGGCCCGCGCCTGCGCAGCGTCGCCACGCGTGTGCGCTCGCCGCCTCGCCGCCACCGGGACAGGGCGCCCAAGTACGACGCGGCCTACGACTCGGACGACTCTTGCGGCCCGTCCACGTCCTACTCGAGCGCCTCCACGTCGCGCCACAGGCGCGATCGCCTCATCCTGCAGAGGACTAGTTCTGTGGGGGGGGAGGACGTGTGGACGGTCAACTCCTCCCATAGGAGGACGTGGCCGTCGGACCGGGACAGCGACGAGGACTACCGCCTCTCGTCCCCGGAGCGCTCGTCCGAGCGCTCCACGCGGCGCAAGCGCACCAGGTCGGATTCGGACACCGACAGCAGTAGTGGCCATTCCAGGCACAAGCGGAGGAACTCGAGTTCGAAATCGAAAAAGAAGCATAAGAAGAAGGAGCGGAGTAAGTCCAAGAAGCGAAGGAAACGGAGTGCGCGGAGGGACCGAAGTAAAAAATGCAAATACGAGTCGGACGAATAGTTTGTCAGACAATGTAAAACTTTCTAAATGACGACTATTTTATACTCATTCAATCCTTCTTGTATGATCTTTTTTTTTTCTTTTCTAAATAAGGTATGTTTATTGAAAAGAAAAACCTAGGTTGTGTTTGGGCCTGAAGACCCGGTGTTCAGCTGCCTGCTGAAATTCAGAGAGGATTGAACTCCAGTTTTCTTGCTAGTTCTTAAGAGGTTTGTGATATTAACGTGTACCTTGAGGGAGAGCCGCTCTGTTGAGAAACTATGCTTCCGAAAGAGCGAAGTGGCATTTTACGCCAATGTCTCGCATTTCCTTTATCTTTTTTACTTATTTGCCTTCTGAATGAAAGGTAAATTAGCCTCTTTTCTTGTACGGGAA
>Ga0058701_10001408_pt1 | contig 16982 bp, 6 predicted proteins | sample AgamicOrMae_FD_97039 | JGI IMG/M metagenome (GOLD analysis project Ga0058701, IMG submission 97039) | Agave microbial communities from Guanajuato, Mexico - Or.Ma.e | ecosystem: Host-associated > Plants > Phyllosphere > Phylloplane/Leaf | place: Guanajuato, Mexico | collected 2012-06-04
ATTGGCATTTATACAAGGCAACCACAAGTGCCCATTTTGTTCCGCCCCCAAAGGTTTATCCCTGCGTTCACTCTTACGCTTGGTTTCCTTTCTACACAAACGCAAAAAAAAAAAAAAAAAAAAAACTTCTTCCGCCTGCGAAGGAATACGAAGCGAGGGACGCGGCGAGTGAGAGGCGAAAGGAATAATCCGTTGCATAATCTCATTAAGCTCATCCGAAAAGGGTCGGCTGTAGTACGCTGCAGCTCGGCCAAGGCTTTCGCTACTGCAGCTTAGGCAGGCGCCGCACCGCTCCGCATCGTGTTGCGTGTTCCTTTGCCGCCGCCGCGCCGCGCGTTCCGCCAACCAATTTCTCATACGCGTCGCTTTTAATCGCCCACAAAGTAAAGCGCGTAACACTTTCGTTTCCAGCTCACGGAATCACAAACATACAGAGGTACTATCAGTCCAAAAGGTATTGTCCGGTTCTGGGCTCCGCCTTATGGATAAATACTTTGACCACCGCCTTGTTGCATTACCAGAACCGGACAATACCTTTTGGACTGATAGTACAAACAAACAAAATATAAAAAATTGTTACCGGCACCCCAACGGGAGCTGCAATTGTCACAAATATCGTAAAAACACCTTCGGTCGGTCCAGCGCAGCCTATCTTTTAGATGGTCGAGGGGCGCATACTTCATACATCCAGGGACCGTGCCAAAGGAGCAGTGGGTGGTCTTCAGGGTAACAAAGGGGACAAAGGGGAAAAAAGGGAGAAAAAGACGGGTGGGAGAAAAGGGGGAGAGAGAGAAAGGAGGAAGAAAAAAGAGAGTACGGTACTACAGCACCTCTCTCTGAAGAAGAATGGACGATTGACAATTGTCTTTTCAGAATAAGGAGCAAGATTCCAATGGCTTTCGTGATGGTTGCATCATTTTAAAAACGGAATATTTTCAAAACGGTCGCCTAAGGCGCTCGCCCGCTCACATATTCATGCCATAACAAAAATATACGTTGCTTTAAAAAAAAAAAAAAAAAAAAAAAAAAATACAATAAAAAAAACAAAAAAAAAAAAAAACTTTGTATAAAAAAAAAAAAAAAAAAAAAAAAAAACTTTCGCTTTCTGAATCCTGAGGAAAACAACCGTCCCTCCCACGCGATCAACTTTTATTGGGATCTCTAAATTTTAAAAACGTAACACGTAGTAAATTAAACGCTGACAAAATTTACAAAATAAGGAACTAAGTAAGAACTGAGAGATACATAAGTGATGAGGAGAAACTACTATAAGGCCTACTCTACGAGGTACGAGGGGTGGTACATTTGCATAATTAAAGTTTTTCATAAAAAGTAGATAAGAAAAATGAAATATTCAAAGTTTGAAACTAAGACGGCACCGCCGAGCAACGAAGTCCACAGGTAGGTAAGTTCCGTGGGTCACGGTGACTCTATAACGGTGGAGTCACTTCAAGGGTTGTATATACTATCAGTCCAAAAGGTATTGTTCAGTTCTTGTCGCGCTGGAAGGCTCCGCCTTATGGGGAAATACATTGACCACCGCCTTGTTGCACGACCAGAACCGGACAATACCTTTTGGACTGATAGTACACAGAGAAAACGGGAGACGTTTCCTAACGCCACTTGTTAGTGCGGATTGCCTACTTACAGGATGAAAGGCAGCTTGCTCGGCTAACGTAAGTCCAGACGAGTTTGGCTTCGTTCGGCGCGAGCAAAGGCTGCCTTTCACCCTGTAAGTAGGCAACCCACACAAACAAGTGTTGTCAGAAAACGTCTCCCATTTTCGACGGGAGTGATTACACCGTCATAGAGTCACCTTGCCGGGGGTAAGGATCTCTAGGTTTGTAAGAAGTGGACGTCTCACTCACTACCGGTACTCCACCAGAGTTCTTTTACTATTGTATGCGCCCCCACATCCCTCAAGACAGGTAAGGAAAATAAGTATTTAAAGCACACATGTACGTGTCCTGCCCTATTTACATGCTCTAAGAGGCAATTTTCATGTCAACGACTAAGTTCTCGTTTTAAAGAATTATCTACATCTTGTGAACACATGGTGGTCTGTATAGGCAACATGTACGCTTGCGCAGCACGGTGTTGCCTAACTTCAACTACGCCTTGTGTATACACTTAATATTACCCAAAATAAACCGGAAATAATTTAACCCGAATCTATGAAAAAAAAGCTGAAACATATCTTCAACAAAAGTGGGCATTTCTTGAGGTGTCTGCGGCCGTTTTGAAGAATGGGTCCACATGGAAGTGATATTGCCTGAAAATATTCATTTTTGCATACTTTTCAATTAAAGTAAACGAAGTTGAGACTTCGATTAAAAAGCCCGCCTGAGTAACCCGAGATAGTATTTCAACAGACCAAAAAGTGGTGGTGTACTCTGCAACTCTACTTACTCAATAACATTTTCTTGAATAACTCAAAATAACGATGATTTACAAGATTTGCTGCCACCCAGTCGTCATCAGGGGACGATTTCACGTCGATTATAAACTACCGCAAAGCAATTTTGAACACCTTCTCCTCTAAGTCACCAACTTGAAAATAATTTTCAAGGATCATCGTCGGTCTCTTCTCCCTAAAAGTGGGGTACAATCACCGATGGATGGCTCCAAAGGAGAGGTGGCGGCCGTTGCTAAAAATGTCGCAGTCCAAACATCGCGATTTTTGATTCCAAAACGTGCCCTTTCGATAAGACTAACATGGCTAAGATGTAACTTTCTATTTCGCAGTTCGGAAGGTATGCCTACTGCGTGTACGTCTACACAACTTTAACTGCAGCAATCATAGTCATGGTTTCATAGCGTGTTGCGAGAATTTCGCGCTCGAGCGAGCTCTAGAGCGGTGCTGTGCGAGGTGGGGCACTTGCTTCCAGTTCCAGGTCACTAAAACCAACCATTTCACTGTCACTAAGTTGATATTGAAAGCCTTCGACTTTGACCAGCTGTACTACAAAGAGGCTCCGCGCCGCCGCACTGACACCGAGGCAATCAGCTTTGGGTTCACAGTAAAAACAATGCACTCTTTTTAGGGAATGCTATACCTGTTTTGGGTGTGAAACTAAAACGGGGTTGATACGTATTTTGGTGATTTTTCAACATAGACCCATGTTCAGTTACATCAATGGAAATCTCTCGCCGAGACCTTTCGAATGATATGGCTGAACACAGGCCTATCTTGAAAAATAACCAAATACGCACTACCCCCGTTTTAGTTTCACGCCCAAAACAGGTATGGAAATCCCTAAAACAGGTGTTTCGTTTTTACTGTGTTACTGACCGAAATACGAGCTTTCATTCTCAACAGGCAAAGAAGTTTCAGGAAAAACTTTCAGCTTCATGGTCTCCCGAAAAGGCATAGAACCTTGCGCTGCGTCACCAGTGAAAGATTTTGGCTTGCGCAGAACAGATCGAGGAAAGCGCATATGTTTGAAAGCGCATATATATGTGTCTTTCTTCGGATATGTGAACTGATCCAAAATCTACCGGTGCGGTACTTTGTGCGGTTCGCCTTGCGGTAGGCCTTCCTCCAACAGTAGCCTATAGCGGCGATCATAGTGCAGGAAGCATACCGTGCACCGCGGCGGCGATGTTGGCGGCCTCCAATCGCGGTGCCTTTTTACTTTTACGCAACGAGTGACGTCACGTTACGCTTTGCGGATCCCGCAACGGCTTTTATTTTACCACGAAAAATACAGTTACGACGACTCGAAAACAAAGCTTGGAGAACTAAAGGGAACGTGACCTGACAATGCAAAGATTTTCCTTGGCGTTGAGATCATTTCATAAAACGCGCGCCCAGTTCCAGCGACCCCCCCCCCTCTTCTGTACCCTGGTTTGCAAGTATAGGAATTTAACTCGTGCCAAAGCAAAAAAGCAGTGTCCCTTTGCTGGGGATGTGTGGATGACCTAAAGAAGGTCCAGCGAGCAATATCGCACGGTAGCCTGCACGTAAGGGTTGTTCTTTAAAAGGGATTCCCTGAATTCCTGAGCAAACATCACCTATCCCTCCATTAATTTGTTTTGCAATGGTAACAAAAATAATTAATTAATTAAATAATTAATTAACTAAATGAATGAATGAATAAAATAAATACATACATGCGTATAAAATTAAATAAATAATAAAAAATGCGACTGTTAGATTTTTCGTAATATTTTCGGTTATTTCCCTATTATCATTTTCCGGTCAAAATTGCATCACGATCACGAAATGTCTAACATTTAATTGACCTGTAAGATTGTTTTCGACCTCCCTTAGAGTTATCATTCTTCCTGATGCAATCTAAAAAAATGCGCCCTAGGCCTGGCGTCTAATAAAAAACAGTTACCGGTACTTTAAAAATCGATTATTTAACATTTTAGAGGGGTTTAACAAAAATAAAGTGAAAATAACAATAACCTGAGGGAGGGAATATCGCAATGATGCAAAGTCAAGTCGCATTCAAAAAGTAGCGGGTGGCTGAATGGCTGAAGATCTAAAAATCGACTAAATAAAAAAGTAATTTGAAGAAAAAGAAAGATTTAGTACCGCTTGACACTTCTCCCAATTCTGATAACGAGAACGTTAGGATGACTACTGACGTCGCGTGGACTAAAAACGATAGACTTTTTTCTAAGAAAGCGACAAAGAGCAAAAAGGTATCGCTCGGGCCGCTTGAGACCGATGCTTCAAACAGTACATTGCTTCTGCTCGGCGGTCGAAAAAATATGCCGCAATAGGACGGAAAAACTCACCCACCCGTAAAATCGGTTTGAATTTACTTCATTAAATTAGAGAAGTCGTTTCCACCGTGTGTTCCACCTTTCACCGCCAAGACGAGCGGAGCTACCAAAATTGAACGTAACATGACTTAATTACACCTTCCGGTCGCCGCGCCGCGCCAAGCTGCGAAGCACAAAGCACTAAACCTTAAATCAAGTTAAATGCCCTGTGCCTCTCTCCGCTTCGCTCTCGCTCCGCTGGGCGACGAAAGGTAGTGGAAATCAACCTCCTAAAATTATAGATTACCGACGAACACAAACAAGATATGATGAAGGTTCATTTATTCGATTTTTGCAACGCTGGCAACGCATGACATTTCTTCGCCAAAAGTAGCGCGAAATATTGTTGCTTAATTCGAGGAGTGCAAAGCCGCCTTACTGACGCGTGCGGCGTGCTGTAATAGCCTAAGTAATTCCAGTCCATGCACTTTCCGCGCCCTAGCTCATAATTAAAGCTGAACATTAAATAAGACTTGCGCTAATAGTTCAGCAAAGTCTGGCTTTAACAGATCAAGAATGCTAGTTGACTTCTAAAAGGATAATTCCAGAGTGTAACCCCGCCGAATAAAAACGGGTACCTCGAACAGCACCCCCAGCCTCAGACATCGTCACCTCATTTAAAGGAAAATTCCCGGAAATTTCCTCGGCAAATGGATAACTTGGAAAATCTTTTACAATGACATATCAAGACGCACTGTGGATGAACGGGCTCAGCTTTCTTGAAATTTATTTATCTTCATGCTTGGAAGGGCCGGAGAAAGTGTAGAAGCCCAATCTGATCTTTGAATCAAGGTTTCTCAGCGGTACTAAATCGGTATTAAAAAAAGACTCGGGCGAAATAAAAGTATTGTACAATATGTCTACGAGGCACGTCGCGTGTATTCAACTTATCAAACTACAAAGATCAGTTAGATCGATATAAGCTACAAAAAATCTCACGTTGGTACAAAAGGTCATTTCCGGAACCTTTTAGGGTCATTGACATCATATTCAAAACAAGCGATAAAATTTGGTGAACCGATCTTCACATGAAGTTTCGAGGGACACTACAAAATAGCACCTTCATGGAAAGGCCTCGTCACAAAATCACGTTAGTTTCACGATCTAATCCTCAAACAAAAGAGGTCAACTTCCTTTCTTCAAGATCCAACTCTAGTGTTTAAACATGGGTAAAAGCACTCAAGGGTCCTAACCAAGTATCACTTTTTCCTTATCATATTTAAATACTACCTTTCAATGTATCACAATCTGTCTATTAGCAAGCAAATGATAAAAATAATCAACTCAGGTTAAAATAATTTTTAAAAATTGTAATGGATGGAACAAATCAGATATATTTTACTACAGGTATGTGAACAAGACAAAATACTGATGTAGTTGGTCAAGGAAAAACAAATTAAAAAATAGCTCTTTACCCATCTTTACAATTTCTGTTAATACACAACACAACCTGTTTGTCACCTTTAAAAAATCACAAAAAATCATTTAAATTTTTTTTTGCAAATTTTAGCAATACTGAGCAAATTATACAAACAGATAAAATAAGAACAAAATAAAAATATTAAAAAAAGGGAAAAAATAGTAGTGAAAACAATGCCATTATATTTACACTGCATTGTCAGATACCAGAGACTTTGTCAGTTGTTCAAACTGATTCACCAAGGAGCTATTAGTTTGGATTATGGACTGGATGTCTTTGGTTACAAAGTGCAAATCTTTTAGGCTCTTGCAGAAGTTCTTTGCCTCCTCCTGAGTTGGGAGGGGTTTCCGAGACAAAGGCTTGTGTTTTGCCTCCTCCCCTTGGACTTTCTTTTCCAGCAATTTAATGGCCAATTCTTTGTGGAATTCTCTACTATCCTGAATGATGCTTTCTGCTAACAGAGCCTGTCGCTCATCATACTCCATAAGGTCTTTTTCCAAAATGTGGGCTTGGACATACACGGTCTGGGCCATTTTATACCAATCTGCCATACATTCCACTTGTTGGACCACTGCTGGAGTTGCATCTTGATCCAGCAGGGCGCTCAACTGCCTTGCTGTCTCAGTTATCTTGATTTTCTCCAAAACATGAAACTGTTCATCGTTATAGGAAAGAGTTCGATTGGCGCGGTCGCGCAGCAGGTGCTGCCAAGACTCTCTCAACCTCTCTACCAAAGTCCGCGCTTTAAAAGGCATGCGGCGTTCTGCCGGGCATGGTAAATCATGAGTAGCATTGTCCCATTCACATTTTAAAGTTTCATCAACAACGTAACGCTTGTGAAGTTGTTGTATGGCTTGATTCACTTCTCTCATCAAATCTTGCTGCAAAGAGTTCAGTTGGGATTCCCAATCAACATTCTTGACATCACAATCTTGGCCTACAACCTTGAGGAGGTTACTGATTGTGACTCTATCCTGTGTAACACATTCGACAAGTGACTCAATACCTTCGGTCAATTCTTTCAGTCTATCAAGTTTGTTCAAGAGGCTCTCAAGGTGCTTATTGATAACAGAGGAGAAAGCTTTAACACAATCATGGTTTAGTCTACTTGTGAGAGCTAGCTTCTCAATGCGTCTCTTACATTGATGTCCCACACTGCAGGTTACCTTCGCAACACTGGCATCATTCTCAACTTGCACCAAATTCGGAAAAACTGGGAACTCTGCTAGATCTGGCTCAGGAGCTAGGCAAACATTATTGTTTTCTTTACTAAGAAGCATCACTGGGGAAGACTCATCTGTCTTAGGATAGGACCTGCCATGGGCTGTTTCATCTACCAGAGATAGAAAATGAGCATCTTTCAACAGTAAAATTTGACTTACAGGTGCAACTTCTGTTTGATCCCTCACTAAACTCTGGAATTCTTCATAGGTCCCATCAGGATGCAGATAGATTCGAATGCTTTGAGCACGATTCAAATGAAAGACATGCATAATTTTCCTAGACAGTATCTCCTGAACTTCTAAAAAGAACCTATCAAAGCTCCAAATACGGTCAGTGTTTGCCTCAAGGAGACCTGCTAGAAGCGGCGTGATAAGCCGTTTGAGTCCTACACTCAATCTACAATGAACAGGCAACTCTCGACTCCATTCAATCTGACCACTCTCCTTCAGCTGAGTTCCAGATATCACACCAGATGCCTTCTTCGTTGTGATAAAATACATAGTCTCTTTATTACGTCTGCCCCCAAAGGGCCGGAAAGGCAAATTGCCTGTGGCTACATGATACAAGGTAACCCCAATAGACCACAAATCAACTGAAGCACCAAATGCTTTGCCTACCGGCTTGCGAAGGACAGCTCTCTCATACAGGTCAGGATGCAGATACTCTTCGGTTCCATAAAGGGAGAGGAACTGCTGGTCATCTTCCAGCTCCCGGGCCGCTCCGAAATCCGTCAGCTTGTAGATCGTGCGTCCATCATCTGCGATGAACTTCATGATGTTGCCCGGTTTCAGGTCGCGATGAACAAGATTGTTGTCGCGCAGATGTTTCATCCCAGCAGTAAGGTGCTCGAGGACAAGCAGAAACTCTTCTTCATGAAGACCATACGAATTCTCTGGATCGTCGAGAATTGTAAACAGACTTCCTCCGGTGCAAAGTTCCATGACGATAACCTTGCCTCGAGTGTCGCGCTCCTCCTCAATCGCGAGGAGCTTTACAATGTTTTCATGATTAACCTTCTGGATCACTTCAAACTCGCGCACTTGGACATCCGGATGCCGCATTAGGCTCAGCTGGTTAAAGGTCTTCACCGCGACAGGATCACCATTGTTTTTATTGACGCCTTGGAACACTGAACCAGTGGCTCCCTTGCCAAGCACACTGGTGGTAATCCACACATAGTTAGCCGAACCACGGAGAAAATTCGACGTCATCGTAAATTGGATAAGACAAGATCAATCTTAAAAACTGATATGAACGACTTGAAGTCCGCACGATAATGCGCTATTCACGGACCTTCAGCGCCAGAAATGTCACTTTACCACGGCTGCACTGGTAAGAAATTGTTTCATCTTACAAGTCCCTGTCCTAGCTCCAGGAAAACTGTTGATCACTCAGGCTAGGGGTTGTCACAAAAATATAACGTCGATAACAAACACAACACACTCACAACACAACTTAGCAGATTCTGTGTTCTGTTTACAACATCATTTCCGTCGTGTTTGCTCTCATCACTCCCTCCTCCTTCCTCCCCTCTCCCCGGCACAGTGCAGCCAGCCCGATGAGAACAACAAATTCGGTGATACCAAAATACTACAGGCAGAGATTAGAGCAAAACTTGCAAAACTTCATGAGAGGAATAATAACAAAATGGTATTTTTCCTCTCATGGTTACTGTAAGGTATCATATACCTTAGTAGACCCACCCTCTGGTTAAACGACCTTTAAAAAGAAAAAAATCAGTTTTAAAATTTTATGGTGAAAACAAAATCTGATCTTTTCTCTACACCCCAGCTGAGAAGATAGAACGACGTCTGTTGTCTTTGTGTGACGTTAGATGTAAACAAAACAAGTGGTGAGTCCAGGGTGAGTCACTGATAGATTACAAGTGACTCGAATTTACTAATAAGGTGAATTCTATCGCGGATTCCAATCCAAAACTTTAAATAATTATAACTGACCATATAACCCATAACTAAATTTCCACAATTGCTTCGCTACTTCATCCAATTTCATCGTGCAAAGACACCTAACCTATCGATTGCTCGCTGTAACTCATTTATATCTTAAAAGCTAACGCAGCTCAGTAATGGTCCTTGTTGTTTTATTTGATGAAACTGTGAAAAGAGGTTTCATCTAGAAAAAGTACCAGCGCATTTGCTGATCTAGACATTCCTGTTATCCACTGTTATCCCTTTGTTTTGTCTCTTTGGGTTTTACTTGTATTATTAGTGCTATTGCGGCCTTTGAAGCGGGTTCATGTGTTGTATCAATTCATGGACTGTAAATTGCTGATGCAGTACTGCTTCAATAGTGATATTGCGCCCTATACTCTGACTTAACTCTTGGTTGATATCACCTCACTAATGTTTTCTCTGTTTGCTTCTGGCTTTAGGTAGCTAAAACTAATCACAAGAAAAGAAAACAAACAAAATGGATGCCACAGTAAGTAAGAGCTAATTACTCTGCAATATTCTTTTGGAGGTTCTTCCTTCTTTTCAAAGGGTTTTTGGAACATTACAATGCATGGCGGATTGACAGCTGACCAGAGTAACCCCCTGTTGCTTATGAAAATGTGGTATCTTGCACAAATGAAATCATTATTAAAGTTAGGGAGTTAGTTAGAAGTTAAAGTTAGTAGTTTGTTTTTCACAGCTGGAATCCTTTACTGTTAACAGAAAAAGGTTTGATCTACCTCAGTGAACCAGTGTCTGAGAAACTAATATTGAATGAACTTTGCACAGGGTACACTTATTGGCATAATTGTTGGTGCTGTAGTTTTGGCAATAGTGGTTGTTTACTTATTGATCCGATGTTGTGTATGCTGCTGCCGCTGCCTATTTGGGTCAACAAACAGAGGAGTTGATTATGGTGGTTAGTAGCCTTTGATTCTCCTTGCTATTTGCCTGGTTTGACAAGAAATCAAATGAATACTTTTAGAACTGTCTAGCAAACACCAAGGGATCACCAATTTGGTTCCTTTTAACATAAGTTCAACACATGTAGCAATTTCATAATTCCAAATCTTCTATATTTAGTAATTTTTTTAGATTTAGAGCCATAAAGAAAGCCTAAAACTGTGTAATTAACAAAAACTTTTTTTTTGTTTAAAATTTTATGTTAGTATTATAAATATTTAAGGAAAGTCACAAAAAATGTCAAACAAAAGAAAAATCAAAATTTGTATGCAAGATTTCTAAAAATGTTGAATAAAAGCACTGGTAAACATTTGTTATTTTCAGCAATGGAATAACAAATTTTGCTCAGAAACAATGTTAAAATTAAAATACAACACAAAAGACCCATATAAAAAGAGTGTTAGTTGTAAGGCAAGCACTCTTTTTTTATTTTTTTCCCTTCTGTTTTTTTCCCCTTCTTTTCTTTTTTTCATTCCCTTGTTAAAATACTCAGGTTTATTTAGATCAAGGACACTTTGCTTTAGATTTTTAAAAAATTGTCATTATAGTGAATGTCTAGGTTTAGAGACCTCGTTTGAACCAATATCCCTCTTATTTGCTTTTTGGATCCGGTTGTTCAGCGATCTCGTCCTAAACGATGTATTTTGTAGGTAAATTCGCATATTTATGCGGACTTACATCTCTCTATAATTTTTAATTTCGCCTCTCATATTTTTCAGTTCATGTTCCTGCTCCAGCTTCAACCACTTATGTGGTCTTAAACCAAAATCAACCAAGTAGGTTTTTGACAAACAGAAATCTTTATTTTATAGGACAGAAGTTTTGAAGTTTATTTCAGAAATATCCCTCTCTTTGAGTAACTTTGGTTGTTTTGTTCTTTTCAGCTGTTCGCAGTGTGCAATTGGTTTGATCAAACGGCAACGATCCGGAGATAACCATATAATACCACCCTCTCCAGCCATGACTTTTTAAAATCTGTACTTTAAACTTAGGAGTTTTGTATCGGTGATAAAGAATGTGTATATTTCTACAGTGAGGTCGTATCTTGCGAGCTACGCGTCATATCTATCGCGCCGCACGCATGCAAGATTACCTCCGCACTGCGAAGGGCCTCGCGTGTTTTCATATGTTGCATTTATATTGCTATATACTTAGTGGAAGGTTTTTCATTTTTATCCATGTTATACAACTTTTTTAGCGTAAGAAATAAGTGCCATGGTTCTTCCGAAATGCCTTAAGTCTAGTAGAAATGTGGACCTGCATTTATAATCAGTGATCAAGTGACTATATATATATTTTATACTCATGGCTATTTTTTTTTCAATAACCCATGTGCCGCTATAGGGCTCCTTTCAACTCTCCGCAAGTCATTCTGAAAACCTGACGAGCGTTTAAGGGAGCCAGCAGTTTGGAGCTCATCCCGATTCACGTGAAAACATGAATGCCGTTTTTTCGGACAAAAACGTTTGAAAAAACAATTAAGAGAACCAAAGTATATACACGTTTCTTGACTCACGTATTTTGTCATGAGAGTAGGAAGCCGTTGTCTCTGGATTGTGTTAAGATTGTTTCGGCTGGCATATGTAGCGATAGCGACTAAACCATGAAAGACAAAATTTTGGGATATCCCATAACACACTAAAAACCAATCTTTTTGCCTTAATCGGTTCTTTCAGCGCCTTGAAATGTGTTGATTGAGAGCTGAGGATCGATCAAGACACGAAATAGAGCTATCATAACTGCATCAGATATTTTGTTTATTTACAATGACAGACTTGCACTTTTTATTCATACACATAAAAACAGATTAAAAAATGGTGCATTTTTCCCTTTGATATGATTCTGGTGAGGCAAGTACAATGAAAAAAGTCCAAGCCGCTCCGGTCAAACACGAGCTTTCACTCAGCCGGATCGGAGGATAGAGTAAAAGTGCCTACCTTAAATCGATTTGGTGTTGGCTTAGCCTCAAAGGTTTCCACCTTTGAAAGGTACTCGGACCTTCGAAAGCACACGAAGAACCATTGATTCGTCCTTTAAATCTATATATAAATTAATATATCTATTCGAGAGTAAGAAATTTTCTTTCTTTACATATCAACAGAAACAGTCCAATAAATATAAAGGTGATTTAACGACCTCCGAGTCAAAGCACTCTCGTCAATCATTTCAAACCTATACTTAATTATATCACACCGTGCCGTGTACCACATCTGCTTATAGCAGACAGTTCTTATTTGCCGTTCCAAGCTAAAAAGCAACTACTTCCTTTCCAAATCCCACATCCCCCAAGAGATCACACTCGATCTGTATGCTTGGCAAACAGACATGGAGAACAATTTCTTGGCTCTTCTGAAAGTGCCCTTACTGTTTTCATAGACAAATCGAAGTGATGTTTCCAATTTAAACGAAGACAACATCGCCTCGTCTCGGTCTACCAATCATACTTATTCGTTTTCTCATGTAAATCACAGTTAAAGCAACCTAACTTTTTACAAGACTGGGGCGTTGCCAGCAAACGGCTGATCTTTTATTAGGATAATTTAAGTAAACGTAACTTTGAAAGCGATGACTTCAACTATATTCACACTTTACAAACAAATAATTTAAATAGATGGAAAGACGCTCTGTCCACATGCAAACGACGTTACGCTCTTTTTCGAAAAACGCGAATTCATATAATCAGCGCAGGAATGTTTCAGTACACGGTCTCATCTTTCAGGACACACATGGCGCCAAATTTAAAATCCACTGTAACGGACACATGGTATTAAGGGGATAAGGACCACCGCGTTCAGGAAAACTAAAAAAGAAAAATCATAACGGTAACACAACCTCAGTAATGAGTAAATATCTCATAAGCATCCCGCGCCCAAGAAAAGCTGATGCAGATCATCATTATGCTTTAAAGCGATTTTTCTTTTCTTTCGAATAAGGTTAACATAGCTTCACAGTCGCTGGAACAGAAGCTGAAAGCAAAGGCAAGAGAAAAAAGGTTGTACTCCTCGATTGGGAATATTCGCGCGGATACGATCAAATGATTCTTAAAATGGCAAAAAAATACACCAGATAATTACGTTAAGTTAAGCTATATTTCCCGGACCTGCGGACCAAGATGTACGGTAGAGGGGATTTTAGTTTTGAACCTTCAACGGACGGTTTTTTTCTACGCAGGAAAACGCTCAGTACAATTACGAAATCCTGGAGATCAATTCGATAGTACGGTAAAGCCAACTGGCAATTCAAAATTAGGCCGTGCCACGTTTAGACATCTTTTTTAAAACTAGAAACAGAAATCAGCTTGGCAGCTAAAAATTCACAGGGCACCACGCGTAATCCATCTGAACTTCTAAAACTGAACTCAAGCCTGGGCACTTCAACTTTAATACTAAATTACAGCGACGTTTTCGTTCTAGGACCAACTGAAAGAAATTAATACTTGTTTAATGAGGAAGCAAACTATCCTAGTATATCACAAAGCTTGAATTTGTTTCAATTCACTTGGAATCCATACCGAAACAGCCCAGCGAAAAGCGTGTTACTATGGAAGAAACTTAAATATCACAAAATGCAACATTCGAACCAATTCACTGACCCCACTACAACACTAAAACAACTCCATTGCAACCAAAATTGCAAATGCCGATATTTACATATAAAGAATAACAACGCTCATCAACTAAAAGTCCTTTTTATAAAAATGTACAATAGCAAGAGAAAAAGAAAACAAGAAAATATTACAATACGTCGCGTCCTCCTCGCATCTGTCGCGGTTCGTTCCGCTTCGCAGAACAGGACGGTAACTACTTCATTCAGACACGCTCACAAAACGATCCTTCCAAACTAATTTGTAAGTGACGGAGCCTTGTGGCTTTTAGTAGCTCAACTACTTTTAATGCCTGTATGTCAGGTCCTTTCCCTCGGTAAAAGCTACAAAATGCTAGTCCTGCTGGAAAGCGAGATGAGGCAACGGTGTAAAAAGTCAAAACGCTTGATCCCACAGATGTAATCAAGTACGCTCTCCCAGCGGAACACAACAGCAGGCGATAAAATCAAAACCTCCCTTAGCTTTTCAGGAGGGGGCAACTACGTCAAAAAGACTTTGGTCAAATGCAATCCATTTCGTCAGTCCTCATTTCACCCTGTGAAAATGTCATCGTATAAAAGGAATTTCCGATACAAGTCATAACGATTCTTCTTTCAACGCAAAAATGAAGAAGGCGTTTGGTGCTTTTCTAGGAGCTGAACATGGAGGTCAACTCAGGTCCAGACAACGTCCATATTACATCCGGTTCGTGATTCCAGGTGCCTACGAAGACGCAGAACAGGCTTATTTGAACTAGGTTCTACTTTGCACATTGGTTAAAGCTAACCTTTTGTATAACAATCGCAAGGTTTAGACTGTTCACTTGCGAAGTTATTGTTAAAGATATAAAAAATTCAGATATCGAATTCACAGCACAGTATTCGAGGTTTTCATTAAAACGCCACCTGAGTGTTTTTTGTTTTGGTGAGCCACACGTCCGTCTCCTGTACAAGAGAGAGTCATAATAGCGCCATCGGAGCGCGTGTTGGTGAGCCAAGGCACGGCTCACAAGCCACGGCTCACAAGCCACGGCTCACTAAGCTAGCGTCAAACACGAGACTCGAGGGGAAGTTTGAAGGAAACGAGGTTGGGGTCTGGTAAACTATGGGGTCGGAGACTGACTTCAACTAAAATATTGGTGATCCGCGACGAGCTGAGATCTGGAGAACTGGTGCGCAGCGACTTTTTCTCGCCCCCAACGTTCTTGTTGTGCGGGTGCTGCAATCGGTTGTCGAGCCAGTGCAGCTTGTCGAAGTCCTTGGTGCCCCCCACGGTGTGGCGCCGCTTGATGGAGCGCTCCGGCATGCCGTTCTTGCGCTTCAGCTTCGTCAACACGTTGCTCGCGTTCTGGATGAGCAGCTTGCAGTTGGCGGCGTCGGCGGCGCCGCTGCGGCCGCGCCCGTCCTGCGCCCTCCGCCGGCCCGGGTTCGACTCCTTGCCCGCGGCGTCGGCCCGCTTGTCCGCCTTGCTCAGCGACTCCGAGCGCCGCAGCCGGATCGGCGCCGCGCACTCGGAGCGGTCGCTCTTGTTGAGCGACTCGGAGCGGCGCAGCTTCGAGCTCAGCACCACCTCGGGCCGCTCGGATTTGTTGAGGGATTCGGACCTCTTCAGCTTGGTTGACGACTCGAAGCGAGTCGCTTTCAGGGACAAATCCGCGCGCCGGCTCTTGTCCACGGGGGGGATGTTCTCGGTGGCGTCGGCGTCGACGTCGTCGGTCGCGCCGGTGGCGGCCTCGGCCTTGGCTTCCGCTTTCACTTCGGCCTGGGGGCCTTTGGGGGCGTCCGACGACCATCTGACGACGGGCCGCTTGGGTGCGTCGGCGGACGCGGGCTCTTTGGCATTTTCACTTTTGCAGGTCACGTCGTTTTGGCCCCGAAAGGACTGCTTGTCGTCGGTCGCTTCGGCGGCCGTCGGCGCCTCGGTCGGGGGAGCGGCCGCGTCCCCAGGGCACGGCGACACCTGAAACGCCATTGCACCAATCATTCACAATTCCTTTACGGGAAGCGAGAAATCCAAACGAAATCGTCGGTCTAATCTGAGAATCGAAGTAACCAGGGTAATTAACAGCCAGTAGAATCAATTACTATTCAAAACTCGCTCAGCCAAGCTCCACTTCATTCCCATTTTAAGGCTCTTCAGCTCTACGAGTGATATCGACATGAGCTTATTTATAAAACTTTCCCGAAATCTAGCACGCTGCAAAACAACAGGCGATCTTTCAGAATTAACACATACAACTTATCGCTTCAGACATCGTATATTTGATACAAAGTGCGTAAGAACCTCAAGTTTATAACCCATATTAGCCCCATGGTCCCTTTTAAGGATATTTAAAAACTCCTCACCATACATTCAATAACGTAACAAATACGTCCTCACTTTCGTGAATTTTAAGAAAAATGCATCCTTCACTTGGTCTGCAAGAACAAGTTCGTCAGTTTTAAAAAGCCACTTTCCAAAATTTCAAGCAACGACTTTTTACTTCCATGTTCGTAGAACAAATGAAAATATACGTTTTTATTTGGAAAAAAAATGGAAGCATTCTCTCGTACAATCCGTTACGTAAGAATAGATGCTACCTCTGTTTTCCTGCTCAGCGCGGAACTAAAACCTACAACGATAATTTACAGAAAAAGGCTGTTTATGTGAAAAACTCAAACTTTTTGCCATTTTCCACCTTAGCTTTTAATTATTTCCGCAACGTGTTTTTACTTCCATGTTCGTAGAACGAATGGAAGTATTGGAATACCGTCAAAAATTCGAAGTTGAGATAAGCACATTTCCTGACTCTACTAACACTGAAACGCCAAGAAAACTAGTTTTTAGCTTGACGTGTGTGTGTGTGTCTGTCTGTCTGTCTGTCTGTGTGTGCGAAAAAGTTTGTCAGTGGATATCTTACGAAAGAGTTGACCGATTTGGATGAAAATTACGGTGTATGTTACAATTGGCGTCGAATCGAGAACCTCCCCTAACCAGTACAATCGGACCATTATTTCCCCCTAATTTGGGGAGGGGGGTGATTTGTTCAATTTTTGAACCATTATATCTCGAAAACCATAAGAGA
>Ga0058701_10001409_pt1 | contig 16977 bp, 10 predicted proteins | sample AgamicOrMae_FD_97039 | JGI IMG/M metagenome (GOLD analysis project Ga0058701, IMG submission 97039) | Agave microbial communities from Guanajuato, Mexico - Or.Ma.e | ecosystem: Host-associated > Plants > Phyllosphere > Phylloplane/Leaf | place: Guanajuato, Mexico | collected 2012-06-04
AAAGTCGCAAACGCCAAAGGCTTTAACCGCAACACTAACCTTACCTAACCTTACTTAACCTACCCTCACTTAACCTAACCTAACTTGACCTAACCTAATCTATACGAACTTTGGCGTTTGCGACTTTTCTCGTTTGGCGGTTACGGACTGGCGCTTGCGGCGTTGGCGCTTGTGGTTTTTGGTGCTATCGAATGCCCCCCCTATATAGGTTAGGTTAAACTAGCTCGGTTGGGCAAGTTCCGTGCCAAACTCCCCGCCTCTCACTCAAAACAAGGCTAAATTTATGCAAACTTGAATTGTTCATTTGTGAGGAGGCTTATTGTACATTTCTTTGAAATAAGAAGCGGTCTGCAGTTTTTCAAATTGAATATTCTCGCCGTATTTGCCGATCGATAGGTAATATTTTATCGGCTTGCGTTCCGCTTGCGGCCTGCTTGCGCGTTCCCTTGAGCACAGCAGCGGCACTTGTCGCCAAACGCTCGCGGTCCCGAAGCGCGGTCCCCAGAGATTGGGCCAGTGCCTAACCAGCGATTGCCTTGGCGCGCGCCTGCCTTGGGGAGAACCGCGAGGCCACGGTTAGTCTCAAACACAAAGCCACTTGTCGATAGGGGAGCCGCCTTGTTTGCACTCATACCCGCTGTTTGCCCAGTAAGTAATCCAAGCAAATATAGCCCACCGGAAAAAATGGAATATAGAATCAGCCTGAAACCCGGCTGGGCAAGGAATCAATAGTTAAAAAGCCTCGTGTGCAGCTCGACCGAAGTAAAGTTCGCCCTTAAAATATTTATGATTGCATGAAAGTAGAAAAAAATATTTTTGGGGGACTTAAAATACTGAATTTAAAACATTCGAGAAAATGATATTTTTATTATATTTTTGTAATACTGTACTGTTTTAAGAAATCCTTTTAGGGTGAAGTAAAACTTCAACCTTAAAATATTTTTGATTGCATTAAAATGGAAAAAAAATGGAGAATGACTCAAAATATTGAATTAAATACCTTCAGCAAAATGGTCAATATTCGCAGGGCTAAGTGCGCCAAAGACGGACAAGACCCGTGAAAAAAAAAAGAAGGTAGCCAATGCTACCATAATACTAGCCCGAGTTTAGGAGGACGCGTGCGTCCTCCACTTCAAAGAAATGTACGATAAGCCTCCTCATATTCCCCGATGGTGGTAACGAAATTTGTGATTTGTTGAACTTATCCGTATTTGCATATCCGATGCGTATAGCTCGGAAGGTGGAAGACAAGAGGTAGAAGACAAGAGGTGGGAGACAAGAGGTAACAAGAGGTGGAAGACAAGAGGTAGAAGACAAGAGGTGGGAGAAAAGAGGTAACAAGGGGTGGAAGACAGGAGGTGGAAGACAAGAGGTGAAAGACAAGAGATGGAGGACAAGAGGTGGAAGACAGGAGGTGGAAGACGAGAGGTGGATGACAAGAGGTGGACGACAAGACGAGGAAGGTTCGACCTTTCAAATTTACAGGGTAAAAGACAAATTGAATATGTCCAAAAACATGTAACAGATGAGTGAGGGGTGAAAAGACGATCATTTTGCACAGGGTGCCGCACCTTCTGGTTCCAGCAGAGCGCGCCAGAGGGCAGGCCTGTCGTATCGCTTATCTGATGCGTCGGCGTTGCGCGCCGCGTGGGGAGTCGCTTATCATGGTGCATCATCTCTTAGGTGGACGAGTCCTATTCTCTACACCTATTTTCCGATGCGATGAACACCGATAAGCTAGATTTCATTATTCAAGCAGGGCTCAAACATATGCGGCGTAAAACACCGACAAAACTGGTGTTGGGACACAATCACTTAATTACAGTTCTTACGAAAAAGATCTTCTTCTTTTGAATTTAAGGCAAGTGTCCAAGAATGGCTGTCGCTTTGATACAGAGTTTCAGTTCCCTACGAAGCAAAGGACAACACGCAAATGAGGAATCAGACACACCCTAAATAATACCACGGTAAAGGTTCGTTGACTCCGAAAAATTCATAGAAAAGGCTATTCATGTTTCCTGTTACGCGAAGAATATCTCGAATATGTTGAGCTCGTGTGTTCGTGCATGCTCGGCCCTCTCAAGCATATCTTTGGAAGAGGGTGTGCTATTTTACCTCAAGAAATTCTCAAACCCAAAACATTCTGCCACAATAACGCTGCACAATGGATTGCCCATATCAAAAATTTATTGCTTTTTAAACAATTCAAAGCAAACTTTTTTTTAACACGTATCATTGAAGTGCTGAACATATTTCTCTAACCCACTACCGCCCAGCAATGCCGTTCGGAAACAGAAAAAAAAACTAGAGGATCTTCCAGTTCAGAATTGTCAAAATTAAAAAAATATCACCCCTCTGGAAATCGGAAATTCAATAATTCAGGCATTTTCGAAAGCTTACAACTACGTATTTTAATGGAAAAATTCCTTACGAAAGTTAAATTTCACTCCAAATACTCTGTGCTGTTATGGGTTAAAAGGAAGAATAAAAAAAATCAGACTCCGATTTTTTTTTCAGGGTTTTAAAAACCCGATACTTTGAGATGGAATATACAATTTTTCAAACAGTGTGTATATTTAAAACTTATTTTGTGATCGGGTGTCAAGAATTCTGGTCCTTACTGTGTTATTTACCTCAAAGGTACCTACGTAACACGTTCACAGGTAAACCTGAGCTAAACAGAAGCCTGACTTTCACGGAAAGGCGAGGCGGTCATTAGGGCGATGACGCGAAGGGCGGGGGGGGGGGAGCCATCATGGGCTCAAGGCCATATGGGCACGCGGCATCCGCATCCAGCTGCTGCTATCGATGGTCGTGTGTATAAAAAAAAACAGTGCGGACCATATGCTTTGCATTTAGGGTTTTCATTACGTTATTGACTCCTCACCAAGTTTACACGATCCTGTCAACTAACACTTTTTTTTAAGGAGCGAACACTGCATTTGACAAGTTGCAAGAAATATATTTTAGGCTTTTCTATTTATAAACCGAAATTAAGGGAATGATATTAATAGGGTAGAGGAAACCGAATATGAACTCACGAAAAAAAAAAGGTTTTGTTATACCAACAAAATCATTTGTTAAAATAGGGATAACAAAAATATTTTGTTACAACAACAAAGTGTTTGGCTCTATCAACAAAACGTTTGGTTGCTGCGGCAATATTTTTGGTTGCAGCAACAAAACAATAATTTGTTGTCCCTAATTTTGTTGCCGTAACAAAACCATTTTTTTCCGTGATAAGTAGGGCTCACGAATAGACGCATTTTTTTGAAAATGCATATCTGCCAAAAATAGCCGATGTGAAATCCTGCAAAATCCATTTTTTCTTAGTTTTAAAAACTGCGTTACAGAACTGTTCTCAAAGAAAAAAAATCTCTAAATTTTGCGAAAGTCGAATTTTAAAGCTCACGTGTGGAATAGAATAAAAATCAGTCTCCTCACTTATACTGTCAGTGCAATCTCCACTCGCAAGATATTCCTGCAGCTCTTTCCCGTTCATCAACGAAATCAAGGTATAGATTACGACGTGTCAGAAGATTAGATTTCGAGTGCTTTAGTACAAGCGATGACTCATGTAACTCGGAAGGGATCGAGATTCTTAGCCTTATCGACACGATGGACAGTCATCACGGATTTAGCTGTTCGGACGTCGGAGAGCTGCAAGCGATTTCCTTTGAAAAAGCGTATCACATCAATTTTCCATAAAACGCAAAAAACAGAAGTCTCACTAGTAGTACCTAGACCTTACAGAGTTAAAATAGCTTTTTAAACACTCGCAAAAATGATTTTCAGCACTTTTTGAAAAAAAATTTACAGCTTCTTTACGACACTAAATCGCATATTGTTGTCGACTATCGAACTTCGATAGTACGTAATTCTCGATCATAATAAATAATAATTTTCCTCCGATCCCGGAGAGGAGAGGTCCCATAAGAATCGAAGGGTTCTCGATAGCTCGACATTTTTTCTCGGCCCCTTGGATTACGTACTATCGACTGCGTAAACTTTTTTTTTCAGAAAAAATTCACTCGTATAAGTTGAAAATTATCTTTTGTTAAATTTTCACGCCCTCTCTTTAGATCGAATAGAAATCAGGCAACTAAAGTACCTGAATCTACGGAAATATCGCTTAGTTAGCGTCTTTATCGAATAAATATTTGGTATATCATTCCACGATGAGATGAAGTCCGTTCAGGGAGGGGGTCAACTCCGTTCTTCGCGGTAGTATGAGTCCAAAAGGTACCCATACAGAAACGTTTTCTAATGCCAAGAAAGTTTTTCTTGATGTAGTGACAAAAAAAATATTTCTTGCCACAAGAATTTCTTCTCTTGGCACAAGAATTTTTTTCCTACAGGAAGATAAAATTTCTTATTGCAAGAAAAAAATCTTGCGGGAAGAAAAATATTGTTTCGTCACATCAAGAAAAAAATTCTTGGCATCAGAAGTCATTTCCGTGGGAGTAATGTCCAGTTCTAGTCGTGCAAAAAGGCGGTGGTGAATGTATTTCCCCATAAGGCGGAGCCTTCCAGCGCGACCAGAACCGGACAATACCTTTTGGACTGATAGTACTGATTGAAACATAAAATTAGAAACTTGATATTGGGTACTTACCGTGAGAATGGCTAAAGTTGGAATCCAGGTCAACTTTGAGCTCGTCGTCGGCCATCTTATCGTGTCTCGGCGACCCTCCGCCCTTCATAGACCGGAAGTACTGACTCCATCGCGTTCGCCCCGCGTCCTTCTTCAGCCTCTTCTCCTTAGCACGTCTGGAAAACAAACAAGCGACTTAGAAACAATTCTAAAAAGAAAGATATGACACAGAAAATGTAACATATCGAACTTAACTTAGCACCCAGCGATGCCATTCGAAAACAGAAGAATATATTTCAGACGATCTCAGTATAGATTGTCACAATTTAAAGAATATCACCCCTCTGGAAACCTGAAATTTAATAATTTAGGCATTTCCCAAAGCTTAAAATTGAGTATTTTAGTAGAAAAAATCCTTCCGATTTCTCTTAAGCTAAATTTCATTCCAAATACTTTGGGCTGTTCCCTATGGGTTAATTGGTATGTGTCTAGACAATTCCTTTAAAGTTTGCTTTCAATAGAATAATAAGACCGTTTTGATTGAAATTCTTTGAAATGCTGCTGCGGAGGTTGGTTATTTCTTGTTTTAAGCCAAGTATGGGGCGTCTTTTCTAAACGTACTTAAATTCGGCGAATATTTCAATTAATCATTAAATATTGGCAGTAGATTGAGACCACACGAGTATAAATTAGGCTATAAGAGAGGAAAAAAAATCTTGCCTAAAACATTTTAACCGCTTCAGCACACCATTTTACAAAATTTTACACACAAAATAATAACACAGCTTAAACAAAACGTTTTATGAAAAGTTATCTAAAAACACAATCGATGAAAGAAAATCGGGCCAAAAATAATCTGGGAATATTTTACAGCAAAAATAGTACATTTTTCACAAAGAAACACAACTTTAACACAACAACGAAAAAAAGGGGGTCAGAAAAAGTTTATAAAGGACATTTCCAGGAATCCCAAAGCAATGCACGTGTAGCCGTTCAGGACGAAAGGCAGCCCTTGGGCAGCCCATGGGCAGCCCTTGGGCAGCCCATGGGCAGCCTATGGGCAGCCCTTGGTCAGCCCTTCTCTCCTTGAGTTTTACCTGAAGGGCCGATGAGGGGTGGTTGAACCCTCCGTGAGGGTCGAAACGCCCTTCCCTCCCCATCCGCGTACTTAACCCGCCCACTTCTCCCTTCCCTTCCCTTCGCTGAGAGAACTGCTTTGCTGGGGAGATGCGCCCAAAGCAAGCGTTTCTTCTGCTGATCAAAGTTCCGGCGATGTGCGATTCAAGCCCCACTGTTCACTACAATTTCCTGACTTTGGAGGTGGAATTTTCCATATTCCGTCGCCGAGCAGAGCGGAGGGAGGAATAAGACAAACCTAACCTAACAGTCGCCAAGCTTGATACCGAATCCTCATGAGGTTATTGACCCATAAAAGCCCAAAGTATTGGGAGTGAAATTAAGCTTAAGAGAAATTGGAGGGATTCCCCCCCCCCCTCAAATACGCATTTTAATTTCATTTGAAATTAACCCAATACCGCCCAGCGGTGCCGTTCGGAAACAGAAAAAAAAATTAGAGGATCTTTTCAGTTCAGTACTGTCACAATTCAAAAATTATCACCCCCCCTGGAAACCAGAAATTAAATAATTTAGGCATTTTACAAAGCTCAAAATTGCGTACTTCAATGGAAAAAATCTTTTCAATTCCTCTTAAATAAAATTTCACTCCAAATACTTTGGGCTGATATGGGTTAATTGTTACTAGATAAGTCAACTTGGTTCAACCCTCTACCGCCCAGCGAAGCCATTCGGAAACAGAAAAAAAATAGAGGATCTTTTCAGTTCAGTATTGTCAGAATAAAAAAAAATATCCCTCTGGAAACCTAAAATTTAATAATTTAGCCATTTTCGGAAGCTTAAAATTGCGTAATTAAATGGGAAAAATCCTTCAAATTTCTCTTAAACGAAATTTCACTCCAAATACTTTGGGCAGTTATGGGTTAAGAACCTTCTCCTCGAGCAGACGTCATTTAAGGACGGCCCCTAGTGAAAACAATCGTGTGCTGCACGTGCTGAATGTAAATTTTCCGGGGCACAGGAAATATCAAGGAGAGCTGCGACTTGCCCGTCCATTCCCCCAGCATCCGTTTCCCCGTTGTCGTTCCTCACAGCGGTAGTTTCAATATTACCTATTTCGGTCACGTGGAAATATACAGTGGAGGCACTCCTTGAATCTTATCCCGAGCAGTCCCTCTCGTGGGACTCCCTCTCCCCGCTATGTCCTTTCTTTCCCCTAACCCCATTCCTTTTCCCTGAGGGAGGGGCTAAAGAGGAACGCTGCTTCCACGAATAAGTATTGAACCTTTTTTTCTTCTTCTCTGGTTTTGTTTTTTCCCCATATTTTCTCTCCGAGGAAGCTTCTTTTTGTAGCTGGAAGTGATTAAAACGATTCGGGTAACTGTCATAAGCGCCAAAAACTTGGCACTAAAGCGCCAACGCCGCAAGCGCCAATCCGTAACCGCCAAACGGGAAAAGTAGCAAACGCCAAAGTTCGTAACCGCTATACTAATGATAGGCCTACTTATCATTTGGCGGTTACGAACCTTTGGCGTTTGCGCCGTTGGCGCTTGCGGTTTTTGGCGCTATCGAATGCATCGCACCGATTCAAACATCGTTTGACTCAAAATGAGTGAATTAGTCTCAACGGTCTTGATTTAAGGATAGAGTGATCGTTGAACCGAAAACTCACGAATCCACGTGACCACTAGCCAATCAGAAGCGCGCTCTAATCTCTCCAGCCAATCCGGAGCAAGCCTCAATGTCATAAAACAACAGCCTGGATTACGTCTCGGTCACTACGTTAAACTATTCCGACGTTATTCGGTGTCTGAACACAATTTAGCACAAAAAAGTCCATGTGTTTCAGCGAGTACCCATTCTCTTTGTATGGTATCTTTTAATGACTTCTGCCAAGGAAAAAGAGGGAATGTGCAGTGGACGGACTATAATTCTTAGCGCGAGCAGTTTGAACTACAGCCAAGATGGCGGACAGGAAACAGTGAGAGCGTGCGAGCTCGTTTCGCGAGTCGCCTTGGTTCGTTTCTCCCCATTGGCTTTTTACGCCGGCCGTTACAACAGCGACATTTACTTGTCTTATACCTTGGAGAGTTACAAAAGCTGTTGTATCGTCGGGAAGTGAAAGGAACATTGTACAGGCATTGCGGACTCTGAATTCTGAATTCTCTGTGGAGAGAGGGGTGAAAGCTCGAAAGCTCGTCGGAAAACAACTGTCCTCGAATTTTCCCAATCAAAATTGGTGAAAGGATATACGAGGCTTCAAATTGACGAGTTTAGCTCATATTTGCAACTAAGATTAAAATTGCGAAAAACTCCGACATGGATAACAACAAAGTCTTCTCTTAAAGGTCTATTACTATCAGGATGACTCTTTCGATCACTTACGATATACATAATTTAAAGAAAGTTTACTGAAAATTTTCATAACGACCTCAGGAGACGTAAATTAAGAATTCAGTCTGAAAGAAGAATAAGTTTATTCAAAAACGTTGACGAACGATGAAGAATTTCCCAAGAGATGAAGCGAGTTTTCCCTGTTGGAAATCCCCGGAACCCCATAAGTCGATGGTTTCAAATGAAACTGTACCAGTTGAAAATGCTGTTTCAAAACTGTACTAATTGCAATAAATAAGTACAGGAATTGGTACATTTTTGGACGAGCATTTTTAACTAGTACAGTTTCATTTGAAGCTTTCGAAGTATTCCTCCGATGAAATCGTTCCAAAGAGAAGCCGCATAACTAATGTTGATCTCGAACGGGAAAATGAATTTAATATTTTTTCCTTCTTCACAAAGCTAATAAAAAAGAACTTACCTGTTTTGGAACCAGACTTGGACGACTCGCATATCCAAGCCCGTATCTTGGCTGAGTTGTTCCCTAACGTGTCTGGCTGGTTTGGGACTGTTGTTGTAAGCCACTTTAAGCGTTTCCAGTTGCTTAGCAGTGATGGTTGTTCTAGGGCGTTTGTTCGGCTGGTCGCCATCCAAAGCTCCTTCTGTTAAAATCACCCAAAAAATAAATCACACCAATTCGTGGAAATAGAGATAGAATCACACGGATTCGTGGGAATAGCGTTAGAACGGGGTTAAAGCCACTGGGTAGCTGTCATAAGCGCCAAAAACCACAAGCGCCAATCCGTAACCGCCAAACGAGAAAAGTCGCAAACGCCAAAGGTCTTAACCGCAACACCAACCTTACCTAACCTGACTTAACCCAACCTAACTTAACCTAACCTAACGTAACCTAACCTAACTTAACCTAACTTGACCTAACCTAACCTATACGAACTTTGGCGTTTGGCGGTTACGGACTGGCGCTTGCGGCGTTGGCGCTTGTGGTTTTTGGCACTATCGAATGCCCCAGAAAGCAAGTTACCTTTGCTCTTGGCCGCCTCGTAGTCGGGTTTGCAGACGAGCTTGCGGTCCTCCATGAGGTAGAACTCGTCGCCGGTGTCGAGCTGGCGGGCGCAGAGGACGCAGGCGAAGCAGTGGAGGTGGTAGACGAGCTCCTGCGCGCGGCGCACCACCTGCGTGGGCGGGATGCCCTGGCCGCAGCCGGCGCACTTGGTCCCGTACCGCCTGCCCCGACAGCGGCGCATAAAAATAACATTATGGCGAAACACACTAAGGCATGCTGCTGCGTATCCTCACGGCCGATTTCAAGTTCCACCTAGCTCTGGTCTCTCGTTAAAATAAACCGATTTACGACCTGAGAACCCTCGATTTTTTTATGACGAAGAAATTGCAAATTTCTTAGTGCTATTTAAAAAAATAAATAAAAACGCCATTTAGAAAACAAAAATAAAAATGCCATTTAGAGAAAAAAATATGTTGACAACGTTCTTAGCATGTTTTCAATTTGGACTATACTAAAAAAACGCCATTTTCTAAATGGCGTTTTTAGTTCTTAGTGGATTTTAAATTAAGACTATTTTTTAAAAATACGCCATTAAATTTTTTTTGTGACAAAGTTCTTAGTGTTTTTACTTTGGACTGTTTTTTTAATACGCCATTTCGGAAAAAAATGTTTAGGCAAAAATCTTAGCCAGAATAACTATCATTGAATAAGATACTTTTCGTCGGTAACATATTTTCCCTTGATATCCGTTTAATGTACCTCTGATACAAGCTGGCTCCAGATATACGGTGTACATAGATTTCCAGCAAGATGGCACCCCTTGTGAAAGGGTTCCGACACGAAATCTTGCTCAGCTCATTCGGCGAAAATCGCGTTTTTCATTCGCATTTTCGGGGTGTTCAATCAAAGTATGAAGCAACCGGCAACGTTTTTATTCTTTTTTAGTATCCCTCGATGAATTTCAATAGTAATAACTTGAAAATTCAAACAAAAAGTTTTGGGCCGAAAATCGAAAAAAAGCAAGGGTTACCCCTGGCGTTTTTTTTTATTTTTATGAAACTTAATGAATGAAAATCAAAAAAATTCTATGAAAACAATGAAACTCATTTTTAAATTAAACCCCAGACTGTGGCAACGACTTAACAGTTCTGGATGGATTTTTTTAAATGGGTTCCATATCTTTATGGCTCGACAAACAGAAGTGGTTCAATTAAGCAGGCATCATTTTGGCTGATCGATCTTGTCAAATACTCACTTGAAGAAGTCATCTTTGCAGAAGAGTTGTCCTGCGCGGGCAAAGCATTTGTCTGCCAGGGGCGCATCGCAATCACTGCATTTGAGGCACTTGGCGTGCCAAGTCCTTTCCAGCACCTTCAGGATGAACCGGTCCAGGATCAGATCGCCGCAACCGCCACACTTAGGAATGCTCGCTGCGCACAAACACAAGCATTTGTTACTTACTAATTCCTACCCTAATTGGTGGACGACACTCGATTCATACCAAACTAACACCCCTGTTTTAGATCCAAGGATTTCTTCTCTGGAGGTAAAACAGGGGGAGAGCGTAATTTGGCTATCTTTCACAGTAAAAACAAAACCACCCTTTTGGGAATGCTATACCTGTTTTGGGTATGAAACTAAAACGGGGTTAGAGGATATTTTGGTAATTTTTCATCGTAGACCTATGTTCAGCCACATCAATGGAAAGCTCTCGGCGAGACCTTTTGAATGATATGGCGGAACATAGGGCTGTCTTGGAAAATAACCGGAAGACGCACTACTTCCTTATTTTTCAAGATAGACCTATGTTCGGCCACATCAATGGAAAGCTCTCGCCGAGACCTTCTAAATGGTATGGCTGAACATAGACCTACCTTGATAAATAACCACGAACCACTCCTGTTTTAGTTTCACACCCAAAACAGGTATAGCATTCCCCAAAACACGGGGTTTTGTTTCTACTGTGTAAGCTCATAGGTATATCAATGAAAAGGTGTTGTCAAGAGCTCTCCAGTGATATGGTTAATCATAGGGGTGCCTTCAAAACTAACCAAGTTACGCTCTTTCCCTGTATAATCTATCAAAAACAACACTAAACTTGGGTCGGTGATCGTCTCTGGCATTCAGTGAAAAATCACTGAATCTCAGTCAATATAGCACCATTGGAAAAATTCAGTGGTGCTAAAAAATTCAGTAAAAATTTACTGAATCTCAGAGACGATCAAATTTAGAGTGTGGGACTACCCAAAGGATGTTTTATAGGGTCCTTTGAGCTCAGAGCCTTCAACTCACTTATTGTATTTTAAATCGCCATCGAAATTTAAGCCCTGATTCCTGATTCATCATTAAAAGTCAATCTCTCATTACTCTCGGTATTACAACACCTTGAATCTCGTTTCCCGCCTATTATACTCTGGCGCCAGTTCAGGAGCTTCACAGACGATTTTAATTCGCAATATACCTTCTGTTTTGGGTACTCGTTACGGGTTTTAATCATTCATTTAAAACGGATTTGATTCAACACAGACTCTGCCTGCCGGAAGCTTTTCAGAGGTTTATCAGCAGTATCAAAGAAAAAAAAACGAGTACTTTCGCGTCATGTATCTACAAAACTAATACAAAAAGCCTGGTGCAGTTTTAGACTGAAAAGCCCAGCAAGTATTTTTGTTGCCCAGCAAACATTTCCGATGCACAGCAAATGTTTTTGCTGCCCACCAAATATTTCCACTGTCCAGCAAACATTTTTATTGCCCAGCAAATACTTTTGTTGCCTTGAAAGGGCTTTTCGTTGAGCAGCAAATACTTTCGCTGCCCAGCCTATTATTAAAGGGCCATTGCCTAAAGTCTCGTTGCAAAATGGGGCCTCATAAGAAACTTTTCCTGCGGCCTAGTAGAACTAACGAAGTTTACGATGGGGCTGAACGTCGGCACTTTACACCAAAACTTTGTTCGTCCAAGACTTGATTTCATCTTTGCAAAGTCAACATGCAAAAAGTTTGCCTGAAATATGTTGCAGATAATCGTAAAATATTATTTGAGGACGGAGATACGTAAAGGAGTAAAGTTTGACCTCTGCGATTTTTTTGTTTTCTTTGTGCGTTCGAGATCTATCGTCCAAGTTTCGGGGAAGACATAAATGCTCTGATGTCCTAAGAAAGAAATTTTTATGATTTTCAGCTCAACTTTCGTGATCTGAGTAGAGAACTTCCAGGATTCGAACGATGAAACTTTGTGGAAGGACAAAAGCAGCTGTTGGTTTTAGATGCACTGTCAACATTATAACTTCCACCATGCCACGCTGAATTTCAAAGATAAATACCTCTCACGTTAAAAACAAACACTCGTTTTAGGGAGTTTACACCACTTCCGAGTGTGAAACTAAAACGGGGTTAGTGCGTAATTGGTAATTTTTCAACATAGACCTGTGTTCGGCCACATCAATGGAAAGCTCTCGTCGAGACCTTTTAAATGATATGGCTGAACGGGTTCACATCATTTGCGCGACATTTTTTTGCGCGATATCTCATCTGCGCAACATTTCAATTGCGCGACATCACATATGAACAAAGGTCTATCTTGAAAAATAACCAAAATACGCACTACTCCCTTAGTTTTAGAGATAGACCTATGTTCAGCCACATCAATGGAAAGCTGTCGCCGAGACATTTTAAATGATATGGCTGAACATAGGTCTATCTCGAAAAATAACCAAAATACGCAATACTCCCTTCTTCTTCAAGAAAGACCAATGTTCAGCCACACCAATGGAAAGCTCTCGCCGAGACCTTTTAAAAGATATGGCTGAACATAGGTCTATCTTGAAAAATAACCAAAATACGCACTACTCCCTTAGTTTTAGAGATAGACCTATGTTCAGCCACATCAATGGAAAGCTGTCGCCGAGACCTTTTAAATGATATGGCTGAACATAGGTCTATCTCGAAAAATAACCAAAATACGCAATACTCCCTTATTCTTCAAGATTGACCAATGTTTAGCCACATCAATGGAAAGCTCTCGCCGAGACCTTTTAAATGATATGGCTGAACATAGGTCTATCTTAAAAAGTAACTAGAATACGTACTATCCTCGTTCACACCCAAAACAGGTATAGAATTCCCTGAAAAAGGTGTTTTGTTTTCACTGCGTTAGGTTCCACTTTCTGACGTCCAGCCGAGAGGCGGAATAACGAAACGAGGAATAACGCACCTAACTTAAGTTAACCTGCTGCCGAATCTAATGCAACTTGTTTCTCGGCGGAAACAATAAGAAGTACACGATATCTGGTCTGGTGACAGGTTAGGTTAGTTCAGCATAGGTTAGGTTAAGTTAGGTTAGGTTGGATAACATGCTTTGAGCCTCGCTTCGTTCGGCTGGAAAGGTCGAACACAAACGGACGAAAATCCCACCTTTCAAATTTAGTGTTCAGAATCAGAGGGTTTACGATGTACGAAATATAACAAAAAAAAAACGATGAATCATGATCTCTTCTTGGCAGGTGTTATTTTTGCGGCAATGATCAGTTAGTGATCCTTACACAATATCAGTGCCCACTCGAGGTATCCTGATAGGAAGTAGGTAAGTGGAACGACAGTATGTCGATGTGTAAATCAGTACTCAAAACAAAAGCTGAAATCTGAATCTCTTCAGTCTGACGTAAATGATTCAAGTGGTTTTTCAGTCAAGTGCATTTGCGGTGCTTTTCCGCGTCTAACGCCCTAAAATTTTGTTTCCTTACCTGATATTATTATTCCCAGGTATCGTTAAATTACATTAGAACTGCCCTGCCTTAACAGTATAGTATATTCCATATCTTTAATATCTTCCATCTGATCTCTGATTACATTCAGGATGAACGAAAACCGAGTGGGTTAGGTTATAATCATTCATTCATTGCGTTTAAGCTAAATTGGATGACTTAATAAGAACCCCCTCCACTTTTGGTTACAGTAGAGTCTCAGTTATACGTCTCTCAGTTGTAAGTCCCACTCGTTTGTACGTCCAATTCGCATAGTATCATCCGGAATACTTTACATGGCGTTCTACGGAAGATTCATTTCACTTGTACGTCCCTCTCAGTTCTACGTCCAAATTTTTGAGTCCCGACTTGGACGTATAACCGAGATTCCCCTGTACTCATAATCGCAACAAGAAATGTATGGATGGACTTCCATCCACCCCCTCCCCTCTCCTAACGAAGTAATTAATGGACGGCTCCTTGGAAGGGCCTAAATGCCTTGTGCTTCGCTCCGCTGTCGATCGTCTTGAAGTACTTGTGGATATTTAGGACTCCCACTGAACTAAATCGTAAAATCTGGGAGCTACGAAGTCCTAAACGGTGACAGTAAAATCAAACCTTGCTACAGTAACGTCGAGATATAACAGTAAAATCATCAATGGTCGTAGTAGGGTCATTAAGTGGTAGCAATAAGCCATAACTTGTTACAAATGATGAAATGCCTCGGCTAAAAGTGGTGAGCTAACTTAATTCACCAAAACAATTTTGTTTGAAGTAACTGAATTTCTACGTTTGCGTATAGGTCGCCATTACATTATGAGTTGTTATTTGCATAATGTGTATTCGATTTAAACACGAACGAGATTTATACACAGCGCTTCTTCCGGCGAAAAATTTAAATTCTAGTGCTGTGTTTTCTGAGTGTTCTTCTCCTGATTCTTCCAGATTGTTGAGAATGAGGAAATTCTCACTGATTCGATCAATACACATTACTCACAGGATGACAGAAAATCACGAATTCTATACATACTGCTAAATATCATATTCTCGTAAGGGTAAAGGGGGCTTGGGGAACCAAAATATTTTATACGGCGAAAGTCTTGGGTCAAGGTTATGAGGTAAGGATGGGGCTAGTTAAGCAGTGCCCTGTACCGCGCTTAGTCGCTACCACTTCAAGCGGCTGTCGCCCAGCTTATTAACAGCAGGAACCATGCCGCCGAGAAGTAAGCGGCGTCAGGCTTGGCGACTGTTAAGTTAACTAAGGTCAGGTTAGACTGGCGCCTCATCCAGGTCATTGTCAGCTTGCAGGCAAAAAGCCTCGGCAAAAATTTGAAAACTTTTTTGAGGAAGTCACTTTTAATTTGAATCAGTGAGAGTCTCTGAGATTCATCGAAAATTCAATGAAAATAAATCAATGGTACCACTTGAATTTTTCAGTGGTGCTATATTGACAAATTCAGTGAATTTCCACTGGATCTCAGAGACACTCACTGGCTCAAATTAAGAGTTTGCCATACGTGTTTTAAGCATAAAGATAAAACAGAGGAAGAGCGCCCTTTGGCTATTTTAGGTAAACCATATCAATTGAAAGCTCTCGACGAGATCTTTTTATTAAAACTGTTGATGATCGGTTTATCTGCAGACTGGGCTCATTTCCTGTTTTGAATTCATACCTAAAACAGGAATGGAACTCCACCGTAAAAACTAACCCCTGTTTTAGGTAGTTCCACACATGTTTTGGGTTTAAATTTTAAACATGGGTAGAGCGTGATTTTGTTATTTTTTAAGATAAACCTATCAACAACCATATCAATGAAAAGGTCTCCGTTGGTATGGTTGAAAATGTGGTTATCTTTGAAATTAACCACATTACGCTCTTCTCTTGTTTCACGTTCATGTCTAAAACAGGTGTTAGATTTTACTCCCTCCTAATAGGTACTCTACAATGGGATGACATGATGTAAACACGATTGAAATGGAGAGTTTAGGTAGCAAACTTACTCAAAAAGGCCGCGGGAAGATTTCTGGGGAGCCGTATTTCCGGATCCACGGTTCCGTGCGACTCGGGCGAAGACTGCGGTGGAGTTAAAGGCACGTCAGTTCTATACGTGATCATCATTGGGACGAACGCCCCAGCGGATTCATTCCGAGGTTTGCAAGTTTGCACTTACACTACGAAGCACTACAACACTCCCGCACAAGCACCTGACCAGTCCTCAGAACAAACACTGTATCCCAAACTCGCACGTGGGGCCATCAGCAGGACACGCAACACAAAGACCGCCTTTCGGGACCTTAATTGAGCGCTCGTGAAAAATGGTGTGGAGCAAGATTGGATTATCTTTGATAAAAACTAGAAGGCCGCGAAAGCCGACATCTCGATCGGACGGAATACGGTGCGGACGCAAAATATTTTGATGTTTGCTTCCGCCGGTTAGCAGCGCGACTGAGCGTCCGCCCACCCTGTTTCCCCTTCCCCTCTTTCCCCCTCCCCTGTCCCGACTCTCCCCTCCATTTTTCCAGTGTCGCCACCCGCTCTGCTATTGAGCGACAAAGAAAAAAGGAAAGGGAGAAAATGAGAGGGAAAAAGGTCCCGTGCTGCGTTATATTCATATAGTAAGGATCATATTGGTATGGCTTTAAAAGACGACAGTAGACCTTATGACAGATTTGTCACGAGGGGAGGGGGGAGGATAAGGGGCGGAGCGGAGGGCTGCGCCGTGATTGGTTGCGCGGCCGAGGCTCCGCCCCCCGCCGCCCCTCGTTCGGCGCGTCAGAGTTGCGCGCGGCGTTGGGGGTGGCGCATGCGCCGGGGGTGGTCATTGTGGCCTAAAATAGTTGATACACTTGCAGAAAAGTCTCTTTGATATCAGTGGTATAAAATATCGAAATATTTCCCCTGTCAACGCCTATAGAACGGACCCGCTGAAAAGAGCTAGCCGAGAATAGGCTTTTCAATCAAATGAGACGTAAAGTAGGTAACGACAATATTTCCGAGCGTGATTTTTACGATAACTATAAAAGTTGCCACTTACTTCTCCGCTGCTGTTAATACTGCCACCGAAAGGAGGCATCAAACGTTAACGTAGGTAAGGTTAAGTGCCTTGGGTAGCTCCGCTTGGATAGGCTTAGATAGGTCGATTGCCAAAAGTAGAAAGTTATCATCTTGAATATTCATGCAGTAATTTAAAAAAGTCTGAAAAAAATAATAAT
>Ga0058701_10001410_pt1 | contig 16973 bp, 7 predicted proteins | sample AgamicOrMae_FD_97039 | JGI IMG/M metagenome (GOLD analysis project Ga0058701, IMG submission 97039) | Agave microbial communities from Guanajuato, Mexico - Or.Ma.e | ecosystem: Host-associated > Plants > Phyllosphere > Phylloplane/Leaf | place: Guanajuato, Mexico | collected 2012-06-04
CAAGCGCCAACGCCGCAAGCGCCAATCCGTAACCGCCAAACGAGAAAAGTCGTAAACGCCAAAGGTCTTAACCGCAATACTAACCTTACCTAACCTAACTTAGCCTAACCTAACTTGACCTAACCTAACCTATACGCTTTGGCGTTTGCGACTTTTCTCGTTTGGCGGTTTCGGACTGGCGCTTGCGGCATTGGCGCTTGTGTTTTTTGGCGCTATCGAATGCCCCCCGACCGATATAACTAAAATTCAGCGAATTCTTGAAGTGATTTTTTTAGATGAGTGATTTGTCTTCAGTTGCATCTAAATTTAAGTCTCTTTTTACAGTGACCAATCAACTTACGGTTACCTGTGTCTTCACCGCCCCTTTATGAGTCACATCTTTGCGTAATCGCATCGCGCCACAAAGATAAACCCGAGATTAAAATCGGGAGCTTGCAATACGCTTTGCGAAGTCGTTGACGCCAGGCGGAAACGCCTGCCGCGAATGAGTGCAGCTTTCCCGAAACGCAACGCGGCTAATTGGTGAAAGGCGCCGCAATCGCTCGCCGTTTCCATATCAATTGTTTCTCGTATCAATCTCCTCGCATCAAACAATCCCTCTCCTGTAACTGCCCCGTGCGTACTGTGTTTCTCATGCAAGCGGAGCGGCCAAGCCTCGGTTTGCGCTCTCTACTCTCCAGCCCAGCACAAAGTGTGCGCTCTCCGAGCCGCCTCCGTCGTTTTACGTGGATTGGCTGAAGCGGAGCGCAGTTTGATGTGAGGTCGCTGGCCGACTCGTTGGTGGCCGTCCCGATTGTGAGACCGGTCTCAATTGTGAGACCATGAATATGAAGCCGGGCTCGCCGCGCGCCGCTCAGGCGAGGCGAACAGCCCCCTGCAATAAGCTGCTCTGCCCTCACAAGTGCACTTTTCCACAATTTTTTAATGAATTTCAATCAATTTACCATATAGCGTTTTTCCTATCGCAAACCAGCAACGCCGAGCACAGTTGTTGATGCTCTATTAAAAGTATTTACGCGACGTGCTTAGCAGAGCTGGGCTGATTTTCAGATGTCGGCAAGTTAATAACGATAAGCTGTGCTGCTAAGAGCTCTGATTGCGACTAACACGCACTAACTGCTGTGATTCAGTGCTCTGTTAACGCTTTAGCAGATCTGTTGACGGTTCGCGTAAACATAGTGATCCTGATAAATGCGCAATAATGCATTTAACTGCAGCGAAGTGCATTTAAGATTTAACAAAAATCCCGTATTGACCGCATTGAGAGATACTTTTAAAGGGAGCGGTATGACTGTGATAATGAGATGGCGAGCTCCCTTCCGGTTACCCTTACCCCTTTGGTCACCTTTTGGCTTTTGGTTCCTTGAGATGCAAATGACGCTGCTCCTTGTTCGATGACAGGTGACGCTTTTCTTTGAGGTCGCCGCTTCGCCGCCGCCGCCGCCCACCGCCTCCCGCCTGCCAGCAATGCACGCTTATTAGCGCCAGTCTCTTACTTTAATCGTTTGTATTGACGTTTCGGAAGTCTTTGTGGCCTTAAAGCAGCCTGCCTTGGGACAGTATTAAACTGCAGCGATGCGCACCTATGTCGTCTTTCAAAACTTGAATGGAAAAGCATTTTTCTGTTATGAGTTTTTCGTCTTCTTTACTTGGTCGTTTTTTATTATTTTTTATAGTATTTGTTCGCTTTAATTTCAAAAATACTTCTTCAGTTTGGGGTTTGTTTTTACTATAACGGTTCTTTTCTTTTTCTTTTCTATGGTTCTTTTTTTTTTGAGATGAACGAACCTAGTTTAGGATAGGTTACGCTATTTTTTTATTGAGATGAACGAACTTAGTTTAGGATCGGTTATGCTATTTTTTTTTCATGGACAATGTTTTTTTTTGGATCTAATATTCAAGATTTTTTCAAAGCAACACATTTGAGATGAACGAACTTAGTTAAGGATAGGTTAGGCTATTTTTTTTCATGGACAATGTTTTTTTTTTATCTAATATCCAAGATTTTTTTCAAAGCAACGCACTCTAAATTTGAATCAGTAAGAATGTCTGAGATTCAGTGAAATTCGCTGAATTTAAGTCAATACAGAACCACTGATTTTTTTCGGTGGTACTATATTAACTGAAATTCAGTGAATTTTCACTGAATCTCAGAGACCCTCACTGATTCAAATTTAGAGTGCGCATAACTTGAGCTCTGAACACACGTACTAAAAAACGGAGTTTTTGGTGTATATTATTATTTTTTGTTCAGTTCATATGATATTTTATTTTTGGTCAAGTTCATCAAAATCCTTAATTAGAAAAAAAGAAAGAACAAACGGAACTACCATTACACTCAAGCGGAGCACTCATTCCACGTCATAATGCGCTGTAGATGTGAATTGCAGCTGTGCCTAAAGTATTCCGCCATTTTACATAAACGGTGACCTAGCATTACTGTCAAGTAGACAAAATTAACTTTTCCGTCGCTACGTTTTGGCCGGCTATCGTCATCTCGTGCATACATTTAGTACGACCGAAAAACTGTCTCGCCGATTTTTTTTTTGTATAGACCTGAATCTTCCATCTTCAAACCAGCCAAACTCGCAATTTTCCAAAGCCAAAGAAAATTTCGTTTCTAGGCTGAAACAGTGGCTGAACCAATACGTCAAAAGTAGAATCTTGAGAAAGATTTACGGGATAAGCAGCCATAAACCGCTCTAGGACTATTATTAGCCACCTTTGTTTGTTTGGTTCCTCCATGAAATACGATGAAGGTCTAATTGAGTCCGGCGTCTGGCGCTCACACCTCAGGTGAGTTTCACCTGTGGTGAGTTTCACCTGTGGTGAGTTTCACCTGAGGTGAGGAACCTCCGGCGAGACTCGAACGAAGCGCACCTCGGAAGGTGATCTTGGAGGAAACTGCTGGCAGCCCATAAATCATTAGCCCATGGCGACGCATACACTCATGACAATTTTATATCCCATCATGGCTTATTTACTAATTAGTAAGCTGTGGAAAGAGCTCTTTTTCATGACCTTATAAATGACCAATTGGAGGTGAGAACTGTTTAAAAATACTCGATAGTTAAGTGACTGTTTTACGACCCTCGTTCTTCAGATCTGGTTACGATTATTTTCCAACGGATTGCGTGAATACGTCGTAGTGCCGAAGATCTCTGAGCCAATATTTGAGCATATTCACCGATTGTAAAAGTCATTTTATGATTAGTTTAGACGAATTATTGTTAAAGAGCTTCATTTTCCGTCCTGTACCTGCATGACAGCAAGGCAATCAATATCGCTTTCAGCTGTCGCTCCAGCGAACGCAAGCGGGTTGAGCTGTAAATTGAAAAGTTTTGAGTGTGATTCTCGATTGAGACATTATTTGCTTATTTGCCCTCTATTTAGGCTTTACTAATCTGGCACTTAATGATTTCCAGCACTGTTTAAAACTTATTTCGTTCTTGTTCCAACCTTCCATTGCGTTAGAGGTTCAAGCTAACGACACTCTGCTGTACATCATAAACTTACGTTCGTTGCGCTGTTCCTAGCGCTTCATTGTCGCTGCTCGGCTATCGTCAACTCTACTGCTGCTACCTTCTCGGTGATAGTTGATCTTCCTAAGCTTGTCGGTGAAAGGTACAATTCAAACGATAAAAAATGCAACTTCTGATAGCCTACTTATTTTGATCGGGGCAAAACGTGAGCCCTGCTCGAAATATTAAGAGAGTATTTTTTTTAAAAAAAAGAGGCGGGAACACTGAAGGGAACTTAGGTTTCCCAGCTTCATTTTAATGTTAAATTTGTTTTTGAGAGGAGCAGAGCGGTAACAATGTCGACTTAAGCGACGTGTAGTAACAAGGTTGACAGTTTTTAATTAAGGTAAAAATCCGTCCACCTCCTTAATGCAGTACATTGTAACAACACCTGTACATGGTCACTTAGCACGTATCATCCTTTCTCCAAGAATTACGGCTCTGAAAAAAAAGGATAAAGACATTTAAAAAAAGGGGGGAGTTCGTGTGTCATCAACACAATCGAGCCATCCGTCTCTCTTGCTCCTTCGGGGAAAGGGAAGGGAGCGAGAGAGAGGGGAGAGGGGGCCCCAAATTTTTTCTTCACGGCAGTCAGGGCTGCTATAAATTACTCGACCGTGATCGTTCACAAGTTGCTACCTTTCGGTCGGCCGGCGTACCTGAACAGCGAGCCTCGTCGGCCGCCTCCTGTTTTTCTTTCTTTTTTTCGTCACATGCTTTCTCTTTCAATATTTTCGGTTTTACTAATAGATTTTCTCCGATCGACTTCCTAGTCTCGCGTTCTCAATACTTTTCAATGAGATGTTTTCGTCCTCGTGAAATAAAAAAACCTCTCCCTCATAAGAGTTTCTTAGTTTTCGAGTGGAGTGTACTGGTTCTTTAGATCCGATCGAAAGATATGCAATCGCTTTTGAACTAAATTGAGCCGTTTTTGAGTGATTTTGTTTTGCGTTTGATTGAAATCAACATTTCCCCGATTGTTCATTCTGAAAACTACCTCCTGTTATAGGTATCGTTGTCCCATCCTGTTTTAGGTATGTAGGTTAAACAGGGGAAGAGCATAATTTTGTTAGTTTGGAAGATATCCCTATCAACAACCATACATCCACAGAAACAAATTCTTAACTCAAGAATAAAAAAAAAATGAAGCAAGAATAGTTTATCCTGAATAGACAGCAGGGCTACCAGTAAGTCACTTTTATCACTTTTTGTCACTTGAAAAAATGTCTTTCTCTAGTTGTCACTTTTCCGTAGTTCTTGTCACTTTTTGTCACTATTTTAAAGATCCCTCTTTGTTGGCCTCATTCGTCGAGACCCCAAATATGATCGGTAATTCGCGACCTGCCCTCGTGCAGAAGAGCATTGGAAGTTACGCCTTCGCCTCCGACCTCCCGGCCGTGAACTGCCGTCTCTTCCGGTACGTTTGAAATCGAAGAATTAAACAACAAACATCGGTTCTAAGGTTTTCTAGTGTACCTCAATCTTATCCAACCATAAAAACATACATATCCCACAAAAAAATGGGCCAAAAAATTGAAAAAACCTAGGGGTACCCCCTTGCTTTCTTTCAAATTTTCGGTCGATTTTTTTTGTTGAATTTTTAACGTTTGATGGTTGGAATTGTTTCGGGGAAACTATGGATGATGTTTAGCGTCGTTTAAGGAATCAATAATTGTCTTCACCATTGGCTTTTTCCCGCGTAGTTCATACATCACTTCAAAATCGGAATTTAAAATCCTAACCCAAGACTCGTCCTAGCACATGATTGAGCTTACTTGTTTCTCCGTGGTGTCTTATCGCTTGTATATTTTTTTGCGAGCATTAATTTCGTGTAAATGTAGCCCTAATAACCATAACTGGGAGGCATACTTTCACGTTTCCTCTCCTTTCCCGCAGTCCCGTTTGTTGGGACCCTGAAAAGCAAGCAAACCATTTTCCGTCGATAAAACAAAAAAATAATGCATGTGAACTATTTGTATAAGCTCATTTCTGGGTCACCGATTAGAAATTTTGTTGTCACTTATGTCTGGATAAAATGTCACTTAAGGCACCTTTTGGAGATGAAACTTGACGGGCAGCCCTGATAGACAGCCAAGAATATTAATTCTTTAATCTATTTTTTTCTTAAGTGCATGTTTTCTTCGACAACAATTTTTTTTCTTTATCAAAGATTTTTTTGTCGGAGAGCAATTTTTTTTAAAGTTTCTAAGATGGCGGTTCCCAGCCACCTGCACACAGGCAAAAATCTCCCTCCCCATTCTAACCGTTAAAAGAAGTGCAAAGCGTGTATGGACAACGAGTACACAACAATGAATCACAAATTCAAGACACATGCCTTACACATGTATTTCTATAACAATCTTCAAAGAAACATAATAAATTACTCATTGCTTGTGTTTAATGCCTAGTACCATCATTTAAGCGTGGAAACTAGTTCGAATAATTGATTAGATTAGTAATCATTAAATATTTTGAATCAGTGGGCCTATTCTTCGGCCAAACATAATTCTTGCTTTGTGACTAATAATTTCATTGTCCCAAGACGAGCATTGATACACTGGAGATTATTGTTATCTTCAGGAGAGAATATTTTTTGTTCTTAATTCAAGAAAATTTAGTCAAGCTAATAGATTTAAAAAAAAAAAACCTATTACGCTCTTCCCCTATTTTACCTTCATACGTAAAGCATGGGATAGTTTTTGCAGTGTTTTCTTTTTATTTCTTCTTTTTTTTCTCTTCCTTTTTTTTGAATGAAGTCCACCATTATTTGGGTTGTAGTATTTATAAATCACTTTGATCCTAAAAGGAGAGTCCAGAAATGCTGCGATTTTTCCCTTAAGTATATTGTTGAAGCCTATTAGATGTCCCAAAAAAATGGACAGTGTTCCCCAAGTTTTTCCATTTCTCTCCATTTCCTGCTCGTAGCTTGCTGTTAATTTAAATTTATACTAGTTAGGCTTTGTCGTGTTTGTCCCGAAGAATATGTGCCGCCTGTTGGGCCGGGGACAGTCGGGTCCGACTGAGGACACTGGCCGTCTCGTCCCGTCCCGGGATGGGCTGGGCCCGCGCAAAAACAACAGGTAGGCCTCCTTTTGCATATGCAAACCTGTACCGTCCAAAAACCGATAGCTCTCAGCAGATGCAAAAATGCCCACCTGCTTCCACACAAAAGTCTCATTAAGATAACTTTCATTCAAATTTGCTCTCTACAATAAATATTAAACGGACCCTTCTGGGCGGCGCGGCGGCCGCGCTCAGCCACCGCCGCAGCGTGCCATAGTGGGCTCGCTCACATCGCATGTGTTTATGTATGTAATCAGCCACGAATCTGGGTTAAATGCGGCTATATTACGCAAATTGCAATGGTTATTGAAGCGGTGAAGGCACGTGGCACTCGCTCGGAATTTTTAAAACTACATTTTAGAGCCCCTCTGAGCGACTAGCGACTAGAGGGAAACTTGGCACGGAAGCAAATTTCAACTAGGTACAGTAGTCGAGGTTGCCTATTGTACAACTCAGAAAGATATATTTTAAAAATCTCTCCTATGCGGTCTCTACGTGAAATTTTTTTAGAAGTGAACATATAGGCCCTACTCCTAGTTATACTCGCAGTTTCACTGGTTGAATTTTTCTCTTCTTCCCGAAACAAAAATGAAAGCTTACTTGTTAGTTCATTGGCTTATAGTTGATTTGTAGCGCGTAAAATAATATCCAAGTGCTCCGGTTTTGAAACATTTCTTGAATTGAGGGCTTATTTTGAGAAATAAATTACGCGCAAGGTCGGAACTAATTTCAGGATCAACAGCTTTGTCACCCTGTTTCCGTGTTGGCCAATTTTGTTTGGTTCTTGCTAATGCCACAATCAAGTTGAGATAAGGAAGCACTTAAGCACGGTGCTGCGACAGATGGCTTTTGCCAGCCTCCAGAAAAAGTCCCTCCTTCTCCAATACTCTTTTTTTTATCGCTACCCTTTTTTTGAGCGGAAGCCTGTTTTGATCGCCGATCGGGGCACACGCTACTCTTTTTTATTCCGGTATTGAAATAAGGGAGGCAGGGGACATGCAAATGACGCCGGCCCCTATCTTTATGTTTTTTTCTTCTCAAAAGTCCGAGTATCTTTTTTATGTCCTGTCTTTGAGTGCTGTTAACGACTGTTAATTAGAAAGCACCCACCTCTAATTTTTTTCGGCTCGTCTAATTACACCTGCATTTTCAAAACTAATATCTTTTTTGATTCACTGTAAAGATGGTTGCGTTTTTAACCTATACTGCCATCCACCGCGTCGCCTGGCAGGTCGCAAGGCCTGAACTGAACATGAATTGATCGAATCGCGGGCTAATGGCGACTGCTGAGCGGAGCTATACCGGAGAAAGGCACTAAGCACCCAACCTTGGTTGAGCTTTCAAAAATGCCTAAATTATTAAATTTCGGCTTCCCACAGGTTTGATATTTTTTAAATTGTGACAATACTAATCTAAAAAGATTCCCTAAACTAAATTTTTCTGTTTCCGAACGGTATCGCTGGGCGGTAGTGGGTTAACAAAACGTTTTGTAGAGATCAAAGTCATTTTCTCCAAGACGTTTTGTTTTACATGGCTATTGATATGTCTTAGAAACTAACCATAGGACGCTATAAGCCCAAACCACGCTGGTAGAAGACAACTCAAAATATGTATCCTTTTGTCCTGAGCGCAGGAGGCATCCGGTAGCGGTAGCGGGTGCTCGATTCCGATCACACGAATGACGGGACGGGACACGCCCTTTTAGCGCGGGCCGCCGCGCCGTGCCGCAAGCCGCAACGCACCCAACGATTTATCTCGATGGGATTCGATTGTCTTCGATTTTTTTCGACGGTCGCTGCTTCACCTGCTTAATTCCTTACAGTAAAGCTCAGCAGGTGATGCTTATATTGGCCTCAGGCCGTTAGGGGCATTGACCAATACCCAAATTTGAAAGTTTGACTTTTCTGCGGCTGTTGTTCTTTCAGGCGTGACGAGGCTTAGGGTACCTTGTATTTTTCATTGCTAAGCCTGATGCCGCTTGCCTGTCGATGTACATTATGGCCGCCGAGAATGAGAGTAGCATCGGGCAACTACTGTATGCTGAACGCGTCCCTGCGCCAGAGAATGTTAAAAAAACATGTCCATCTTAGAGAGTATTTCCGTTTCCGGGATAGAGAGTTTTCTGCCTGATTTCGGAGGTTTTATTAGTTTTTTTAATACCGCGTTTGCACATTTTTAAGTGATTTTTTATTAATGCTTGAAAGGTGCGCCTTACATTGAAGGCAAGTTTAGAGGATTAGGATTAAGGTCAGCCGCTATTTTTATCCCGCCTTATTTTTGGAGAGGAGCTTAACGAGTGTCGTTTGATTCCGTTTGTGTGTACGCAAACGCACTTATGTGTCCTTGTCGCTTCGGAGGTACTGATCTAGTCGAGACATTCACCAAAAATCCTGAAGATCATTCCGTGACAACAAAACTTTTTGTCTCATTCCGATTTTTTAAATCCTTACTGGCCCAAACCCCTTTATGACGCTGACATCCACTGGTCTCGGTGCGAAATCGCGAGTGACCATGAGAGTCATGAGGTCCCACAAACAGTTTGGGGCGGGATGCCTTCGATAGCGCCAAAAACCGCAAGCGCCAATCCGTAACCGCCAAACGAGAAAAGTCGCAAACGCCAAAGTTCCTAACCGCCAAATGATAGGTAGGCCTATAATTGTATAGGTTAGGTAAGGTTAGGTTAGTATAGCGGTTACGAACTTTGGCGTTTGCGACTTTTCTCGTGTGGCGGTTACAGATTGGCGCTTGTGGGTTTTGGCGCTTTTGACAGCTACCCCTCGGGGCCTGCTGCGAGACTTGGCTCAAGAGAAGAAACGTAGCCGTGTTCCCCATCTTAATCTTAATAATAAAACTAAAAGCAGATTCAAGAAATCAAAAGTGACTACCGTTTGGATTGATAAAGTTAAACTCTGGCGTTAGGGTATCAAAGCTAGTCTCCGTTCAAACTTCTCCCAATTTAAAAGGTCGCTTTTTCTAATCTGATTTGTTCCACCCAGGTTGAACCCCCCCTTTTTTATTTCAAACAAACTACGTACGACCGCAGCCATGTCCCCTATGCCTCGCATCTTTATCGCTGATTCCACCTTATGCGTTTTTGGCAGTTATCGCCACAGAGACTTGGCATCAGGCTTGGCGTCCAAAGGTGGAACGCAAGAGGTTGAAAATCGGATCTTTAAAATAAAGGGATATCGTAATATTGTCGCGTGAACAAGTTTGTTTGAATTGATTTCGGCCTCCGTGACCTGACGCAGTTTTCTATTATATAATGGCTCGGGTTCCCGAAAATCGCTTTTCGTCGCAAAGCCTTACGCACTTGAAAGTTTTTGTTGCGGACACCAGCGCCACCTATCGACCTACCTCCCCACGCCCCTCCCCCCCTCGCCCTGTAGTCAATGCCGAAACTCGAATCGCCTGCACTCATGGAAAACACCATTTGAAATTTACAGCTTGCGACTAGACTACAGCACACGCAGCTTGCTATTTCGATAATATGTTTCAGCTTTCAGCTCGCCGTCCTACCCAAATCATTCCTCTTAAATTATTCAGCAAAAGCCGTCGAAAACACCCGAGTTTTGACGATCTTTCACGGTAGAAAAAGTTTTGTTATGCCAACAAAATCATTTATTAAAATACGGATGACAAAAATATTTTGTTATAACAACAAAATGTTTAGTTCTATCAACAAAACGTTTGGTTGCTGCAGCAAAATCTTTGGTTGCAGCAACAACAAATTTATTTGTTGTCCCTAATTTTGTTGCCGTAACAAAACCATTTTTTTCCGTATTACCATTAAATTTACCGTCTTACCATATAAACCACTTAATTCCCGGAAAGCTTATTGGAGAAGTCCTTTGATTTGGAGGGGTAGGAAGTTTTCTCCTTCCGCTTGACTTTTCTCGAAATTTTTATTAACTTTGTGTATTTTTTAAAATTGGTAGAATAGGGCAACTTCTCCGAATGACAATAATATTTTGTAGTCACTTACCGCTTTTTTGGTGCTAAATTATCTGCGCATTCCTCTTTGTCAAAATACTTAAAAATACGAATATGGAAAACTTAGCCGTACTAGTTTACCTGATTAGTATTCTGCAACAAAAGTTAAACGATATTCAAATCTCCTTAGTGAAGTAAGTCAGCTGAAAGTATGCATTTTCGACCAATTTTCAATTTTTAATTATGACACTCTTTTTGTTCACCTGCGCATTTCTTTCTGTGAAAAATTTACCGCAACTTTTTCAGCCAAAAAAACACTTGGTTTTTTGTCGGACCTCTCTTCCCCCTTTAATGGACCACGTGGCTTGTTTACCGTCCTAAGGTAGGCAGGGACGGGTTAAAAGCCCAACAACTTTACTTAATCTTCTTTAACAAAGATTGAAGGTTATTCTATTCCCCTTAATACTAACTCGCCCTGAAATAAGTAACTCACAAACATTTCAGTTTGGGAAAAGGAATGAAAAAAATATATTTAAAAAAATCTTTTTGAGCATTTATGCCTGTCAAAATATCATTTTTACGATTCCTCTATCATGGTCTGTAGGCACATCTTTTGAGCGAGGCCATTTATCCCTAAGTGAGGGAAACGTAATGACTGAATAAATGGCGGTGCATGCAGCGGCGGCGGCAGCGGTTGCGGCCGCGTTGCGCGCCGCGCCACTCCGCGCATAAAACCAAGATGGCACCGCGCCGCCGCCCGCCGCCGCCGGCGAGTTGCGCAGCATTGCGCTCGCTCTGCTCCGCGTCGTGGTCGAGTGCGCCCGGGGTGCCTTCGGCTGCTTGCATCGATTTTCCCCGCTTCGCCTACCAACACTTTTTGTTGTTCTTTCAAACTGGCTCTTCAATAATAAAAACCTGCGCATTGTCATTTCTCCCCCGAAGTAAACTTGCCCCCTAGAAAGATAAAGCCCAGTTTTGATTACATTTGTTTAGGCGAAGAAAGTGCGTTTATTGGCAGGAATTGGGTAGCTGTCATAAGCGCCAAAAACCACAAGCGCCAACGCCGCAAGTGCCAATCCGTAACCGCCAAACGAGAAAAGTCGCAAACGCCCAAGGTCTTAACCGCAATACTAACCTTACCTAACCTAACCTAACTTAGCCTAACCTAACTTAACCTAACCTATACGAACTTTGGCGTTTGCGACTTTTCTCGTTTGGCGGTTACGGACTGGTGCTTGCGGCGTTGGCGCTTGTGGTTTTTGGCGCTATCGAATGCCCCCCGGTTCTGCCAGTAATGGGTGGGTGCGTCAAAGAGGTACGATATTGCTTTTCACGCTGTTAAAAGTTAAAAGAGACGAAACCTAGCTTCCATATGCCTGACGCCGCTTACTTCGAGGCTGCACTTACTTCCTAGTAAACGGCATTTGCTTGGTGACAATAATTTAGGCTAGGTTTTGGCATTTTTATAGCGTTGGATATCAGCCCTCCGCGGCAGTACAGCTTTAAAACCAGCGCTTACAACGGACGGTTTGACTTGCAATTTAGGTGGTCTTAGTAAGCGGTCTCGACATGATCAACTTCTTAATGAGTAGCTCTTCGAACAAATACTTGCACCTTCCGAGTCTGTCGGTCAAAACGAATTCTCGGCCAAATTAACACTCATCCCAAGCTGAAAGGCAAAGAGGAAGAAGAAATGTTTGAAGATGATATCGACATTTGTAGGTAATTTTGAATCCGAATTACTGGTCTTAAGAATATTTCTGGATATTCTTTCGATTTAGTAATTTTCATGTTAGGCTCCAGCTAAGACAAGCTGATTTTGAACGAAACAAACAAAATTGATTATTTCTGCAGAATTAAACATGTAAAATGGTGTCGAAACTTTTCTCTGAGGACTTTTCTGAATATGGTTAATAGATATACTATATGGTAAAGCTTAAAAAAATGTAAATAAATGTATAGAATAGAGCTTAAAAGTAGCTTAAACAATTTTCGAGGCTACTTTTTTTTAGTGATCGTTTGGCATTCTTTTCTGTGAGTGCCCCTCGATTGCCAACAAATCATCTCGTGGTGACAAAAATTCGAGTGAAAGATCCGAACGTCGAAAGTGTCGCTTTGGTGACCTTGTTTGGTTGCGTGCACCTACTCGGCTCGGCGCCCGCCGAAGTGGTTGGCCACGATGTGGTGGTGGCCACGATGTGGTGGTGGCCACGGCCGCAGCATGTGGCCGGCGCGGCGACGCCATCGGCTCGGCGACACAGCCGCGGACGGCGGCGGGGCACCCGAGCTCGCCCCGCCGCATGCAATGTTGCCAAACTAATCGAAAAATCGATGTCACAAAGCCATTGTAATGGATTTCTCTAGTCAAGCTCGATCAAAAGAATGTCATTCTACTCAGAAAAAAGAGGGTTTGTTACCTCGAAAATTCTTTTTCTGAAGTGTAACATCAAAACTACTGTATTTCGTTACCGCAATAGACTGTTCGTTGTTCAGATACAACAAAACATCTGGTCGCCACAACAAAAGTTTGGTTGCCACAGCAATTTTCAGTGTCGTTACCTTTATGTTCCAACATTAAACCTTCATTTCTTGTCCAAAATATATCGTTGCCATAACAGAATTATGTGTGTAGGCAGGGAAACAGATCCTTTTTGTCAATGTCGCTTATGTAAAAGAACGTGTTTTGGGGATGATGGGAACTATGATTGTAAAGTACATTAATCTATGAATCAAATGTTTCCTTTTCAGCACATGTGGTAAATACCCCATATCTGTTTTGGCAAAGTGAGATCGGGGATGTTTTTGTTTTGGTTAGTTATTAGACCTGTCAATAACCGTATCAAACGATATCAAAGTACGTTCTGCCCCGATCCATTTTATCACCCAAATCAGACGAGAACTCCCTTAAACTGGTGTTTCATTTTTACTCTGCACTCTTTTGGTTCAAATATTTTTTAGACACCGCGTTCAGTGAATAGTGAATAGGGAAGGTGGCATTTCCTGACTCGTGTGCACTCTGGATTAACGTTTTGTGACATTATGAGAATAATTAACGACGTACAACCGGTTAAGTGAACCTCGGAAACCATAGGTCATTTGCCTTGTGCCTCCCTTCTCTACTGTTCCACTATGCTGTCGCCAAATCTGATACCGGTAGTAGTTAATGCCACGGAGAAGTAATAGTGGCATAAGATATGCGATCGTGAGGTTGAGTGAGGTTACTTGTGACTTTACTCGGCTATTGGCGACGAAAGGTGGAATTTACTAAAATTCCACCTTATCTTAGGTGGAAAGACATACCACGTATCCTATGAAAGACCACGTATCATACCAAAGACCCTATCGTATCAAAGACCACCTATCTTAAGAGACAGGTTATTTTTGCTTTTAATTTTACTGTGTATCCGCCGCTGCAATCCTTTATTCAGTATGACTTTTTATACCCCTGTTCTTTTCTAGAGAGCAATCTCTTGACGCATCTCCGGTAGATCTTTTCCATGGGTGCTCGTGAGAAAAATCGGACTCTTGAATTTTAATTCGAATAACGTTAAGCGGCGTCAATGGAGTCGCCCACCATCTTTTATGGCCCGGAACCGGAAATGCGGCCACCGAACCGGGGAGGGGGGGAGGAACTGCATCGGGATTGGTCGGCGCCCCGCGGCGGCCGCCGCCGCCGTCGTAGACCAACTTCCGTGCGCACCTCGCAGCTCTGCGCACCTCGCTCTCACTAATTATTCCGGCAGAGAGAAAGAAAGAAAAGAAAAAAAAGAAACAAGCTGATACGCGATAATTGTAGCTTTTTCCGCAGCTTGCTTTTCGCTGGGAAAATTAATTTTTTGGGAGGACCTAAGAAACACTTAGGCCCCAAATGTACTTCTTCAGCGTTGGGAAGTTTCCTAGGCGACGTCGCGTTTCAAAGAACGCTGTTTTTAATTGCCTCCTAATTTTATTTCGTGTGTCGAAAAGATTTCAATTTGACGCGAGGAAGTTTGGAATTATGATTTTTTTTTTGGTAAGGAAACCAGCCAAGCCTAGCTAACGAAGCTGCCAAGCTCAAGTCCAAAGAAAAGCAATCTCCCCAAAAGTCTGTGCCGTGCAGTGGTCAAGAGAATCAGTCTTCTTAATGTGGAAAAGCCCGTAAGGAAAGGGGCGAGACGTTTACCCCGATTATGCAGAAACTAAATTCACACACCTTAAAGTTTTTCGTCGGTTTGTTAGCCAAATCCGCAAATTAATGCGATTCTCACAATCAGTTACAGGTATTTCACGTAGTTTGAGAACGAAAGTATGGTCTTGAAACAAACTTATCGACCAAATTTTCCGGTAAACTAGAAAGAAGAAGAAGAAAAAACTTCAATATTTTGGCACTTGTCCATAAAACGCCACTTAATCTTCCTATCTTTGAATGAATAAAAATCAAAAGTTAGGACGGTGACAAGTCGGTTTTAGTGGTTAGGTGTGTGTAACAGCATCCTAGCTGTATTTTCAATGTATAACAAGAGCCTGTTATCGGCACCCTTTCCTCGATGAAATATCCTTATTATGGTTATTGATAGGAGTCTTCAAAAATAACCAAATTACGCTCTTCCCCTGTTCTATCTTGTCTAAACCATGTATGGCACTATCTGCAAATAAGGGTTATTTTTTATTGTATGCCTCCTACCTAACCCTTGAGTTAGCCTAACGCTGAACCTAACACGGCCCGCCCATTTGCAGCTAGCAGACCACCTTCGGTTCACCTACCTTAATTTGTGAGCCGCGCCTTCTGTCGCGCCTCTGTGATTCGCAAGCGGATGGATGCATCGCTTTTTCTCGTGATCGATTTAGCGTTCGTTGACAAGGCTTCAAACGGCCAGGCGTAACCAACCGCTTCTCATTCGCCGCCGCTCCGGGCAACCGCAAATGCCGCAACGGGGCCCGGCGCGGTCCCTCCGGGCCACAGTCGGCCCCTCCGGGCCTCAGCCGGCCCCAGGCCATGGGAGACGACTTGCGACCCACGACAAAAGGGACCTTAATTCTTTTCCATTTAATGGCAGGCCAGCGATCTTGAGGAGACAATGCTTAACCATTTAAGTTATTATCCATCGACATATGTGACGCTGTCGAATCCGGTTGGCGTGCTTGCGCTGCTTGCGCCACATCCGGTCACTCCGGACCGGAGCGGACCGGAACGGACCACAAGCATGACATCAAATTTTTTCCAACAGTTGCGCGTTGTCATTGGCGCTCCTCTGAGACTCATGCTGAAAACTTGGCTATTCGGAATGTTATTTGCGCTCAACGAAATTTAAAGAGCATTTTGAAATTTCACAACTATCACATATATAAGGGGACATATGGTGGATCGACTTTGGTCGAAACACAAAAATTCCCCGGGGCCGGCCGGGGTCCCCCGCGGAGAATTGCGATTTTCCGCGAGAGGCCGGCGTGAGTGCGCGCAGGAGCTGAATGAGAAGTCATTAAAATTCGAGGCAAAGTCTTTGTAACCCAAACTGAGGTGCTTGTAATTCAGAGGTCACAAAAAGTCAGTGAGAAGTGACTATAACTCGGTCCTTTTAACTCAAAAGTCACTAAAACCACTCATTGCTGAGTCAGTGGAAATGATAAATTAGACTCGGTTGATTAATTAGCGGTTGCATAGGTAGATTTATCTGTCGTGGTGAGTAGTTTTGAGGTATGAACTTTTTTTTTTCGTCCACGACAGATTCGCCTCGGAAACCATAAATATCTATTTAAATCCATGTTTTAGGTGAAAAGTTACGCAGACAGCATATTGATATTTTTCAAATGCCTTTTCAAAAAAAATTAGACTAACTATAATCTCAAACCGGTTAACGAACAGTTTTTCGAGAGAGAAAAAACGAGCTGTGTGCAAAGTGAAGAAAATAGTGCAGAGTGCACACGGCTGTTGCGACTTGCGAGCGTAGTCTCCAACTTGCTTACAAAAAAAAGGTGGTTGACAAGCCTTTAGACAGAGTCGCCTGCGCAAACCTTCAATGTTCTTTCTCTCCGTGCGAACAATGATACTTTAACAACATGATAACAGCATGATAACTTTATTTGCAGAGAAACTGCAACGACCTTTTTTCAGGCTTCCGCTGAAATGACCTTTTTTAGCGCAGCGCACTATGAAGTCATTACGGCGACATGATTAGGACTCAAGAATGTGCAACGCCGCTGTGTGGAGCAACGACTTTGTCGGACGCCAAAGGTCGCGTCACGAAATAGGCAACGCCGTGGACACTTCTGCAGCGCGGGTTGCCTAGTCCAAAGATTGCAGGCGCGAACCCGGAGGAGCCTGTCGTCACTAAGGTTGCATTTCTTACCCCTTGTATTTCTCCCGGAATCTAGTTTTCATTACTTTGAACGGATGAACACTATAAATCGGCGCACAGGTCACGTTAGGTTATGGTGAAGATGGCAAGGTTGACCTATTATAGGTTATCAAAGGTTTGG
>Ga0058701_10001411_pt1 | contig 16970 bp, 14 predicted proteins | sample AgamicOrMae_FD_97039 | JGI IMG/M metagenome (GOLD analysis project Ga0058701, IMG submission 97039) | Agave microbial communities from Guanajuato, Mexico - Or.Ma.e | ecosystem: Host-associated > Plants > Phyllosphere > Phylloplane/Leaf | place: Guanajuato, Mexico | collected 2012-06-04
AAAAATTACTTGAGTATCTAATAGTATCGCCTACGCCTCTCCAACCATGCATGTGAAGTGGTAAGATGCATTCAGAGTAATTTAAATAATTTTGGGCGTAATTCCTATTGTATCTAATGAGGCAGAAGCATTATAAATCAAGCCTGACACCAGAAGGCGACGTCCTTTAACTACCCCCGAGAAACGATTGACCGCGAAATTGTTCCATGTGGGGGCCCAAAGTTCGGGGCTGGGCCCTCTCTCGTAGCGTGGGAACGAAGGTGCCAGAGCAGCCTACCGTTGGCTCATCCTTGCAGAGGGAGGCGGGGGCCGAGGCGGAGGCCCTGAGCCGTGTCACGGCAGCGAGACCAGCTGCCGGGCCGGAGGCTGCTGCTCCTCCACCTCTTGGGCGTCCCGGACAGGAGCCCTCGCGAGCCGCGCCGCCACGCCGCGCCGCGCGCCCGACGCGTGGGAACCACGCGCCCTACACGCGAGCCGTCTCCCGGGGCTCCTATTCCGGGACCCGAAGCCATTCCGTCATGTGGCCGCCGACGCCATGGCACTGGTGCTCTCCTTCCATGAGCGCATTTGCTTTCGGCATCTCGTGTGGTTTGTGGTGTTTTTGGACGTGAAGGGTTTTAGAAGCAGGCGATGCGACATGGTTTCGATCTATTCAAAGAAGTCGTAAAGGGAGAGTCAATCATGAAGAGAAATCACAAGGCATCACATGGTTTCATTCAAAGAAGTCTTTACAAGAATAGTCAATCATGAACAGAAATCACACGGCTTGGTTTATCCATGCTTTGTTTAGAATATCTTGTATGAGGACATTTCTATACGCCCAGTAGGGAATCATAATGCTTATTTTAACCAACTTCTCGACATCGTGTTTCGAGAAAAAAAATATTTTTATTCATAAGCATTGTAAAGTGGGGTTCTTGATCAGGGCTTATCCCACTACCGCCCAGCGATGCCGTTCGGAGACAGACGAAAATATTTTAGAGGACCTTTTTCTAGTTCAGTATTGTTAAAATGTAAAAAATATTACTCCTCTGGAAACCTGAAATTTAATAATTTAAGCATTTTCCATAGCTTGAAATTTCGTATTTTACTAGAAAAAATCCTTCCAATTTCTCTTAAGCTAAATTTCACTCCAAATACTTTGGCCTGCTATGGGTTAATAAGGCCTGAACAGAACCCCGCTTGCCTATGCTTATGCACACGTAAGACCTGATTTTGGGACTAAAGAGCATTTTGGAGTATTAATTAGGCTTTATTTTTCAACTCGGGAACCTTTACTCAGAGACTAATCGGCGAAAATGACCCATGATGTTTCTTGCTTCTTTAATGAAGCATCTTTCTTCTTTCGTTCGTTTCTTTCTTTGAATATCTTTCTTCTTTCGTCCTTTTAAAAAGCGAATGCGGAAGAGATTTTGTCAATCAACAAAAATATAGTGGATCGAGTTCACCCTCCTCAGGCGACCTGTTGCTAGCTTCCATCAACAGAGTTGCTTCCCCTCGGCGCCAACCCTCCCCTTCAAAGCGCGCACGTTTTGGGAAAGGAGGGCAACCTCCAACAAAGGGGAAAGAACAAGTGTGCCGTTGGCAGGGCATCAGGTGCAAAGCAATATTCTAAATACGTTTCGTACGAATGTATTTTCGCATCCTCCAACTCTGCCACAAATTCGGATAAGCTAATTCTTTCACGTAAATTTTTAGGCCTTCCATGAGCACCGATCGGTTTGAGGCCTAAGTACTTTCACCCTCATCTAAAAGAAATCATTCCCCATCCACGTACTTGAAGACGGCGCACCACAACACAAGTCTCGTTGCGTCACGTAAAATACTAGATGGTCCTCAAGGTCGATTGGTCCACAATTTATGCACGCTGCGCATATGTCTAACGGAATCCCAATAAGAGGCAGCTGGTTTCCGCCAGCGTGGGAACTCCGACGCAGCCGAGGAGCCAAACCCTCCACCCCCATCCACCCAAGTCAGCCCTGCCTCGCCTCGGCCAAGCCGGCCTGAAGTGTAACAGCTGTCTCCAAAAGGTAAATGAGCCTGGATCTTATTGACGCAATCTGTCATAACGGCTCACAATAATTTGTGAATTCTCCTCAGGTCGACTCTAAGATCTCTCGCCTGGGACAGTTCCCACACTCGGAGATCTTAACGAACTTATTGATGAGGATGTTCCCTTTAGAGAAATGGTAAGGACATCACGGTAGATTTTAAGGTGGAGATTTCCTTCTCTAGTCTTCCACCCAGCTACTAATACCAAGCTACCATAACCTTTACGGTTTGTATTATAAACGTAATGAGAGGTTGATACGGTGTGGAACAATAAATAGAAAATCTCACCTGTCGGAGATGAACAAGTCCCATGCATGCTTCGAACGGTCGGTGATGATTCTTGCATTGCCAAGGATCAGGATTTTGCAGTTCAATAAATTTTTCGGTCTGAGGTAGAACATGGAAGATTGTTGTTGTTACTTGAACCTTGTGACCCCTTCATTAGAGATCCACTTGTCCTGGCCATGGGGTAAGCTTCCTCCATCGCGGGGGAGAATCTCAATGACTCCTTGTAACGACGGATCCTCGTGAGTTTCTGATAGTTTGGATTTCGTTGCAGCTCGATCAAATTAGGTGAAAAGCTTACGGGTTTGTTGGCTGATGACCATTGGGTTCTTCTTTCATAGTCGTTGTGATCTTCCACCTGACGATGCATTAACAGGAGTACATGATAAGTCTCCTTGCAAGAGTTTTTGAGAACCTCTCGCTTTTACGAGACGCCTGATCAAAGCAAAGTCGATCACCGTGAGACATAATTTTCCATTTCTAAAGCGATACTTCTACCAATTTGATCGAAACGATAGTTTGTTATTCTTAGAGTTCAAACATCCGGCGCACATTCTGCAAACAATTAGAGCCATGATTTTAGAGGAATATCCGTGACACGGGAGCATTAGATGTATAAAAAAGTTGTCATAACAAAAAGAGAACGTATTGCAGAACAGGTGCAAATACGGAGAAAATGATAAAGTGTATGCTTAGAATGCAAAAACGAAGATCATTTCAGTAGCTGTAGCAGTGATTATTAACGCTGATTGAAGATAATGTTGTAGGCGCCCCGCCGCGTTGCTTCGTGATCGCGCTGCGTCAATGAAATATTCACAATCACACTTGGGAGTAAACAGGTCCGGAGATGTGTCAATGTTTTGATGCTAAAAACAGTAATTGCTGTTCCAATTGAATGGGTTCCAGAAAACATTGCTTTTTATAAATATAAAGGGCTTGAAGTGTTGCTTTCCTTGTATTTATAACAGACGTCAGTTATTACATCAGCAATTTTTTGACGACAGTATTCTTCCGTATCTTCATAGAGCGAGGAGAGGTTTTTCATTTGTTTCATGTGTAGTGGTGACAAGCAGAATGTGAGAGATCATAACTTTATGAAATGGTGCAGAAAAAATCTTGTTTCAGACAAAACTATTTAAAATAATTCTCTACTCCAAACACTTTTGATATCGTCTGTGTGTGTATACTTGCGGATAATCTCAAAAAAATTTGGACGATTTTCAACACATCGGTATTTCCTTCATGGCTGAAACGCCCAGAAACACCCTCAAGTTATTTTGTGGCAGCCGACGAAACCAGGTTTATATTTAGTCTTGAGAGTCATGAAGCGATGTTTCCAACTTTTTACTTGATGACCGGCGAAAAAACACCCAGAGGAAAAAGCCATGCTGCTACAGCAATATGTCTTATCCAACGACAGTCGGAAGCTCGCTGCAGGGGACAATGCTTAAAATACTTAGCATAAAGGAGAGATTAAAAAGAATGCGAGATTCCAAGGTCAGAAATTTGCCACTGGTGCGCCATTCGGAAGGGGCTTTTAATAAAAGCATCCTCGTGTGAGACTTAACAGGATTGTTCGGTAATAAGAATAGGAGACTTTGCTTATAATTTAAACTACCGAAACGAACAGAATTGCTCCATACATATTTATGTGGAAAATATGTGCCGTTAGTACGCACCATGACGTCTAGGCGAAAAAGAATCACGATTAAGTTACACATCTGTTAAATATTTTTAAATGACCGGGAGCTTTTTCGTCTTGTCTATAAACACTTCCAGACAGATATTAATTAAGCCATAGACATTAGCAGTAGCATCGGTCTAATTATTGCACCATCGCTGTAGTCGGAGAGGACCTCAAAGCAAAATCGTCAATCAATCACAAAAGGTTTGCTTTAGCGCATTTCAAAATTTACGTACATACTAGATTTTCCGTTATCTCTCTTGATAACAAACATGAATAATGTCCAGGCTGGTGAGAATATACTAGTCCCTAGGGAATATGTTCAATGTTCTCATTGAATTGACGATTTAATTGTGACAAGCGAGGGATTAATTAAAGTATGCAATGTGTAACGGAATGTGCACTGACGTTCAATTTTTCGATTTTTTCTAAAAAAAAAACAAAAAAAAACGAGAACAGATTCGCGGTTTTGGCGTATGAAAAGCAGCCGTCCTTATCGAATGGGGAAAGCTCAAAACGGCCGCGAGGAATTTGATTTAGTCCGCAAAAACAAAGACACATTGGCGTTTGAAACACGTTTAACGCGTTACGTACCCGCACTACTGACTTGTGTATAAATCAGTTACGCCCTGAGGAAATCAGATAATGTGGTACAAGTTTGCCGGCGGTCGTTGGACACGAAAAAAAAAAGAGGAATGGGTATCGAAGGGGGTACGGGAAGGGAAGAGACGGGGAAATGGGTACTCCACTCCGCTGGTGAACACCTGCTCCAGGTTCCCATGGATCGGTTGCTCTGTCTCTCTCGCACTCGCTGACTACGTCATCAGCATTAATGTGTTCCCCGCGTGCAGTGCGGCGTATGCGGTGCCCGTGGACTGAGCGCGCCGAGGATCACGCCGTTCGCGTGCGCCGCACTCGTGACCTCGTCCACGAGTCCTCCTCGTCCAGTGGGTTCCCGACGAGCTTCTAAGTCCCTCCAGGCCAATGAGGGTGTCAAAGGTCTCGAGATGAGTTGCATGATGATGAGGAAAAGCATTTTTTAAAGATCAAAAAACGATTGTCGAGTACAACTATCGTCGAAGATACTTGGGGTTGAACGCCAATTATCGTGGCTTTCCTGAATAGATGTCACTGATGAACCATCGTTGACTGATGATTAATGATGATGACAGCTTCAGGTGACCTCCCGCAGTGCATCGTAGACAGGACAGGAGGTTGATCGACTGTAATGAGTACGTTGGAGACAGAAAACGGCTGCTGATGAAGTTAAAGGTGAATTATGCGGAATATGAATGACTGCTGAACTTTATGAACGCTGGAGGGTACAGAGGTCAACGTGGAAGAGTTGACTGATGACCATCGATGACTACTGGACGCTGGGTTATCCTGACTGTATAGGAATCCAGTACACCTGGTGAAGTCAACGTTCGTAGCATATGCTGATGGCTCCTGAAGTTGCTGAACATTTATTTCTTCGCCTCAATCAGGACCTCCAGTACAAGAGATACTGAACATGAATCTGATGTTGCCATACTTTCAGTGAGGAGATGTCTTAAATCGCATCATCTAATTAATACGATCTCTTCATAGTGCGGTCAGGTAGCGAGTCCTTGCTTAGCTGGCAATCCAGAGACTCGTGCCGCCATCTCTTGAGAGGAGCTCCAAAGCTCCAGCTGTCGACGTAACCGACTCCGATGTCTCACTCAGGAGGTCCTTAGGACCCGTTTCATCAGCAGCACAGAGAGGTATTGGTTTCCCAAGGAGGCACATTCACACGAACGGCGAAGCTATCCTTTCGGAGAAGAGTCAGCTGCAACTAATTAAAAACGCACACGACTTAAAGACGCTTTCACTTGTGCTGAGCGCAAAACAAGCCGACAGTGCTAACTGGCCCCTGAAGCGTCAGTAAACATCTCATGAGAGAGTATCCAATTCCTGGATTACACAAAAGTCAAAACCGTTAAGAGACCAAAACGAGTTTGTCTGCAGATGACGCGAACTTCTGACGAGTCTGATGAGACTGTTGTCTTATTGCAAAATACAGTTCTTCTTTTCAGAATCAGTAGGCGTAAGGTAAACAGCGCATGACGAGAACTTCTAATTGCATGCACTTCAACCGACAAAACATGCTCAAAATTAAAAATACCTTTTTTGTGCAGAGTAAAACAAATTATCTTCAACTATACTTAAAAAAATCCACAATTACGGTGACCATAGTTCACCTGTGTTGTTAAGAAAAGTCCGCAGCATTGGTTACCAATCCTTTAATTAGGCCAATTTATGATGTTTGTGACTGTTTTATGAAAGACTCGTAGAGATCACCGCGATTCAAAGCACAAAGTGTCATCATTCATAATATCAGATAGTTAAAATCATTTTCATTTTGGTACACATACACAATACAGCTACTACAAAGTATTTTACTTTGTCGATGACCGCATTCAAAATTCTAGTGGATTGAAATAATCGTAAACTATACCGAATGTTTAATTTACATTCAATGACAAGCAATTCCGACCGTTTTCCGTCCTCCGATTGCAACTGTTTTTCGTTATTTTTTTAGATTTACACAGGCTTATGATTTTTCATAAGAGTTACGGCAAAGGAGTGACTTTTTCACACTAAACTCTTGAAACATTCCCGTCGTAATTTTAAAGCCAATCTCCGGAATATTTCCTTCTTATTACCATCTGCAATTAAAATTACATCGATTTCCTGCTGATCTTGGCCTTTCAATTATAGTCCACCGTTTCGCGCAAGGAATCAACCGATACTACGCATAGGATATCTTGCGCGATATAAAATGAAAAGGCCAATAAGGTTGCTAAAACTCAGGTAAGGTTTGCAAAAGGTACGGTAGAATTAATTTTGGATGTCCTAACATAAGTTAGGTTAAGCAACGTAAATGTGTATTAATTTCCAGCTCGTTATCTCATTCATTGTTCTGTTTTCTTTCCCGCTTTGTGTCACTTCAGCGGTCTTGAACATCACACCTCCTTTACCTTGTAACTGAATATCGATACGAGTATTGAGTAAGGCACGAGCAAACACCGGTACGAAGGCAACAGCGTTTGTTTAATTTTACGATGATTACGCATGTTTTCGTCGGAGAAGCGTTGCGCTCGGCGACACAACGACCTGCGTTGAAGTTCCCGATGCGCTGTCTCCCAGCGCCAAATCGTCGACCTTAGTTCACATATTGGCAACAGTTCGCAAACTGTTGGAGAACAACGGGGACCCTGTCCGGCAGAACGTGCCGATGGTCGACCCCGATACTCGCGGAGAGGCGCGGCTGCCAGCGGACACCAGCAGTGGCAGACGCCGATCTTGCGTCACCTCTCATTGTGTCTTCGACTCTACAAACACCGATTATGGGGTCTGTTCATCTTGTGTGCGTATAGGATATTGTTGGAGGTCGTAACCATAAGCTCTTCGAGGAAGCTCAGTTGCACTACGGTAAAAGTGTGTCGAACAGATACATTGCTCCACCAATAATTGCAGTAACTTTGGCGGAGGCATACAAATTAAGCTCGTTAATTTTTTCGTAATAAATCCGTAATCACTCTAAGATTGAATCAGTGGAAATTCACTGATTGTCAGTCAAAATCGAGCCACTGAAGTGAATCAATGGCTCCATTTTGAATTAGAATCAGCAGATTTCAGTAGATTTCCGCTGATTCATGTTTAGAGTGATACTTATTTTCAAAGGTAGTGTAACCTTAACCAAGCACTTTAGCCTTGCCTGACTCAATCTAACCGAAGTTAACCTTAAACAAGGTTGACAAATCCAGACTGATCATTTAAGTGTTAAGCCAATCGAAGATACCTTTATTATAAAATATTTGCCGAAAGATGACGCCGTTTTAACAGATGTTAACCCATTTAATCTCAACGGACAGCTTTTTGCAACGCATTACTAACACGTATTACTGCATCTCTGCACGTATTACTAACAAAAATATTGACGTATAGTTGATGTATTGAAAGCAGAACTAAAACCACAATTTCTCTTACTGAACTAAAAATTTCGTCGGTTCTTAAACACCGTAAAATTTTTGAAAAAAAAATGATCTGAAAAACAAATAAAAACCTTAACAGCATTTTTAGAAATATTTTTTTAATGGTTCAACATTCAAAAACATCGCCTTTAACATCCACTTCCTTGCGAGACAATCACTTCGTCCGTAAATAGAAAAAGAAGCTAAAACGTTGTGATCCAAAATACTTTGAGAATTAATAAAATCTCACGATCAATTCAAAAACAACTATCCAAAACGGTCTGATAATATTTTTTCAAACATGATGGGCAGCTTCATCTCTTGCCAAAAACCGACTTGTATCCTAAACGTAGATTTAACGGAAAAGGGAATTAAGTTTTTATAAGGTCTGCGGAGGGGGAGGTGAATCTCCTTTCACGCCTGAGTAATCAGTCAAAATTTCACAGGAAGCTTTGCGCAATGAGATTATTTTGACTTTAGCAAAATATGTACAAAAAGTACAGCTTTCACCGTTCACGAAATCTTCCACGCGCTGCAGTCCGCTCCGTCCAGTAGCGCCCTCTGGCGAGCGATCCACGAACCATCGCCTCGCCGCCGATTCGGACTTCCGAGAAAAAGACAGTGAAGGCCGCTATTACCACCGCTAAGATAATCAGTTTCCTGTTTTTCTGTCCTAAAAACTACAACTCGATTAGATTATTAGATTACAAATCCCTTCCTCTTTTTTTTAAAAAAAAAACTAATTCTTTTCCCTTATTTTGTAGTTTCTTCTCTTTATAACGGGGCAAAGCCCTTCCCCACCCCCAAGAGAGGAGGTGTCCTGATCTGCCCTAAAATGATTACACCTATGCATAAACGTTTCCTGACAATGCCACAATGGTTACGAGTAACATATATGCCACTTTTCGTTTCCCTACAAAGCTGAAATGAATGCTCCGAATTCTGCATCGTAAAATGCTGAAAAATTCCGCTTGAGTTGGCCAAACAGCTGTTTTTATAAACGCAAATTCGTCAATAGCTTTTTTTCCAATCAACTTTGTTTTAGTTATAAATAACTAGATGCAATATGTATTTTACGAGAAAAACGCGATTTAAACGCCAAAAGCCATGCGGCACAACTAATTTGGGGCAACAATTATTGTATCAAACAACAATTTCTTATGAACAATCAGTCGAATCGCCGCGATATAGTATACCTGATACGAATCTATTTAGAATGATTGCTTATACAGATTTTTTTTTTCAATCCCTCATACTAAAACTAAAAAAACAATATCTGTTCCTAAATACACGATTAAGCGAGCAACGTTTTCTTCACATTTAATATATTCATATTCATAATCAATTCAATTCATTATAATACATTCATAATCATCAATATATATTATCACCGTCAATATTTTGTGAACTAATGTGAAACTTAAACGAAAATCGATTTGGTAAAATCCTTTGTGTTTCAAAAACTGGTCCCGTACAATAACTTACGCAACCAATTCGGGTGACAGGTTCCTTTAGGTCATTTCTTGGAAAATTTTGGAAATATGACAACACCTGACCATGAGTCAACTCTTCCTAAGCACACACAAATACAAACGTGACTCATGTGTCAGCCAAAAGTGTTTCAACAAGAACATTTCGGACTTTTCGTTAAACAGTTTTCACCCAATGGTTCCGAAAACTTGGTGAGCACACAAGCTCGAAGTATGTGCATAGCGCGCAAACTGTAAATTTGACAAGTGGCATTTTCCGCACGCCTTTAGTTCCACAAAGGTGTAATCTTTTACATCACATAACAATAATTAATGACTTACAACTGAATAGGTTAGTTAATGTGGATTATATCTTATATCAATAAAGTATTGATATGAGGTATTAATTAAAATTTAGCAAGGCATTCCGTGCATACGACGTTCTGACATTGGTAATACCTTTAAAGAACACTCAAATCTATCGGTTTTGACCTATGTTTTTACCACCGATCACTATAACGGTTTTGACGATAAGATGGCACTGCTAGCAGAGTATGACTTGTCAGTTCAAAGCCGTAGTTCGCCGAGCGCGCGGTAGAGAACGCTTCCTAAAATGATGGGAAAACTAGGCTGTCATCCTATCCGTGTTTTTCGATTGTTTTTTTGCTCTCCTATCTTGTCCGTCAATCACTATTCATAGATGTCAAGCGGTCTGTTCTTTGAAGTGGAAGGCGGTGACAAAAATTCGCAACCCGCTATCATACGCCGCGCGCTTTTTCGAATTTTCTTTTCACATAAGGACCAATTTGTGCCAACAAATTCAGTAATTTTGTACAGGAAGTCGGGATATTCAGAACGGTTAAAATAGTTACGAACAGGATTTAAAAGGCGTCTTAGGTTCTGCATCAGCTTGTTTTGGGTCAGAAAAGTGCTAACAGGTTCAACGATTTTGAGTGCGAATTATTTTTACCCCCGATACTATGCGAAACAGTGTGCAAAAACTTCGCTACAAAATATACCGCAAATCAAGTCAAAGGCGCCTTTGTGAGGGAGACACGCCTGAAGAGCGAGTTAGCGTTCATTTGGAGGGTGCGAGCGCAGCTCGACCGAAGAAACACGAGGCAAACAGCGTTTTGCTTTGTCTAAATCGTCCGCGCTAAACCAAAAACAGATTCGAAGTTAATACACGACTCTAGAAACTGCGAATAACTATCAAGAAAATATCTGCCGTTTCACAAAACCAATGAAGTTAGGTGATAAATAATGCCCTGTTGAATGTTGAATATCGGACATAGAAAACTAGGTACCAAAAGGCATGTTTTATGTTTCGATTTGAGCCATAACAGCCCAAAGTATTTGGAGTGAAATTTAGCTTAAGAGAAAGTATGAGGATTTCTCCACTAAAATACGCAATTTTAAGCTTTGGGAAATGCCTAAATTAAAAAATTTTAGGCTTCCAGAGGGGTGATATTTTTTTTCAAATTAAGACAATGCTGAACTGAAAAGATCCTACACTAAAATACTTTTTTTCTGATTCCGGACGGTATCGATGGGCGGAAGTGGGTTAAGACCCAGGTACCGCCATGAAAGAACTCAAATTAAGTAATTTAATCCAATTCTGAGGCTCTATTCAATGTCATGGGCCACTTTATGACCTATGTTCTTATTGTTAGTGCTCTGGAAAGAGAGAAATCAGCGCTTTTTATCAAAATATGTTTAAGATTAACATCGCTGCAGATTATGCATGCTGAGTAACTCATTTATACACACGCCTATCATCACGGAAAACCTTCCTGTTGCGGATTGGTAAATATGCAAAGAAATAAGTGAGTTAGCAAGAATATATTTGACGTTCTCTGTGACGCCCTTCTGTGTGAATCATCGCCGAAGAACAAGTTGACTCAACGCCACAGTGTCCACCTGTTGAAGGAACATTGTTTTCAAGTTGTTACTCCGTTAAGAAATTCGCCTCGGAAGGTGTCTCCTATGAATACCCAACATGTTCAGGAAAGAGGTTATGGTGAACTAGAATCTTCAGGAAAATATTATTTACCATTTACACTTCACAAGATTCCTTGATATATATACGTTAAGAAGCAATACCTAGCGCTGTAGAGAGCACATTACTATAACCTCTTGATCAAAAGGTTCCGAGATCAAAGTATTCGAGAGAGAACCATCGTGCTACTAGGAGTCATTATAGGCTGTGAAAGGAAAACTCTTACTAACAATAAGTTCTGCGAATGGTACTAATCGAAAAATAAACAACAGATCGACGATTTTTACTATCTTATAATCAATCATAAGCGTAAAAAATAAAAATGAAAAAAAAGGTAGGGGTATCCTTAGCTTAGAAAATCGCAATTTACATTCGCGTTTTCGGGGTGTTCAATGAAATTATCATGCAAACAGCAACGTTTTTAATCTTTTTTACTATCCCTCGATGATTTTCAATCGTAATAACTTAAAATTCTAAACATTTTTTTTTGTCAAAATTGAAGAAAAATCAAGGGGTACCCCTACCTTTTATTTCCATTTTCAGTCAAAATTTTTTGTTTGAATTTTCAAGTTATAGCGATAGAAATGTATCGAGGGATACTAAAAAACATTAAAAACGGTGTCTATTGCTTTATAATATGATTGGACGGCTTGAAAACGCGAATAAAAAGCGATATTCGCCGAATGAACGGAGCAAGCTTTCCTGTCAAAACTATGCCATCTTCCAAGATTCACATCTTTTATCGTGTATGCGCTGTTTGAAGGTAGTTCTCTAAAAAAAAGGAAAAAAACACGTTCCAGATCAAACAATAGGGCTCAAAGAGAGCTGCTCATTAACCTGCACTGCTATTACAAAAAAAAAATATTTACATTTACGATATTAATAATTGTTTTACGAGTACGGACAAATAAACAACAAGTTGACAAATCAAGGATATAGAAGTAATTGAGCAAGAATACAGAATCGCAAATGAACCCACTTGTCAGAGAGGATTCCACGAACACCCTGTTATTCCTTTGCGCAGCCGCATGTGTAAATCAGGTGCACAAACCCAACGCAAATGTAAAGGAGGAGCAGATAATAAGCATTTCCTACGCAAGGGCTTACGCGGGGCGTCCGCGGGGGCGTGCGCAAGGGCGTGGCATCGCGAGAGATATGTGTCACCTGTGATCGACGAACCGGTACCTAGACTTATTACACGAGTCAGTGATCTCTTTAACGAGCACATCTCATAGCACCATCCGGTCAGACAAAGTCTGCGTTGCGTAGCTATACTGTGGTTACTTTGCACCTTCTTCACCGCCTTCTATACGATACATATAGATTTCAAAAAAATACAAATTTTACATCACAAAGGTTTAATTAACCCATAACAGTCCAAAGTATTTGGAGTGAAATTCAGCTTAGGAGAAATGAAAGAATTTTTTTCCACTAAAATACGCAATTTTAAGCAGTGGAAAATGCCTAAATATTCAAATTATAGGTTCCCAGAGGGGTGTTTTTTTTGTTGTTGTGACAGTAAACTGAAAAGATCCTCAAAAAAAATTTTTTTCTATTTCCGAACGGCATCGCTGAGCGGTAGTGGGTTAATATAGCCTCAGAAAACCAGGATTAATGTAGTGAAAATTTCACTTGTTACAGCAACTACTGTGATTGTTGTAACAATTCATATTGTTGTTGGAACAATTAAAATTGTCGCCACAACAATTCTGGTTTGCCGAAGCTATATTGACGAAATATTTTGTTGAGGCAGCAGATTTTCTCCAAGCAGACGACAATTTTATGTCATTACATGAGAAATTTTGTGAATTCGAGCGAAATGTTCTGAGGGGGAGAGGGGGCTACTTCCGATAAGTTTTGTGACTTGAGATAACAACATTTAGGCTCGCCGACAAAGAGCGTCCGCGGGGGGCGGGGGGGGGGGCGCCCACGACCGTCGGCTCCGGGGCTCCGGTCAGGTCACGATCTCATTCCGGGGCCGCGGCTGCGGACACGAGCCGGAAGCCGTCCTCTTAATAACGAAAATAATTTCAACGCCACGCCAATTTGGTGGCCAATGTAAGACGTGGGACGACGCCATTTTCAGACCGAATTGTGGCGGGTGGGAGTTCATTCAGACCAATCAAACCGCAAAAACAGGCGCCGGGGAGCCTTTTTCGGAACTCTGAGCCCCGATTTCGGAGGTGGGACGTACATTTCGACCAACCGCACGCCGCGACGGCAAAAAAAAATCACGAACTGGCGGGCTCTTTTTTGGTGAAACTCTGGTCATGTCTGCAAGGGTTCGGTATGGTTTCATACCGTGATTTGGTCATGAAGGCATCTTCTTTTTATGAATTTTTTTGACGAAGAAATCCTAAGAAGAACAACAGGGGGGCCTGTTTTGGGGAAGCGTCCATATCGCGGTCGATAAGTCACGAAATGTCGACGAAGCGCCTGACGAGAGAGGCGTAGGCAACCCTCAGCGCACCCATGTCAGACATGGTTGCCTGTAATTGAAACAACAGTTCGCCGGATAAAATCTTTGAATCTGATACTGACAAAACCTAAGAGAGCGATATTGCTAACGACAATAATGTTTTATCTGGCTTATAGCAACGCGAAATAATAACAAAAGTGAAATAAAAACTTGAAACTTGTTCTTTCAACAGAGAAAGAACTCTTGGGTTACGTTCCGAGAATTTTCACGTTGAGTTCCATGGTTCCACCATTAAGGCGCATTGCTTCAATCCGCTGTCGTTCCACCTAGCTTGATGAAAAAAGGTGGAACACAGGAGATAATCCAAGGTTCAAAATTTAGAGTGTGCAGCCAAAAAGCGGCGCGCCAAGCAAGAACCCATACGGCCATTTAAGTTACAATATTTATGTACACTGTGTATACAGAGGATCTTAATTTCAGATGCAACAAGATTTCAAATCCCTGGTCTGAAAAAATGTCAGTCCGAATATTCACTGAATTTCGGTTATATTGTTCTTAATATAATACAACAATCGAAATTAAAAACGATAATCTGAAATTCACTGAATAATTGGACTGAAATTTTCCAAATCAGTGATTTGACCTTTGAGGCATCTGAATATAAGATTCTCTTGATACATGTTAGTAAGGGGCTATTCATAATCCTTTTCTAAAATATCGATTTATAGAAGAAAATGTTCCTTCATAAGTATACATATTTAATCAGAGACGACGTTACCTTAGATTTAAACAAATCAGTTTCACATCATCATTTTACGTTATTTTACACCAAAAAACCTATTCAATATTACCGAATGAAATTGAAGAAGCATTTCTTCGGCGCAAATCGTTTAAAAAGCGACAAGAAGAGTCATAACGACGCAAGGGAACTGAATTCCGGTGGAGCGACGAGGAGAGCTTCCACGGACCAATCAGCAGAGGGCGAACGACCGGCGCAGAGTTTCTCTCGGGAGCGCCACGTTCTGAGAAGGAGAGAGGGAGAAAGGGCGACCAATCGGGAGAGCGCGCGAGCGCCGATAGGCCGACGCTCGGCGTGCCGCGACCAACAAGAGGCGCCGTTTGGGGCTCGAGCTGGAAAAGTGGGCGGGGCCTCGCCGGACGTGGGGGGGGAGGCGGCATTACGCAAATCCTACACGCTTGTACGCTTCTCTAAGTTTCCACATTCCTGCTAGAGTGTCCCGGTGAGCGTAGTGACCGGTAGAAAATCATTATAATAATGTGCATGGAAGGGTAATTTTGGGTCATTACTCTTGGCTCCTGGTATTTCTAAATTTTGGTCTGCGTTTCCCGAATTTAGAGCGGCTAAGAAGTGGGTAACTTGTTGCTGACACAGATAATAGGAGCACCACGTACGGCATTCCTAACGTGGTATTTTAATAGGGATGTCTATTAAACTATCTTTGTTTACAGGTTTTTAAGTAATAAGAGACTGCGAGCCTGAAGGGGTAAAGAGATTTAATTTACGGAAAAATTGAGCATATACGATACATATGATAACAGTTAAGATATTTATATATTTTCATTAAACTTCATTTTTGGGACTCAAAAAAAAAGGTTCTTGGATGCATTGACTTGTGATAATATACGGGCTTGAATTTATCTTCTGAGGAGATTGAACTGTTTCCATTCCCCCAATTACCAAGAGACTTCTATTGCACCCCTTATCAAGATCATTCGACATATTTGGAAGGTTGGTTATTTCCACCCTGTGTTCCAACATGCTTAATATTCCATTATGAGAATTAACAACAATCGCGTAGATCAAGCAAGGTTGACCTAAGTTCGGTAACGATCGGCAGTTACCCCGCCTGATGCCACTTTGACTTCCTGGAGGTACAGCCCCCGAGAAGTAAGCGCCATCAAGCTTGGAGACCGTTAGGTTAGGTTTGTTTAGGTTGCGTTGGCTCGTTCCGCTATGTCGCTTTGTCTTACTTATAGTTCGCGACGACAGATGGAACAGTTCACCCTCTCAAATTTAGCGCCGAAAAATTCGGGCACCTCCGGATTTTCCACTCCCACTGAGATTCCTTTTGTCGGAATCTTGATGAGGTTCCGATGGACGACCTTGCGAGGATTCGTGCGACGATCAGCGCCATTCCCTCTTTCCGCCCGAACGCTCCGCCGCGCCGCGCCGCGCGAAACCAATTTGCGGGTATCCGCACGCCGGCGGCCGTCGGCAGCACGGTGGCGACCGGCGGCCGCCGCTGCCGACGCGTGTTGCTCAAAACCACGTGACCGCTGCGGTTGACCACCGCTCAACACCGACTGACCACAAGATGCACAGGCCAATGTCAATGAGAAACAAGAAAAAATCTCATTGGTAAATGTTTCGAGTTCAGATTGGACAATATCTCGCCATTTATTCCAGAACGAGAACCAACTATAACACGTAGAGACCATAAACATGAGAAATTTTCCCTTTTCACAAAAATCCTGCAACCAGAGGACATCATTTCAATATGTCTTCTTACACTCCTATTTTTTTCCAGACTTACTTTAATATTAATAATCGATTTTTTTGAATATTTGAGGAGTACTTTTAATACTCTACTAATCACTTTTACATTACCAGTTGTTTTGAAAGAAATTCAGTTTTAGGTTGTTCACATTACGGAGGTCTTCTAAAACTCGAATCAGCGGAAATCTACTGATTCTCAGTATATATCCACAAATTTTAAATCAAAAGCGAACCCTTGAAGTGAATCAGCGGTTTGAGTTTGACTGAGAATCAGTATATTTCAGTAGATTTCTACTGATTCACTTAATCCGCCGTTGAATGACAAAATCTAAATCTTGATACAGTTTTTAGGTGAAGGTGTTTGGCTGATCTTCCAATGCTAAACCACAGTTTCCCACCACAAAATTGGAGATATTATTCACTGCAGGGCCGGAAAGGGTTAAGTTTACCGAGGAAGAATAATATAACTCTCAATCGGATTCACTAACCGGCCGTATAAGCTCCACGTTCTACCCCTCCTGACTAAACGCTTAACACCGACTGACT
>Ga0058701_10001412_pt1 | contig 16964 bp, 10 predicted proteins | sample AgamicOrMae_FD_97039 | JGI IMG/M metagenome (GOLD analysis project Ga0058701, IMG submission 97039) | Agave microbial communities from Guanajuato, Mexico - Or.Ma.e | ecosystem: Host-associated > Plants > Phyllosphere > Phylloplane/Leaf | place: Guanajuato, Mexico | collected 2012-06-04
TGCGACGAACAGTGATGTCCATAAGTGACGAGCCAAATAAAATCTAGTGACTTTTTTGTAAACGAATGTGTGCTCGTGGCACTGCCTAGGGAGGGCAGTAAGAGGGTGCGGAGGCAAGAGGAGGTGCCCGCCTTTCCCCCGGAACCTTCCCCGACCATCCCTACGCGCTGCTGCCAACACACATTAGTTTACAAAAAAGTCACTAGATTTTGTTTAGCTCGTCACTTATGGACATCACTGTACACTTCATCTTGAGTTACGTGTGAGCTGGCTCTTCAGTATTGAATAAGCAAGAAATTGTTTTCATCCAAGTGAAGACGCGTTCATTTGACTTATCTTTGGGTAGCATCATTGGGATTAGCGTTAGTGCCGCAACGTCGCTAACGTAGCGTAAGCGCTAATACTTTTTTGAACGTTAGCGCGCTACCCCAACGAGCTTGCATTAGCGACTAAGCGTTGGCGTACTACAATTCTTCGTTGGCGATACCAACCCCGTCACAGACGATGTGATAGCCGAAGCGCGGTTGGTTTCTTCCAAAGCCGAAAAACACACAGGCGAGATCCTCAGCCTACTCGTAGTATAAAAACATGTCTTCAGTTTTGAAAGAGCCCCTTTTGGGCCAGCAGCGAGCCGCGACGGCCATACAGCAGCAGATTGAATATCAGTTCAACTTTTAGCCGGCCGCAAAGAGATTCGTCGTGAGTGGCCGAGTCGCATCAAGGCGGTGTCTTTGATCGCTGCAATACACGCCTAGCCGATCAGCTAGGAGTTGGACTGATCGGCTAGCTCGGCTCGACACGGCTCGCCTGAGATTAGAACGGAGCGGATCGGAGAGACCGATTTGATCTCACACGTGCTCACCACTGCAAACAAAGTGCATAATAAGCCGATCGGGCGTCACCGGTCTGGCCGAGCCACCGGCGCGGTCCGGCCCGACCATCGGCCCGGTCAGGTCCGCAAAACCACTTATGGCATCGAAGCCGCACGGCCCTCTCTGCTGCCGATCTCAACTATCACCTCAATTTTCGTACGAGTTCAACCATCACATCGCACTGCATTTGCTTATTCGCGATTCGAGAAAACAAACCCTCTCACGAATCGTCGGACCACCAATCACAATTTTTATGACTGCTGCAAATTCATACAGAGGTGATATTTCTGGGGGAAAATTGCGTCTCGTACAAAGTAGACAAAATCCTCAGCCTTAACAACCAGTTAATAAAAATGCACTTAACTTTGAAATGTTTCATGTAATTCACCCACGGATCATACCAGTCATGCTTGCTTGAACCTCTTAATTACAGGTAGATATCAAATTTGTAATCTGACATAGCTTAACGGTGGCCGTTTTACCTTTTATGCTTTTGACGACATTCATAAACATATCGCGCGGTGAGAAATACGACCTCGTAAAAAGTCAGGTTTTATGGCTGACAATAAAATGATTCAAAACTTTCAAAACCAAACCTGTGTTGACAAATACTGTTAGCATTCAATTTCAGAATCCAACAAAATAGTTTTCATTAACTGTTTCCACAAAAAAAATCTTGTGATTGATTCTCGAAATAAACGGCTCACTTCCACAAGTTCAGAAATATCCTTCAATAACAGACACTACTTAACACGGGAGACTGCTTTTACGCCACTGTCTATGAATTCCTTTGTATGCTTGCATCTGTTCCTGACATGACTAACATTACTAAGCCAGCCGAATTTTCTTCACTCAAGTATGTCCGCTATAATATGTGCATGCTATGCTGGCACCACAGAATAGCACACGTTTGCCAGCTAAGATTTTGTTGCTTTCCTGGGAACGGTTTTCTCCCCCATAAAGGTGTTAAAACTCATTCAATAATCATCTTAGAAGGATCACCGTTTGGCCATTTTTTGACCTCCCCCTCGTAACGGACCGTAACACACTAGATTATTGACCACCCTCCCCTTTTTCCGGTCGTTGCGATCGACGACGGCGTAAAACCAAAAATTACAAAATAAATAAAACGAAAGTAAGGACATCATGAGCAATAATTTCAATCAGACCTTTTTTTTCACGCGGAAAATGTATTATCATGTAAATTATGATGATTACGTTTTACAGCAACTCTTTTGAAAATCGACTACACATACAATCAATGCAAGCGCGTTATAAACAGAAAAGTTTGCATTTGTGAACGAAACATTTTAGCTCAACGAATTTTCGCACGGTAGGAGTTCCACACAACATAAAATAATTCAGAACGTCTTCAAACATTAAAAAAGAAAAAAAAATCGAACGGGTCCTTTTCAATTATTAACTGTTAGAGAAAAAGTCATCTTGTCCAGATGTGTCCAAGATGTTATGACGTTGTTACAGTTCAGTGTTACGATGTTACAGTACAATACGCCAGTCCTAAAATACAGAAAATTAAAAATAGTACGTCAAAGTCAGAAATCGCTGCATAAGTGTTTGGCTGGCAAATCAATCGAGGAGGGTCGGATATGTTAGAAAAGAATATTGAGTCAGTTTGGGTTAAAAATCGAAATGGTATCGATGAAGTAACAGTCCAAGAGTGGAGGCTTTGCAGCAAGGTATCTGGGGAACAAATAATGTAAACAACACGAGCGTTACGGCGGCAGAGTTGCGGCGGGGAAACCGCGTGGAAGAACGCGCTGGCAGAATTCGGTCCAATGAGCATACTCAAAGTGTTCGTTAAAAGCCTTGGCGCTCCGTCATGAGCTATTGAGTAAGGCGGCCACGCGTTTAACACTGTACGATTAGTCCAATCTTATAGTACCTTAACGCAACGGTGCTAGGGCTTAGCGCACTGGCCTTTGCCTCTGCGCTTCCTAATTAAAGCGATTTAATCACGTTTAAAGCCTATTTCCAGTTTCTATGAACGACACAACAATAAGATCGCTGCTCGCCTGCCGACGTGATTTACGGGGGACGTGAACTGCAAAACCGGACGGTTTTTTCCTGCTGCTACTTATGCAGAATTAGCAGTCTGAAAACGGTCCGCATGCTAATTATCATTACGAGATCTTTCGAGAAAAATGAAGCACGCTTATTTCCGCGCTATTTTAACAGACGATAGGTCTTGATGTGGTCTGCGCATACTTTCACACTATCAGCTTGCTATCTGGATTTTTACTTCCTGCGGAACTGCACAATTTACCGAGCAAATCCTGTTTTAACATTCCATTCGTGATGACAACAGTTGAATCGCATCGGCAATGCGCAAGCGGTGTGCAGAGCCACGAACGCACGGACTTAGTATCATCAATCATAACGCAGTAGGCGCGGGCCGAGGCGGGCCGAAGAACGCCGAGGCGTCTGAGTCGTCCTCGTCGACGCGAATCTCTTTCCTTCGCACGCCTGTGTTAGTTGAGCCGTGCCGCCACTTCCTATGTCACTCAACAAGTCACTTTGTTCCCAACGCCAACTTTGTTCATTTGCAGTTAAACGCACGCTATTGTTAGTCCTGAAATGATAGTTGTCCCCGAAGGCAGCGTTGAGGAAGGGAGTGTGCCTCGTTTGTTCGCCGAATGAGCCGATGACCAAGCCAGACATGGCTTACTCGTCAGCGGCAGAAGTGACATCAGCCTTGAGGATAGATTAGGCGCTGTGTGCCTCGCTCCCTAGGCCTAGGCGAGGAGAAGCAGAGGTAGTCAGGCCGGACCCGAGCGACTGGCCAGCATGTTGAAGTAGTCCGGACGAGACTCGAGACTGCCTTCCTGACTGTGGAAGGTCTCAACTTTCGTCTGCGAGTTCATCAGCCTGTGAAAATCGAAATCCTTTGATACGGAAAACACCTGTTGGCATGTTGACGAGACGTACGATGCACTGCAGTCATATCCGGGGCGGGCTGCGGCGGGCAGGCGAGCGCTGCTCGAAATCCAATACCCTTCGGACCAGCACAAATGAATGAAGTGGACGTGGAGTGGAACCCATCCGAATGAAACAGGAGCTGTGAAGTCCTACAGCCAGAAGGCCCAACAGGGAAAGGGTTTACAATGACCCTGCTCTTGTTCAACCCTCTTGACTAGCAACCTGACTCTCCGGAGCGCGACTACCAGCGGAGGCGACGGACGCCATGCCAACTTCCGTCCAGTCCAGTCGGACTCATTTACTCATCTCCGCTCCGACGGTGAAGGTGGTAAACGTGATATGGGAAGTCATTCAAATGAGCCCGAAATTGGGCTCTGCTAGCCGGAAGTTGATCAATATTTCGGTATCGATTATCCGGACGCAACATGAGACAAGCAACTTTGTAATATCGATGAAGGAGAGGGGTAATCCGTAGCGGAAAGGTTACAAACTCCGTAAGCGAGCCTCTCGGACAAGTTTGCAGATGATCCGGGCTTATTAGTCTCCAAGGAGAAGCCGAGAAGCTCCACCGCTGCAACGCAAGCCACTCCGCGCCACGCTACCCACCAACTTTATGCCCTCCCTTTCCTTTTGTCCTCTCAAGACACAATTAGCAACTCTGAGATGGACAATTCCGTCACTAACCTGACATTTCCCGCTGTAAATGTCACCCACTCCATGACGATGCATTACCCCGTGCCGCTGACGCCCGCCGGACCCGCTTGCTACCCTAATTACTACAGCATTAATAGACATCCAAGCGGCAGTGAACTTTTTTCCGAAGAGGAAATCGGCTATACTCGGTTGTATTCGTCTCCAGCCGGACCGGCTGGCAGCGCCATATCCAACGCCGCTGCACGGGCCGAGCTGCTCTGCTCATGTCCTTGCCCAATTTTTTTCTCCGATCGAATCCGTCACAGGACCCAAGTCCAAATGCCGATTGCTGAGTTATGAATACCGTCACGCCTGGTCACGCCACAATGCCTTTGATACGTCACTGGCCTGCCACTCAATCCCATTCCTTTTTTATTAATGTATTGTCGTTTTAGTCGTGAAAGACAACAGAAATACTATCGAAAAAGTGAAGCATTCCGTTGGCGTCCTTGTCCCGGACGGTTTTTCTAGGATACGATGCGAGTCGAGATCCGACGGCACGGTGCATTGTTATGGTTTGAAGGGCGTCCGTTTTATTTTTTCACGACCTAGGTCGCTCCATCCCGTCCACTCGGTCAAATCAAATAATGTCACTGGATGCACACCTTACGTTGCCTTCTCTGCAGCGACGCGACGCAACGTGACGGTGTCAGCTTACACACTCGTAATCCATGAGGGATTAAAATGGCCTTAACACGCGAAATGAATGCAACGAATCAAACCTGTCCGTATCGAATCAAACATGAGGTAAGACGTTTGCTTGGATAACCGACGTGAAGAATTCGTTGACGAATTTCTCGGCATCAGCAGTCTGGGCTACGGCAGCGAGAACGGCAGCTCTAATCCCAGTCCCAAAAGCCGCCAAAACTTTCCTTCATTATTGCAGGGAACTTTGTCCGGGCGCTTGTAATGGCAAACTTAAGCTCACCAGAAGTTTACCTTCCGAAGCGTACAGAGCAAGCCGCCCAGCTCCGTCTTTTGGCCACCGCCGCGCCATCGGCCCACGGCCCGCACTCGCTATGCGTAATTAATTGATCAATTCACTCGTCTGCTCTTGACATATACTTTTACCAGCTCATTTGCCGAATCCAGGGAAGGTTCCTTCTCTGCGCTGCGCTGCGACTAGCCTATGTGATGAATGTAAGCCACCCCTGGGAGCGAGATATGTGCGAGCATTTGTCTGGCCAATTGGCTTGTCCAGCGTGAAGAGCGGCCAGCGGAGCGCCTTGCTTGCCCACAATTAAATTCATTTCTTTCATCAAGATAACACTGGAATGAAACACTCAATCACTCTCCTCTCCAACAAGCCTCATCTGCACTCCCACCTTTTAACCAATTGTAAGCGTGAATCTCCATATGAAATAAGAAAAAAAATCACATAACTTTGAATCTGCAACCAGTGGACTCTTCTACTTCTTTCAGTTGTCTTAATTTTAAAAAAGCCACAGATTAATTATAACTTGCATTGTGCCTCATGCTCCGTAATGCATAAAAAAGTGTGTGTTGGACAGATATGCCTGGTTCCTATAGAATGGCATTATCTTCCGTTTGAATGCTTTTTCGAAACAATGCGACTTTTTCTCACAAGTCTTGGCGCTATATGTGCAAGCTAATATCTTTTCTTGCCTGTTACCAATATCGATAAAAGGGTAATCAACATGGGCAACAAATTTCGTCTCAATGAAGTTGACTCTTTCGAAAAATATTACCACAGGGAAACATATGAATACCTATACGTATGGAAACGTTCGAATAACACACTTACAGGTCATTTTGTGGGTATGAATGTGTGTGCCATAAAAAATAACCCCTTTTTACAATGGGTTTTACCTTTTACCTCATATTAAATATTTGAGTTAAAATTAAGATAGACTTACAGGGATATTCCATCCTGGACGGTCCTACTATACACACTTCATGTTAATTAATTTGCTGATGTTTTGTGAGAATCCGAAGGAGTAACGCCACAATATTCAAACGGATTACATTTATCATTTATCTTATACACTGCCCTCGAGTGCAAAAACAAGCCTTTTTACCGTCCAGTTTTCTTTTTTGAAGTTATAAATAAAAAAAATATTTGAGTTGAGGAGCGAATCTCAAACGCATATTGGCCACAGACACCCAGGTGTTGGGGTCAAAAAGTGCTTACACGTACATAACAGAAAACATTCAGAGATCTTTGCCTGTTGTCGAGACTCTTACGGCGAACTCGGCAAGGCGAAAACATTCCACCCATGAGCTCCGATCAACTGAGAAGATTGTTAAATCAGAAGGAATCAATAAAATAATGAGTCATATCACCTAGCATGCAAGCCTTCTCATTGAATTAAAATGTAGAATATAACTGGATATTAATTGAACACCTAAAAGAGATTGTAGATTTGCCAATCAAGCGTTCTCCAATTTGTCTCATATTTCTCAGAGTTTCGCTCTAGGACTTCCGTGGTTGGTTACATGTTACACATAATTTGTTACATTCTGCTCGCGGCAAGCAAGAAAAACTTTTGTCCGAGTTTATCATAGTTTCCCCATCAATAGGTACAGTATTGTAACAGGCTGTGATATTCAGAGATAACAAGCGATGACATGGCAGGAGTTGAGCACTCGAAAAAACACTATGGCAAGATTCCCTTTTTCAATGACTTATTAGGACTTCCTCCCCCAGAGTTTAGGCTTTGTTGCTGGGGGTGGAAGGCGAACGCACGCACCTTTTCTTGTAAAAGTATCGATTCTATGTAAAGACGCAATAACGTCGAGCTTTTGAGGGACATATCTGTGAGTACTGCTCACTTGTAAGTAGCGCAAAAATATCTTACATGGACATTCATCATTTTTGTCCTCACATTTAAGATATATTTTTTCCAAAATCATTAGTAAAATCCGAATCAAACATGAATTAACGGAACGACAAGTTTCCGAAATTTAGGTGGGTTCGTTTCTTGGTCGGCTTTCATATCATTCCGGTTAGAATGCAAATAAAGCTACTGCAGATGTCATTTGGTTACATTTTTTATCAGTTATTACAAAGTATTCAGCATTTCTTAAGTTAGATATAAATCATTTCTGCTACCAATCAGAATCAAAATTTTCAACATTTATTTCAATATTAACTATGACAAGAAAATGAAGCTCACACACCCACGGCGTGCAGATAAGAAAGGAGCAAATTTTTGAATCGAAACAAATCGGTTTATGCGATTTTTACTCGAGGACGAATCGAATTGGGAAATCCTTCTTCTCGTATATTCCAACCGAATCGAAAAATTAACTAGTCGGATCGAATGTCGAATAATACTAAAATGTGAAATATGGTACAAAGAATTTTATAGACTATTAAACTAGACGAAAAAAATAGAAAGCAGACTAAGTAAACTTGATTACAACACATTGGTGCTTTGCTTGAATTCGGACTTTTTTCCATTCAGTTTTGAATGTCTAGACAAAGAAATTTTACACTTAATTTTTCAATACATGTGTGACTGTTAATAGAAACCAACATTCGACACGTTGAGAAGCTGACAATGAGTAACGAAAAATAAGGTTAGACATGGTTTCCTCGCTTCACTATCCTTCATTCATTATCAGCCTTGTAAAAAAGTACTTCACAAAACTTGTGATATGGAGCTTTAACAAGTAAACGAAAATAAGAATGTTTAACTACACCAAGGACTATAAAATTAAAACCCACACTGTCTGTAACGAATTAAAACACGTCAAACATTTTGAGACACAAAGCGGGAGAATTAACGGGCTGGAAGCATTTTGCGAGTGAAAAGAGGGCCACAGATGAAAGCATTCGATTGAGCCCCGCGACGCGGCATGGCGGCCACGAAAAGCCAAACTTTGTGACAAAAACGTGGAACAAAGAACCGGAGCAAAGGAGTGTGGGCGACAGCCAAAAAAAGTCACGGAAGGTTTTCGTAATTTGATTGTATGGCTTGACCATGTTCACTCTCATTCGCTTTGCCGGCCTGCACGTACCGAAGGCTACACAGTATTATATTTCTCTATTCCTAACTGGAAAGTCACAATCGATGTTCTTTCCACCAACATTGTTCTGTAAATGAAGCGGATTGACACGAGGCGAATTAGTTCCAAGTCCGATTCCGTGGTAAATAAAACAAACACGTTCCGCATAGCTTGGCGAGAACCACATGCATGTTCATAGACGCTTTTGGGACATTGCTGATGGCATTAAAAGAGTACTTGATGTGTACATCCTTGCTTTGACTGGTGAATTCACACGAAGCAAAGTGTGCGGCCAAGTCTACACTGTACAAAGAGAGTCAAATTCAGATGCAACAAGTCAAATAACTGGTCTAAAAAATTCAGTAAAAATATTCACCGAATTTCAATGAGATGGTTCTTAAAACAAGAAGTTTATAAAAATTAAAAGTGAATGACTGAAATTCAGTGAATGATTGGATTGATTTTCTTTTCTGATCAGTGATTTTACTCTTGATGCATTTTAATTTAAGATTCTCGTCTTACAGTGCTCTGAAAAACCACTTAAAACTAGCAAACAATAGGCCTATACAATCAAAACTAGCTTTCGATGTTTAATTGCTAAAAATTAAAATTCACTGGACATATAACAGAGAAAGCACGGCCTTAACATCAAAGTTTGAGTTAAAACAATTAACGAAAGAATTGTCTCTATGAGACGTTTCTCAGAAGTTTCTCATTAACTATTCTTGTGTATACCGAATCGAAATTCAATGTTATGTATACTTGTGTACGAGAATGTATGACTGCTACGATAATTGCTTTTACGTGTGTCAAATAACTGTTCGATAAGTTTATGAGACTTGAAAATAGGCGATTTCAGCATCGTAAGAACTCCTATAAAAGCCAAAAACATCGATCCTTCCAAACGTGCCCTGATCGGCGGGTGCGTTTAGGGGTCGTACACAAATTTAGTAATGCTACCATGTTTTGACCCTCCCCCCTGCCCCATCTTTCTTCCTATACCTATGGAGCGTAACGCACACGGTAACCCCCTCTCCCAGAAGAGCGTTACCTAATTTTTGAGAGACCCCTTCCCAGTAAAAAAAACAATGTCCGTTTTGAAGAATACTATAGCTGTTTTGGGTGTCGAACTAAAACGGGGGGTGTACGTATTTTGATAGTTTTCAACATAGACCTATGTTTAGCCACATCAATAGAAAGCTCTCACCGAGACCTTTTCAATGATGTGGCTGAACATAAGTCAATCTTGAAAAAAAAATACGTACTGCCCCCGTTTTAGTTTCTCACCCAAAACAGGGATGGCATTATCTAAAACGGGTGTTTTGTTTTTACTGTATTTGGGATACCAGCTTTTTCCTTCTGGAATAAAACCGTACGCATATGTAAGTAACCAGCGAAAGGTAAGTACTAGCCTAAGAGAGTTTCCTCCTATAAAATAATTCAGTTCTAAGGTTCGCGACCGCATTGGAAAGAATAACCAAAACCTGGCGAGCTCGTCCCACTCCAGGGTTTCAAAATAAAACTTTCCTTGTCTATATTAGCCAGTCGAAGAGCATTTGAAAGAATGGCCGCGCGACACGCATCGCTAAAAGGTATCGCTGCAGGACAAGGGTATGCACTCGATCTTTTGCTACGTGACGCAAAACGACGCAAAAGTCGACGCTACGCAACGCAATGGTCGAAGAAGCGAGGTCGGCCACAAGACAAAGGTAGTCGCTCCCTTAATACGTCTATCTTTCTTCAACGATTCCTGTTCTTGTCACCAAGTTGTGGGAACGGTGCAAAGCTAATCGTCGTCGTTAAGATAAGCGAGACGCCGTTAATGACCACACCACAGGTGATTTGCTTAGATCCAAAACGGTAAGCAACCAGAGGAGCATATTTTAAGCCGGGGATCCGCATAAAGCAAGCAGAATAAGAGCGGCTTAATGCTCAGCCGCTCCGCCGATGCTGTGCACTGCCGCGCCTGTGGTGGCCGATAAATTCGACGAGGAAGACACCGGACCGAACCGAACCGAAGCCGAGCCGATTGCACCGACGGCGCGGCGCCTACCGCAGCATTCCTGCCGAGGCGTCCCCTTAAGGTGAAACAAGGGGTTTTAGGACACTTGTTTTGAACGGCTGAGGGACTCCCAGAAAGGTAATAACTAGGTTAGGTCGTCCGGTCGCGCCGGCGCTGGGCTGGCGCTGACTTTGTCGCTGCATCGTGGTTTGCAAGTAAATTAGCGAAGCAAGCTGAAGGCTCCGTGACCAGAAATAACATCTTGTTTGCACGAATTGCCAGATTATTTCGATAAGAGCCTCACGATTACCAGTTCCCTCTCTAATTAGATGCTACCGCCCATTTCACCACCCTTCCTCCCCCCCAACCTCCGGCCCAAATATCAAACAGACCAGCCGCCTGTATACAAAACGGACAAAACACAGACAAACTTATTTATAGTCCCTTCTTAAAACCATTTCTACATTTGAGGTGGAAATGCGCGCGCTTTATGGAACGTGAAGCGGTCGACGATAAGGCGGTGACTTGGGATCGCGGCAGCGGGCGTTGCGAACGACAGGGAGTGAGTGCGACGGCTAATAGTTTTACAAGGTGCTCGGCTGGGAGCGTGTTAAAAGGCAGGCAGCCGTTAAGATGCGGCGAGCCTCCCATAAATACCAATCGACTTGTACTGTATGGCGATACAGTGTGATACAAACACCCTCACGCACCCATCCGCACATTAGTCGTCAGATAATGGATTTTATTAACTCCTTCATTATGCAGCTGCGCGCGTTTCTTTTTCTCTAATAGCGGCTTAGGACCAATTTCAGTCCAAACGGCGCAATACTTCAGCGAGAAACAAGAAAAAGTTCAAAACACGTTTTTTAGCGATGCGCTGGACGGCGGCGCGGCCGTTGCCGTGGCTCGACCCGGCCAGAGCTCACCAGCAAGTCGACGCGCAGATCGAAGGTCCGGCATTCCTCACAATTTCATCTTTACGGGTTGATCGCACACGTTGAGGAGGTCGAAAATTCGCCGTCCCAGACCGAGATTTTCCCCTCGTATTATTACGGTCTGTTTACCCAAATTGAAACATTAAACGATCGACAGAGATAAAGTAAAACAAACAATGCGTTCACAGAGTTTAATCTTTTCGAAAAAAGAAAACATTGCGGCGAGGTCAGAGGCGTTCGAAATTTTACGGCTGTTGTAATCGCGGCGCCGCGTTCGTGTGGAATATCTTGCGAAAAAGAACAGCAAGCAACCCCCTTTTACTTCTATTTTCCCAAAACTGCGTGCATCGAGAGGGACGCAGGGAGCAGGGGTGTTGATTCGACCACGAAACAAAAGAATTTGCGGAGAGACCGGCTATTGCGTAAACATGGTGTGTAAACAAACGGAATCGTTTCGCCCCCTTCGCCTCGCCAAAAAATACATTAGTTAATGAGCGCAAACAACAATAATCGCTGCATGTGTTAAGGCCCTGGCAATAATTCTGGTGAAAGTAATTGCACAGGTACTTGACGCCGTGTAAATAAGTTCGAGGGTGAATACGCAGAGGGTCTCACTGTCAAGACGCCGCGCCATTGCAAGCCGCCGTCGTCACGCGTTTGTTTTTGTTTTCTTTCTGAGTCATCGAGATGTTTCAAGGCGCCTTGGCCATCGATTGGAACTAAGTCGTAGCATCGCCTAGGTTGCTGGTGTTAAGTTGGTAGCTATGATTTGAAATAATTAAAAGTCTCGTCAGGGCATTCCGTGCCGTCGAACTTCTCTCCCACCTGCCGAATAATTAACCGAGTAACACGCGGCCCACTCTGGCGTCGCTCAAGCCAACCGACGCGCCGCCCTGGCTTTCTGTCAGTACAGCTTCCGGTAATCTCCCCCTCCAAAAGTCACAAACACTGCTCATCAACACGCAGACACCGATAATTACGTCACAAAAGCATTCATTTCAAACGTTAAGCATACATATGCACTATTTTCGTGTGCCAAGTTGGATTCGAAACAAATGAATGCTGCAAAATCTTCACAGATCAACTTAGCACACCAAAACTTTGTAATTGGGCATTTTCCGCCTAAACCCTTCCACCCCGTTTGGATCTTTACCATTCCATTTCAAAGACATTTTGCAGTACACAGAATAACGCTCAAGACCATCGCATTGCCTCACATCGTAATATATATGAGACGTCGAAATTACGGGTGGTTTGATTTAGACATCAGGGGAATTTTAGAATTCTCAATTCAAAACAACAGAAGAATCGCCATATCGGTATTGATATGGTAACTGTATTGATTTGATGATCTCTCATTTTTGAGAGAAAAGCAATTATTTAATTCCGCTGTGAATGAGCCTTTCCTGCAATGCACAACCCAAAGTCAACCCGCACTTTTTATTTTTTTTTATTTTTTGCATGACTGCCTGGAATCAGTCCTTGAAAAGGACTTTCCGATCGGAAATCTGATAAACTTACTGACGACTGTCAACTCTTATCTAAAACGAAAACCATTTCTGAAAAATGGGAATCATAAAGATAGGGATCAGTTTTAGACTATACATGGGGTGAAATGCGATCAGTGTAAACTGTAGGCACACGGACATAGCTAAAATCAAAAGCAGCTAACTGATAACCATTTCGCGATGAACCCTTGCATACAATATTTGAGTGGAAACTGCCTCGTTGGATATTGTGCCGAGCAAATCTTGCGGACTCGTAAGTTGTCTGTGCAAATAGCGGCTAGCGTTATATTCCATGCAAAAATCGGCCAACATTCAAATATTTGGCACGAACAACTTAAGGATGGTCGAAGTCACTTAATGCATGCCATGGTAATTGATGATTACAATACCATCAAAGGAATTTTTCTTTGTTTCAATGATTCGATTTTTTAGCACAATGAATTTCACTACTTTATCAGTTAATAGCGTCGATCTCAGGCAGCAAGCGTTAATAGAAACTTAAAATTGATCTGTCCATCCTAAAAGTCCAAATCAAAGTAAAAATATGATCTATCCACACCAAACTAAAGAATATTAAAAAAAAGATAAACTTCTGAATTCCTTGGGACCTTACCGTAGGTGTCAAGAACGATCCTTTCTGTGACATTCCGGAAAACGGACGCATACACTCAACATTGAGTCACAAGATTCACAAGATTAAGAAAAACCATCATGATAAAGTTTGAAAAAACATGTGTTGCAGTGTTCTGTTACTAAACAGGAAAAAAAGTTTTGATTAAACACAACGAAAAGTGGTTATTGGACTTCCACCAAAGGCTCTGAACTGTTGCAGAGTTCCAAGTATAGAGCCCGAAGATCAGAAACTGTACGGTTCAACTATGACTGCAAGAAGGGAAGCTCAACAAGACAGCGCTGGTTGCTGCGTCGTCTACGGTTTCCAACTTCTCTACAGTTTCAGTACCACCCACGCAGAAAAAGTCACAATATTTATCGTCTTAGGTTTCAGAGTCTATAAACACGCTGCATTTCAATTTTACCTAGTGACATGTTTCAACGTATCCTGACTTGGAATAGACCTAGGTGCCACTAGTCAGAAGAGGTGTGAGTTTCGGTAATCACTTCGCGGGCTAATTAGTAGAGGGCCTGTTTTCAGAAACATCCATGGCTCGAAAACACAAATGTTGCTGGACTCTTCATGATTTTAGTCTTAGTTTTCTTGGCATATTATATAGCCGTGGCATTCATTTTCTTGACATGAACTATCTTTGCTTAACGACACTGACTCTAAAAAAAGTTATTCAATAAAAATATTAAATCTTTAGCTCCAGAACTACTCAAAGGAAAACAACTAAAATCCATATTGCCTGATTCCATATTAACCGGTAGAAGCCTTTATCCCTATGAAAAAGTTATCGACTCGAGATCAATAAACATTGGAGTCAAGCTGATTTTATTGTAGCTATATATTCCGGTTATTCGCTTTACTAGTTCAACAAAAAGTTCTCAGTTAAAGAAAACATTCTTCACTCAATAGGAAAAAGTGGTGGGTGAAATAAAAAAGGAAATAAATCGCCTTTTGATACTCGTGTTAAGCAATTCTCATTGTAGGGCACAATATCACGTGTGTTCATGTTCCGGTTTCGTAGAGAAGTCGAGTGAGGCCGAGAACCTATTTGAGATTCCAGCGGAAAGAATATTTTTGCGGACGAGACGAGACGAGACGAGGCGGGACGCGACGGAGCGCGGTGCGGTGCGGCCAAAGCACTCAGCGAGCAAACGAAAGCCCGCTCTGCTCTGCGAAGAACTAACTATTGAATGTGCCCTCCCTTTTTCAGTGTACATCACCACCCCGTTTAAACATACACGACCACGCAGCCGAAAAAGCTCGTGAGATTAGAAAATAATATTTCATCCATTTTTGATAAGGCAAACCCTTTGGCGAGCAAGGAGAGCGCGAGCGCTGTGCCGTCCGCCACGCTGCTCCGCTCGGCGTCCCCTTGAGCAAAGTTTTTAGTCCAGGGTTCGATGCTTCCTCTTGGCTCGGATCCCATCCCACCCTCTGTCATTCAAACAAATGGGCTGCCCACTACCCTTTTATGCTCCTATTCTGCTCTACCTTCACGTTTCTAGCGCAGTTTTTACCGACCGAACATATCGCGTGCCAGTTTACCGTAATTCCAAAAACGTCTCTACAGTTCCTCCTGCTTGACGCGGCAAAGTATTTTCCCAGACATTGTATTCTAAGCTCCGGACAGAATATGACTTCTTGCTTTTGTCGCTAATTTCTGCACAAAAGAGACCCGTTGCAGTTGCCTCTTCCTCTTTGTTAGATTCCTCTTAGCAATCTAATTTAACCTCGGTAGAAATATACTTTCTTCCTTACCCTTTTTAGATTTACCACTTTGGACTTCCATGGAGTTTCACCAAAAGGAATATATGGCAGTTGTTCTCACGAAACAGAGAAACCCGTAGCATTCCCCTAATTTAGACAAACAAAAGTGACCTAGTGTAGAGGCTCTGTCTAGAAATTAATCTTCTACGTGAATATCCTCGCATATCTCGTTTTCTCCCTTCCACCTTCCCAAAAATGTTCTCATATAGGAGTTGTTCCACACTTCTCTTTTGTTCAGAGGGTCAAGTCCTTGGCTTATTAGGAATCAAAGTCCACCAACTGTGGTCCAGGACTTGAGTCTTCGACTCCTAAACAGTAGTTGATACTTTGACTGTGCCTGCCACATCTTACCGTAGTACGAGTTAATCTAGTATCTTTATGAGACAAACAAGACTGCACGAGACGTCAGAAAACCGTCTCCTGGGGGATGCAAAAGGAATATTGGAACTGTATAGAGGCAAGATATAACCCCTGAAAATAATTGAGATTCACTCGCTCTCCGTGCAGATTTCTGAATACCTTGTTAGTGAATACCGTCGTATATCCAAAGGTACGAATAAAAGAAGTTTCCTTACCTTGATGTGTTGACAGTGCCGATGTCAAATAAATGGCTTAGGACTATCAATCATTCCGGAAATCGGTTCTTGCGGTCCCGTCGGCCTCCTCTGGCCGTGAGCTCAGCACCACACTGGGGTTGAGGGATACACTGCATGACATCCTGTTGGATCAAAATTTTATATTAGATTATTACGTATAACACAATTTCGGCGCAGTTAAAACGAATACGCAAGGAATGAAGAATTCAATGCAATGTTACCAAAAAGCTGAGAACTCCGGTTCGATCGAATTGCGTGCTGTCGTTTTAGCAAAAATCTTAGTGCATCTGCACGCAGCCCTGCGATTCCATCAGAGCACGACATACAATGTTGCGTAACGTGACATAAGGGTTGGTGCGCAGTGTCTACCGTTTCCGACTTGCGTCAAGGTAAGCAGGGCGGGGTCAGCAAAGGGTTAACAGGAAGTCAACGTACTGCACGCGCTAAAAATACTTCGTAATAAACTCCATTGCTGCCTTTCAGCCAGCACAGTCCTACAATAGACATCTTATTATGTTTTTTCTTTAGTCCAATTTCCATTTGCATACTCGAATTATAACCGTATACCACACGCTATCGTAGTAACCTGCAAGATAGCGCCTTTTTCGATAACGCGAAAACAGTTTTACTCACGCTCGTTATTCGGCTGCATGACAAGTCATCCGAACTTCAAGAGACGTTTGAAGAGCACCGCAACTTTTGCAGCATTCGAGGGAAACGCCCACTTTCATGAATTGTGCGATTTGACATGTGGAAGCAAACTATTGATAGCTGCAGCATGCCCTACTCTAAAGTCACTTCTAATTTTTCCAGAATTACTCATCATCACTTCATTTTTCTTTTTAGGTAGCTTGTGTAAAAAGTGGTAATGTTGTAAAGCATTAAAGAAAGGATATTTCTGACATTAAGGAAACGAGCTGAGAAAACACGGTAAAATGGGACCCCTTTTGATTTTTAGACGCCCTCGTCAGAAGAGTAAATCTATACAAATGCGAAGAGCTTTTACAGTTGACCTGTGCCTTTTGCACTAAACTTCTTTTGTTAGCATTTCGGGAAA
>Ga0058701_10001413_pt1 | contig 16959 bp, 17 predicted proteins | sample AgamicOrMae_FD_97039 | JGI IMG/M metagenome (GOLD analysis project Ga0058701, IMG submission 97039) | Agave microbial communities from Guanajuato, Mexico - Or.Ma.e | ecosystem: Host-associated > Plants > Phyllosphere > Phylloplane/Leaf | place: Guanajuato, Mexico | collected 2012-06-04
TACAAGTTTTTTCTTTTTTTTCTCTTTCAAAATCTTTTCCGGTGCATTCCTATCGCCGAGCGCTTTTTTTGTTATTTTCTTTGACAAAGATAATTCTGTCCTATTCTGTGTTAACGAACTGATTTTTATCAAGAGACTAGTCTTACAGCGTTGCCAGATTTCATGGCTTTATAAATTTTAGCCGCGATCAACTCGAGAACCATTAGAAATAACATCGCATGTGGGACATGTTTAGGATCGCTGTTGAGAAATCCGAAAATGGTATCAATCACTGGGTTATCTTTACCACTTGAAAAATTCACCGCGTTTAAAAGTAACGGATTCGCGGGATGTGGCAACATTGGGTTTAGATCCGCGGGAAATAATTTTGAAACACAGTTAGGGCTGTGAATTTCTTTCCGAACGTTAGTTTAAAATCGTTCTAAATGAAGGAATCGCCTGAGTGGAGGCGCCAATACTGTAAGGGTTTATTAATTATTCAGATGTGACTTACCTGTAGGTAATACACAGCTCGTCATGAGCATAATAAAGAAAAGACCTCCGTTCATTTCTTTTTCGATTTTTTTTAAGAGTTTGAATGTTGTTTTTAAATGAAAAGGTGCCTGCCCCTGGCCGACTCGCGCCTCAGACTGTTTCCAAGACGACGGTCTCCATTGTCAGGACTGCGGGATCAAAAGTGTTACATCGAGTATATTTTATTTCATTTTTTTTTGTACAGAACATTTAAACCGATTTTTGCGGATAATGAGATCACAGTTTGCGGTAATTAATTGTTTAGGAGTCTACTGGTTCATCGATTTCTGTCACTGGCGAAGGGGTGTCCTCAGTGGGTTCTGTTGGAGATGGGGAAGGCTCAGGCTCCACCTGTGGCTTGCATTCTCCGGAACTTTTAAATGTACATCCTGGGGGGAAAAAACAACGGGTAAACACGTTACATCCGTTACACCTTAGTCAATCAGACCGGCGTGGAAATAAGCATTATTCGGGCAAAAGAAGCCTTACAGAACCACGGATAGCATACATCAGAGGTCCTATGGTGGGCAGTGGCCATAAAGGGATTCGAACCAACCGAACCCACTCTTCTCCACTATCAACATTACACTCTTCACTCTTTGAATCAGTGACAGTCTGAGATTCAGTAAAAATTCACTGTATTTGCGCCTCTATACTTTTCAGGGCTCTAGTGTCGACCATCGGTTAGGCCGCGGGTTGGGAAGAACGTTAGGTAGTGCAATCCCCTTAGTTAAGCAATAATGAGCTGGGTGAGAGGTTGGAACGGTGGCTCTGACTCGTAGGAATGATGCCACAATATTTGACTCAGGACATTTCGCCGCGAATCTTCGTGGGAGTCTCTACGAGTCTCGCAAAGCGCCACAACGAAAGGGATGTCAAAAACGTCTCGATGCGAGACGTTTTTGTTTTTACAGTGCGTCTGAAGACTAGAGAGAGAGAGCACGCCTTTGCCTCTTTATTTCAAGTAACTTACGCATGTAGGGAGGGTTTTCGTCGTTGTATTGGTAGTAGTAGCATTCGTTGACGAAGCTTCGTTGTGTTTTACTTTCACCGCATTCGGTGCACACGGGGTTGTAAAGGGTTGCGCATTTGTTGCTAACATGCGTATCATAGTCGGTGCACGATCCTTGGTGTTTCAGCTCACACCAGTCATCTGGGAAGCAACACATTATTCTAAAATACTACTGTTCCCAAAATTTCAAGCCACCCAATCTTTTACAATTAATTTTTTTCTTCGAGAAGGTAGTACGTCTCATACCTCTGGCTCGATTACACCTGGCAGCGTTGAAGAAGCACATGTTCATGTAGTTGGTGAGTTTGTCCCCGGGGCAGAGGGCGCACACGGGGACGTACTCCGTGGGACACCACGTCGGGAACCCTCCATCGGTTCGAGTGCCGCACGTCAAGGTGTTGTCCACGTCACCTTGACCCTCAACGAAAGCGCCTACGAACAAAATCACCCGACCGCAAAGTGGAGGCCTCTAATGCTGAAGCATTGCAAGTAAAGTGCACCTTTAAGGCATCACCAGAAGTGCTCTGCTGCATGGCAATAATGAGCGAAGTCGAAGACAACGTTAAATTAAGAAGTGCATTTAATGACCTTGAGAGTGCGGTATTTTTGTAAATATTCGTAATATTGCAAACTCAATCTTTTGCCTGGGAACGATATCGTTGGGCGGTGATGGGCAAAACTTGTTATGCAATCTCAACTTTTCACAGAAGTGGATATCATCAGTATGAGAAGAAACATTCAACACAAAATATGATAATCCATTCACAGTAAAAAAAAAACAAAAAAAAACGTTTTGGGGAACGCTATACGCCTACGTGTTTTGGGTGTGAAACCAAAACGGGGGTGGTACGTATTTTGTTTGTTTTCCAAGATAGGCTTATGTTCAGCCATATCATTCAAAAGGTCTCGGCGAGAGCTTTCCATTGTTGTGACAACTTAGGTCTATGTTGAAAAATTACCAAAATACGCACAACCCTAGTTTTGGTTTCATACCCAAAATTACAGCATTCTTCGAAACGGGGTTTAGTGTTTATTGTGTTGGTGACCTCCGAGATTAAAGTCATGTTTTCTCATCAAGGGAACCTTTCGATCATGACCTAACAACTGTGTTTTAAAATATTTGTTCTTAGTACTTCCACATAAAATGTTTTAGTGTGACTTTCATTACTTTCTGTGAAACATTGCTCAATAAATATTTCGATGAAAAACTTTCGCCCGGCCCTTTCACTTGATATCACCACTGATAGGCCTATCTCAAATAACCAAAATGTGTCCCACCGTATTATTTTACTTTACCCAAAACACGTAAAATTTCTTTTATTTTTATCATAACCTAGGAATGGCTCGTAAATGTGATTTTGGTAAATGAAGAAGTTTACAGTACCTGCTAAGGCGACGAATACAATGGTGAGGGCGGAGAACCACATGTCTGGCACTGACGAACTGAAGGAAAGTTATTGCGTCCAACTGGTTTTATAAGCATATTAATTCGAGCTCTTGCGAAGGAGTATGCATCAGCGAAACGTCATCAAAATAAGTTTACAACATCTCTTTACTGGGACCGATCGCGCTCCGATGAACGTTCTTTGATAAGCCGAAACGAAATAGTAAAAGAAATCCACTTTCCTAGGTCACTTTTTGAGAGCAGTATTTTGTGTATACCATTAAACGAAGCCCAGTCTGGTTTGGATTACGCATGTATGCGTACTCAGTTGAACGTAACAATTCAAGGTGTTTATAGACGTTTCGAGGATACGCCGTAAATCAATCGAGTTGTTTGGTAGGTAATGAATTTTTGGAGTCGAAAAACATGCGTTTATTTAACTTTCACGGGTTTCAAACTATGCGTATTAGTGTTTGAAATTGACACATTTTTTGATGTGTTAATATTAAAACGAATAACAGCTGAAACTGGACCTGGTTTTTTGTTCGGTCTCTGACTAAAAATTACAATCGAGGAAAATATTATGATTTCTAAGGGCCTTTTTTCTGTTCACAGGTTAGTTGACTTCAATGCACGCTTGGTCTTTTCTTCATCGTGACCTCAACCAACCTTGAGCGAGCTGGATTCCTCAAGGTGCGTTAAAAAAAGAATAATATTCAGCTCAGCAATCCATTGGATGATTCAAATAATGAAGTTTGACTTATTGGGATAATTATCTTAAGCTGGAAGGACAACTCATTGAACGACCCTATAGCTGTAGCTTCGTAAGCCTTATCCTTTTTTCCCGCTTCGTTTGTTAGCAGAGAGGAAAGCGTTAAGATTTGAAAGGGGCGTGGGAACCAGAATACTGTGTAATTTGCAAAATCGCCCTCAATTTTTGTAACTTTCTCCTCATTGTTAAACTGCAACTGTAACAATTTAACAATAAGATGTATCATGTTTTGGTTATGGGTCTATTTTACAATTTAGACTTTGTTTTGATTTTCAATGTGTGTTAAAGCTAAACTTTACTGTCGTTCTATGTTTAGCAATCACGATTTCAAAATAGGTCCTCTTCAGAGACTGGATCAAAGATGTCTTGTTCGGTGTATATATGGTTGGCAACTTGCGACTCCTCGAAGAATTTTTGATGGATGATATTTCCTTTGCGGTCTTTGCAGAATCCTTCCTTCTTTCCAATACATGCTGGAAATCAACCGGAAATATCAATCTTAAACGTTTGGGAAAAAAAAGAAAAAAGGCGCGGGACCTTTTGGCTAAATTATTTTTGGGGGAATAATTTTGTTTCAAATACTTGGTGATCTGCAGGGTTACTTTGAGAGGGAAAAAAGTCACTTACTATTTTTGTAGAGGCAATTGAAGTTGTCGAGTTCGCATTTATTTCGGAAGGAAAGTTCTTGGAAGCCGCAAAGCGCGCACAGCGGCTCCTTTGTATGCGAACATTTTTTCCTCCGGCACTCTCTTCCGCATGTTCCAAAATGGCGGAATTTGCAATACTCTACAACAAAAAATGTTGCCTATAACCTCTCTTTCGAAATCATTCAAAACTTGCGTTAAAAATACAAAACAAATTTACTTTTAATTTGGATAATCGTTTACATTTTGGGACCATGCAATACATTCGTTTTCTGAAATTCACACGGGAACATAAAAGTAGACTCGAAGTATACGACAACGTAGATGGACGTATTGAACAGGTCTCGAATATCGAGCGATAAGTGGCCATCGAATCTAATATTACGTTGACTGCGTTCGGGATGATCAACGTAGTATCTACGTTAAAGCACCAAAAATACATATGAAGTGCTCCATCTACTATCCACATTACAGCAACGTAGGCTCCACCTACTCTGACCTATCCCTTCTTCCACCGCGGCCCTCCCCTCCTCATCTTGCCCTTTCTAAGCACTTCCCTCGCCCTTTTCTAGGGTCGAACCGTTGCTACGTCGATGGAGACTCATATCCATGTGTGTATCTGATATCTTGAATACCCTTAGTTGTTCCCATGAGGTATTTACGAAAACAACGAGGTTAAAGTTCGCGTTATTTTTATCCTATGTATCTTTTCTTCGTCGAAGAGCTTTTATTCTCAAACTCAGCAAAAAACAAATACGTCATTCCTGTCTTTGAACTCACCATCTTCCTGGGCTTTGTATTTGTAATAGTAACAATAATTGGGGAAAGTTAAATCCTCATGTTGGCATTCCGCGCAGGTCGGGACCCATCGTTCGTTACATGGTGTACTGAAATTGCTGCTAGGTTTTAGATCCACTTCCATCGAGTAACTTTCAGCACCTGGGGGAAATGACACAGAAAGAAATCTTTTAGTTCCCTCCCAGAAAAGTAATCACTACCGTACCTGCGAATGTAGCAAGTAGAATGACTAGGAGATGAGGTGATAAGTTGTTCATTGCGAAGAAACGGAGGCCAACTACTGAACCGTCACAATTCTTTTAATCCAAAATCTTTTTTTACGTCAAAACTCTGATAAAATGCCTCTCTGCCGTTATGAACGCCTGGGTTTATCTCGGACGTAAAATTATCTTCGGTCGTCATTGGGTACATTTTCCTTTCGTTTAGCGTCATAAAGAAGAGCTCGAGTTTTTAACGCGCTCATTTCGCTTCTTTTGTCTGGAAGCTCGAGATGAGGCCGACTCTCAAATCTTCGAGCGAAAGCTTACGTAATTTAATACTTGTTAGTCTTCAAAAAATGTATGGTGGAGCTTGTTGTCTTGCGTAAAAAGGGGAAATTCGATACTTCCATGCAAGAAGGTCACAACTGAAAAAACCTAGTGCTATAAGGTCATCACTGATATAGTCAGTGCTACAAGGTCATAACTTTCCGTCTTAAAATGTTAGCGCTTTTAGAATTCTTATTTCTACGGTCTCGGATAACTTTTTTAGAATTTTTTCTTAGTATAAACTTTACATATCAAAGTGTGCTTTCAGTATAAAATACACACCGAAATTAACCCGTTGGCGTAGAAATTGAAATTTTAATAGCACTAAAATTTTCGGCCCAAAAGTTATGACCTTTGAGCACTGGGTTACTCAGTTATGACCTTCCTGCATGGAATTATCGAATTTCACTCGCTCATGGAATCCATACTGTAGTTTCTCTCTTAGACAATTTCATCGTCATTGGTTGTAGTCTTTTTGAATTTATTACCTTCTAAAACCAAAAGGTTATTTTATGATACCCCTCTGGTCAGATATGATCCCCCTTTTAAAGCTTCCCCGACGTCTGTTTGATATTCCAGCAACGATCCCAACATGTATCGCTTGCTCCTCCGACGTCAAGAGCTAACCGACAAACCGCGTTCCGACGTCCCATGTCGATTTTTTCGAATGGATTTTTTTTATTTTTTTACTGACGCGAGTTCTATGTATTCAGACGTCAGTTTCCGATATTTCGTGCGCGCGTGACTCTCCAAAGAAGACCCAACGTCAGATATTTACCGACGTCAGTCTGATACACCGACGTCGGGTCCCGATGACGCTTTGTGTACTCCCGACTCACTGACGCACGCCCGACGACGGTCTTTGGATGATCCCGAATAAAAGTCAGGATTCCTAACAAACCGACGCTGTTCCGACGTCGCTTCGGCAATCTTTGAAACTTGGTCCTCTTGTGTCAAAGATGTTTCGAGATTTACTGTCAAGGACCCGGTTTACTGGAGGTTAAATTTTTCATCTACGTCGTTCAAAGTCTGAATTTAAAAAAGGGGAGGCGAGAAAAAAATATTCCGTAGTCCCTCACTGAAAGGGAGAGGGAAAGAAAGGAAACAAATATCTCGTAGTGTCTCACTCAATCCCAATTGGACTTCCAGAGCATGCCCTAACTTGATGAAGTAATCGACAGTTGTGTTGTTTTTGTCCTTGAGGAAAAAGCCTAAACGCAAGTAATAATTGATAGTTTTTTTGTTCTTTTTTTCCCTTTCTCCGATGATGAAGACATTAGGAAAATATAGTTCCTCCTCATATTTGGATGGAATGCAAAGGGAAAAAGAAGACCGGTTACTGCCGGAAATAAGCTCTAGAATAGTTGGTTAATCTTTTTTTTTCTTTTATCGTAGAGTTCTGCGCTAATAGGTGCTGATATCAGGATGCGGAAAGAACTTCGAAGTTTGTGTATTTAAACAGTTTTATACGATTCACTCTGTCGCAAACCGTCAGCGGGGCCGATGTCTTGTTTTTGCGCACTCATTAGTACTGGCACTTTCCTGGATTCTGGATTCGGCAGGCTGTGTAATATGAAACAAAAATTAGCTTAGCTGTCGTCCTTTTAGGGGAAAATATCTTTGGTGGTACTCACTGTATCCACTCCTGCAGTTGTAGGCGCTAAACTGGCAGTCGTTGGTGAATGTTATTCGTTGGTTTCCACACACAGCGCAGACAGGAGCTGACTTCGAGGAGCACTTCACTTGTGGACACTTCGAAATATCGCCGCAGCTGCCTTCAGATTTCGGCAAACATCTCGCTGAAAGCGTAAAGGATGTCGTATGTCAGTCTTTTTCCGTAAGGACCCGTGCATTTTGTGTTCACTCACCGCTAGGATTAGCAAGATTGTGAGCATCCAAAAAGCACTTGTTTGCGAATGTCTCCAATCCAGTGGAACATGAGGCGCACACGGGCTGATACTCTCCTGTGCAGATGAGCGGAGGCGTTGCCTGGCATGGACCATCGCTGAGTTTCGTGCACTCTAGAATGAAACATCATCGCCACGATGAACACCTCACCCAACTAGTCTTTCAAACTTCAATCTACTGTGGGAGGTCTTGACTTAACATTTACCGTAGCCGGCGGGGCAGTTGTAGGAATTGAAGACGCACTCATTGGCAAACGTTTGCTGTTCAAAACCACAGAGAGCGCAGATTGGCTGCTCGACGGCGAGGCAGTTCAGCAGGGGGCACTCTGTTTGGCAAGTGCCCTGGTTGAGATGCGTGCAGTTATCTAAAACAAGATGGAAGAACTTAGAGGATGCATTCCTGGCCATGTGTGACTGGCTACGCACCTTGAGGGTTCAGGATCTGGTAGGAGTTGAGGAAGCATCGGTTGGGAAATGTCCTCAGTCCATTCACACAAACCGCGCATACAGGATCACGCTGTGTGGGACATATCACTGGTTCTGGACTCTCCTGGCAAGCACCGTCCCGGGCCTTCGTACATTCTGCAGCAGAGGATTGCTACTTATTCCCTCCTTTAATATTACTGCGGCGTCTTAATGAAGACAACGCACTGACCTTGGTTGTTGAAGCAGTTGTGAATGTCCAGCATACATTGATTGTTAAACGTTCTAGGTATCTGTGTAGGCCCACAACGAGCGCAGACTGGCTCGCGCTCAGGCGAGCAGTCAATAGCAGCACATTCGGCCGGGTCAGTTGGAAAGTTTGGATTGTCTGGGGGAGACGAATCAGTGGGACATTCTTCTCCCTGGCTCACGTACTGGCAGTCTGTTAAGAAAGAAATTTTGAAATTAGAAAGTTGCCCATAAAATGTCTTTTGAAGGCGCTTCTTACTTTCGTTGGTGCGGCAGTTGTGGATGTCCAGGAGACAGGGGTTTGGGAAGTTTCGGTAGACATCGTTGGCGCAGCGAGCGCAGATCTGGATATCGTACAGGGGACAAATCTTTTCGCAACTTTCGGAAGTGCTGCACTCTCCGTCTTTAATGTATGTGCAGCCTGAAATTAAAGCAACGTTAGCCAAAAGAGTAAGGGATTGGTTACTCTTGAGTTTCATACTGACCTGGTCGAGATTGACAGTTGTTCTGCTGAAGAACGCAAGGGTTGCTGAAGGTTTGTTGCCCATCGGAACACTGAGCACAGACTGGAGCGTATTCTCTCGTGCATCCTGTAGGACATACTTCGCCAGACCCCTCGCACGTTCCGTTGTGCAGCATCGTGCATTCTGATTAGAGAGAAGAGCTAGGTAATGCCCTAAAAATAAAGATCATGCTTAAGCACTGTCAACTTACCGAAGCCAGACGGGCAGTTGTACGAATTGAACAGGCATTCGTTGTCAAAGGTCCGTTTTTCTGTCCCGCATTGGGCGCATATCGGGTTCTTCTCAGAGGAGCAACGGTACTGGGGACAGGGAGGGCACTCGCCGTCTCGGATTTTCTCGCACTCTGCAACGAAAATGGTGCTTTGATGCTCGCAGTTAACTGTCCAGGAAGACATCGCCAAATCAACTCACCGTCATTGTTCTTGCAGTTATAGGAATTCAATTCGCAGGTATTTTGGAAAGTGACCCCATGGTGTTTGCACCGTACGCAGATGGGTTGGTATATAGCCGGACAAAATGCACGCTCACAGCCCGGTAGAGGAGGGTGTAGGTCAGGGTCATGGCCTGGAAGTTCTGGAGGGCACATATTCCCTACAGCGCGACTTACATTCCAGCAACCTTAAAAAAATCGAGAAAAGTTATTTCCCCCTAAAAATCATTCAAACTGCAAGAAGCAAAGCTTACTGTCTTGGTTCTGGCAGTTGAAGTTCTCCATTAAACACGTATTGGGGAAGGTGCGATACGTGTTATCGTTGCAGATTGCGCAAACAGGGTCTTCATTAAGTGGGCAAGGTCGGATGCACCCTTCGCAGGCGCCGTCTTGCAAGAGGACACAACCTAAAATACAGTCTTACGTGTATATTTGGGCCAACTTTGTGTTTCTTATTGCACTTTCGATGAATGTTTACCCTCTCCGGTTTGACAGTTGTGCCGCTGAAGGTAGCAAGCGTTACTGAATGTTTGTCTTCCGCTTGGACACTGCGCGCACACTGGCCTGTAGTCCTCTGTGCATGCGGCTGGACAGAATGGTCCACCAGGATTGACGACGACACCGCTACATTCTCCATCGCGAACCCGGGTGCACTCTGTCACAAAACCGTCAAAATGAAAGGTAGTGGTCTTGGCGAATGACTTGTTGGACGACTTGCGGTTAAGTGGATTGCAAGTTTTGTGTCTTTCCAGATCGCAAGTGTTACAAAAGCTCTATTCACTTCCACCCGGGTATTTAGCTTTCATCGGTTGCTAGTTCAAAAGACTGTTTATGGAACACCGTGCACTGAACCGGGTTGCTTGGGACTGGATAGTCGACATCCTTTTGAACATGGAACTTGTACTTGAGAGCGTGTGACCTGGAATCAGCTGGTTGGGTATCACGCGACCGGAAATCGGTCGGAGTAGGCCGGATGGCCAAGAGCTGGATGGTTTTGGACCACGTGGCTCGTCAGCGGATGGTTCGGATTCTCCGTCGAGTAGTCGGAGGCATGCTTCAATAAAAGGAATAAAGGAAGAAAAGGAAACTGCAGCTCTGTTTGTCCCAAGGTTCGGGATTTTAGACTCACGCTCTTGATTGCAAGCGTTGAATGCATTGAGGTCACAGTCATTCTGGAAAGTCTGTTCTCCAACTTCCGGGCATACGGCGCAGACTGGCTGATATACCAAAGGGCAAACGATGTCACATTGTGCTTCTGAGCTATCATATGGCCCGTCATCTGATGGTATGCATTCTCCCTCGTGCAGTAGGTCACATTCTTTCACATAAAATAAAAGACAATCAAAGTTTGACTTCTTGTCGGTTCGTTCGTTGTCAGACGAAGGCTTACTTACGATTTTGAGGATTGCACCTGTTCGCCGCTTCAAGCTCACAGACGTTTCCGAATGTTCTTTCACCTCCATTCCGGCAATCGGCGCACACTGGCTTATACACCAAAGGACAAATGATGTCACTTTCTGTTTCTGAGTCGTCTTCTGGCCCGTAATTTGGTGGCAAGCATTCTCCATTGCGCAGTTTGGTACACTCTTTCAACATGAAATATATGGCCAAATGAATGTTTGTATCATGTTCGGTACATTTGTCAGTCGTAGGCTTACTTACGATTGTAAGGATTGCAGGTGTTTGCTACTTCCAGCTCGCAGATGTTTTCGAATGTAGTCTCGCCTGTTTCTTGGCAATCAGCGCACACAGGCTGATAGATAGCAGGGCAGGCCACGGGACAGGTGGACTTTGGACCAGGGGCCCTGGGACGAAGTGGTGTGGGAATATAATGTGCTGAGATAGACTGGTCGTGGTTCGAGGACCAAGAATCCGGCTGCCTGCCGTAAGATGGCCTGTGGTCCAAAGAACTTGGGTCTGGTGGCCTGGGGTAGGTTGGCCTGGGGTCTAGATGTCCTGGATGAGGTGGCTGAGAGCTCGGATACCCAGAAGGCCTGGAGCTTGGAGGCCTGGATGAAGTTGGCCTTGGGTCTGATGGTCGCGGACCAGGTGGTATGCATTCTCCATTGCGGAGTTTGGTACATTCTTTTACATGAAATACAAAAAAAAAGGTGAGTCCTGTGTTTTGGTAAGACGATATGCTCATTGTCAACTGCCTACTTACGATTGTGAGGATTGCAAGCGTTGGCTGCTTCGAGATCACAGATGTTTTCGAAAGTTGTTTCACCTGTTTCCTGGCAATCAGCGCACACCGGTTGATAGACTGCAGGGCACGCTACGGGACATGTGGACCTAGGACCTGGGGCTCTGGGGCGATATGGTGCAGGGATGTAGTGTCCTGAAATAGACGGATCCTGGTCGAAAGAATTGGGGTTCGGATGCTTGGGGTAAGATGTCCTGGGGCTCGTTTGCAAGGGGCATGGCTCGAAGCTTGGATGTCTGTGTGAAGGCCTTGGTCCGGCCGGTCTGGGTTCCAACGAGTTAGATCCAGGTGGAATACCCCGTTGTGCGCAATCTCCGTCTCGTAGCTTGGTACATTCTTTAGGTTGCAATAAGAAACAAACGGAATCAGCTCCTCTAAAATGGGTACCTGTTGAGCTGACCATTACTGGAAAATACTCACGGTTGCTCGGTTCACATGTATTCTGGCGGTTGAGGTCGCACTCATTGCCGAAGGTAGTTTCCTGACCGTCCTCACAAAGTGCACACACTGGTTGGTAAACATCGGTGCACTCGATATCGCACTCGGTTTGGCATTCGCCGTCGTAGACTTTCGTGCACCCTAACAAAATTTTCCTGATTAGCGCATTTCAAACACCTATAAGGAGCGGCTATCAGTGGATACTCACGGTTATTCAGCTCACACGTATTTTGTCGGACGAGATCACAGTCGCTACCGAACGTGATAGCCCTTCCATGGTCGCAAAATGCACAGACGGGCTGGTAAATCGCTGGACATACTATATCGCAGTTGGGCTTACATTCCCCGTCACGAAGTTTGCTGCAGCCTATCCAACAAATCGATTTGAAATCTCTTAAAACTTCTTCAGATCTTTATAATTTGAAGTTTAGAGGCTACCACTGAATACGCAATAACAACGTTTTCGTCACACTCAATAATAACCCCTATTGGTTCCCCTTTCATGTTACGGGTGATGACATTAATTCAACCCTTTCGTTCAGCTTTTGACTTACGAGTCACTCCATCATACGAGTTGAGACGGTCGAGCTGACATGCATTCTGGAAAGTAGTTTCATGGCCGTCGGAACACAGAGCACAGATTGGCTGATAGATGGAGGGGCAAACCGAGGGGCTTTTCGGCGACCGGCCGGTGGGGTAGATCGGGGCGTAGCGGCCAGCGTCTGTTTACAGCGTAAAAGCATGAGTAAGCCAACTTCTCAAGTAAAAGCAAAAGTGGCGACGAAGCTAAAATAATGCTATCAACATCAAACGCCATAAAACGCGTTTTAAGTGCCCGTTTCATGGCACGAGTATCACCAACGCAGCCTAAGCAACCAGTCTTTTGCACACCGCAAAAAAAAGTTTTTATCATAAAATATATTATTTTTGCCTGTAATTTTAAGCAAACGACCTATTTTATTCGTATAGAGAGAAAATAATATAAAATAGTTACTCTTTTACGCTATCCGTCTAATACAGACTCGGTTGTAATCTAACCAAACCCAACCTTTTAAACGTAACACTCGTCTGTAAGCTTAAGGTAGTAGGAGCGACCTTGGTCGAGTGATCAGAATCGCTTAAAATTTCTGTGGAGGACACGCCGAATCCATTTTTCACAAGAAAACCCACTGTCACCGAACTCAATTTTGAAATAAAAACGATTGAATTATACATTGTTCTTATGGGAAAACGCACATTCTTCCTTTTGTTTATGTGATTTTTTAGGTTTACGCTATGTTTGAGTGACCAGAATCTGCTTAAAAACAAATCCTACGCTCTTTTCAAGGAGGAAAACAAAAAGAAAAAAGAATATGTGGGGGTCACCGATCAAATGTCGACAATAACTAGCTTTAAAAAGCTTGTTTTAGCCGCATTTTGGTTAATTTTGCGTTATGCATGTGTTTGGAGATCGAGAACTCGTCCGCAAGAAAGACAGGGTGAATTTTTATGACCTGAGATGATAATGTAGACCCTTTGTAACACACACAAAAAATTTCAAGGGTTTTGAAGCAACTTTATTTAACCGTCCCGCGGATCGGGCCGGACGCGAGTCGGCTACCTTAATACCGCTTATTTCTCCACTATTGTACCAGCAATCAAAAAAGTATTGACCGCCCCAATTTTTTGAAACCTTCTTAACTTTGAAACGGAGAGAAATACGTCAGAAAAGCACGGAATAAAATCGCTAGATTTTTAAGAGATCTATCAATTTGATCTTGGCTTTTTGTCGAATCTCGTTTCGTCCCAAAGTTACCGACGTTTGAAAAGTTGGAGCGGTCAATACTTTTTTTGACTGTTAGTAACTGCCACTGTAAGTAATATTAGGCAAGGAAACAGACAAGCGTACCGAAGCGAGGTAAATGAAAAGTAACTTATTTTGAAATTGCAGAGGCGGCGCGAACGCTAAACGCTTTAATTTGCCACGCGTTTGTGGGAATATCTATTTAGGAGATTTAATAATTGCTTTAATTACCTCTTTTAAAAGACATCGCCAGTATTAAGGAGGTCATTGCTAATTTTTAAGGAATAATGGAATTTTCTAAAGTTAACGTCGGCATTGTAGTCTCGTAGAAATATGTCAGAACTTTACCTGCGCTGATGGCTGCTAAAAGCAGCAAAAATATCCACATGTTCAAGCTTACGATTTTTAACCATGAAACGCAAAGTTTTTCTTGAACACAGGCGTTTTATAGGTTTTTCTATCACGTTATTGGTCATTGACTCTTTGACAAATAGTATTTAAGCACGTTCTTGTTCTTGTACGTGATAGATTTGTTAATTTTTCATGGCGTCTATTTTTATTTGATCATGATATTGTGAATGCTACTTATCGCCGCAACGAGAGATACAACTAAACGCTCACAAATCAGGCGTAATACGTTAAACACTTTGCTGATTGATAAGTCATCGTAAAAAAGAACAGGACGGCCAGATATTTTCATTTTATTTTCATTCATGCATCATTGTATCAACAAGCAAATTTCCACTTGCTCCATTAAATTTTATTGATCCAAGATGTGAACGCCGTCTGCATTTTTTTAAATATTTTTTTTTAATTTACCAGTATTTTGCAATATCAAGATTTTTTCTAGGATCAAGATTTAAAAAATGCGCTTGTCGTCACTTTAATGTGAAGTTTTATTAATCCACTATTGAAGAAAACCTCGTGTTATATCAGCTGTACAAGAAGTAACCTTATTTGCTTTAATATTGCCGATCTGCTCACGAAAGTATTCGGAATTCGTTTTGCTTATTGTGCTCATATGTTGTGAAGAAATTAAATCGGGCTATTTTAATTAAAATTATCGCAAAATATAATTGCTGGTATGATTGGTCATTTAGGAGAGACAACACTTCCCACTCCAGATGGCATAGTTCTTTGCAACCATGTGCGAAAGCTGCGTGCACGAGAGAACACGAGCTTTCGTCTTTTTGTCAGAAAAGCATTTTAAAAAAATCTGAAAATTTTTAAGAGTGTTGCGATGAAGGATAACGCCTTTTGACAAATGCTTTGCGAGGTGAAAAATCTGGAAGAACGCTGCGAGAGATTCTTCTCTATTTTCCCTTGCAACACGCACTGCCGCTCGCTATTATATTGAAAGGAGACGGAATATTTCCTTCCTGCTTTATCTCACGAAAGATTTGCATTTTTCGTTGTTTTTTTTTTTAATGAAAGGTTTTGCCTCTGCAAGTTTCAAATGTGGACTTTTGCACTTAGTGGGTTCCACCTTATGTTGCGAAATCGAACGGAGTTGTTACGGAACACGGAAAAAAACTGCGTTAGTTAAGTTTACTAAAAATTAAAAAAAAGGGGGGGAACAGCCGATTTGGCTGGTAAACGTTACCTGATTTGTCAGTAAATGTTACTGTAACCAGAACTGTGTAACGGTAACGTTTACTAGCAAACGTGTTAGCGTTTACTAGCCAAGTTTGGCAGTCACACTTTTTAGCTATTTTTTCATAAACTGAACCAATTTTCTCAGTGAACAAGGCTCACAGCTCAACCTTACCTATGTTTTGCTAATTTAGCGATATGAGGCTTGTTGACAGCCGAGCGGAGAGGTAGCGGATCCACCTGACGTAACCAAGGTTAACCTAACCTCAACTACGTTGTGGTGAGTCGCTAATTTTCATAATCTAGGCCTAATTAAAGGTTGAACCTGTGTGGAACACAGAGATGGAAAAGTTAACCTTTAAAAACCTTACTTTAATACAATGCCTGTCAACAAACCACCATACTGTATTTTGTGTAATTTTCGGTTCAATAAGAGGTTTGCCTTCTGACTCCATTCTCTTTCAATTTTTGCGTTCTGCGATCCTCAAGAAAATTTAGCTCAGCGCGGGTAAGACCCCCCACGGCTTGCCCTGATATTATTAAAGCCCTGGCCCTTACGGGGGTCGCCCCTCGTGGGGTTGCCCCTTCGGGGGGTTTGCCTCTATTGGGGGGGAGGGGATTTTCTATTGCCAAGGGCCTGACCGACTCAATATTGAAGTTTAGTGTTGGGCAGCGAATCCCCGACTTGGAGCCCGGTCTGGGTCGAAACCTGGCGTGGGTCGCAAACGCAAACCTTTTGTTATGGAGATGAGTTCATGTGCGACATTCCTATGCGTGTTTGTCCCCCTAATTACTATACTTCTTTGTTCAACCGGAATCGGCTTTTAGCGTCCGAGGTGGCCCTTTTGTTTGTCTCTGGGAGGTAGTCTTTCCTTCCGGTTTTGAATGAATGTTTTGTTTCCGGTTTCAGTTTGAAGTATTTATGAACTTGAGGAATTTAGCCAGATGGAACATGTTTGTTCACATGAAGTAGAGTTTTATCCTTTCTGATTTGATAAGCCATTGTGTCAAGTGATGTAATAAGTGAGGTTGGATGAAGTGACGTGAAAAGTTCACAGTTCAAACGAATCACGCGCTTAGTTAGGTTAAGGTTTAGGTGTTGCATTACTCGGAAGACTTACTGTTTTCACAAAAATCTTGCCTCATGCTCTTCTACTTGTCTCACGACGCTTTCCAATAATATACACGGGAAAATGACCTTGTTGCCTCAACAAAACGTTCTGTTTTGTCAGCAAACCATAATTGTTGTGGTGACAATATCACTTGTTACGGCGACAACTATAATTGTTGTGGTATCAATTCTTATTGTTTCAATAGGCGAAATTGGCACCACAACGATTTCTGATTTACTGAGACTGTATGAACAATTGTTGGAGCGAAAAATAAGTAATTTTCTTCGTGTATTTACCGAAATAATTAGGACCTAAGTTGTGTTGACGAAGGTCGAAATCTTTGGTTTCAGCTACTGTGTTCAAACTCCCCTTCTTAGATTGTCGATGTTGAACTAGTGTTCGAATTTTTCCGGAAAAATAAAACGCGTGGAAAAATTTCCGAAATTTTCGGAAAAATTTCCGAAAAATTGGAAAATTTTGGAAAAATTGAATTTGAGAAACCCTAGAGCGAATGCAGCGAGTTTAAAAACATTCTGACGGCTTTTTTAGTATTACTTTTCGAGATAATACAGTACCGGTCAAAAGTATGGACTCACTTTTTTTCGTTTTTTAAAACTGCTGTAGAAATTGGACCAGTGGGTTAAAAA
>Ga0058701_10001414_pt1 | contig 16948 bp, 14 predicted proteins | sample AgamicOrMae_FD_97039 | JGI IMG/M metagenome (GOLD analysis project Ga0058701, IMG submission 97039) | Agave microbial communities from Guanajuato, Mexico - Or.Ma.e | ecosystem: Host-associated > Plants > Phyllosphere > Phylloplane/Leaf | place: Guanajuato, Mexico | collected 2012-06-04
GCGCTTTATCCGGGAAAAACACACATTGCTCTTATGGGCTTTGCCCAAGGGACCGAGGAAAACGAGCGTAAAAGGCGGGAAAGCGTTATATCCGGGGAGCGTTATATCCGAGTTCCACTGTACTCAACAGAATATAAGAGGGAAGAATATCAAGCTCAACCATGAAAACGAAACTCACTACAATATTGCGCCAAAGAATCCAAACCATGTTTCAAATGGACTCCATGGTTCTGGCATGGTGAGAATGAAATGATAGAAAACTCCAAGATTTTCCGCGAAATGATGTTCATAACTAAGATATCATAATTTCCCGTTGAATCGGGAAAGGTTTTAAGCCACGCGTATTCAAAATTATTATCAACGAAAACTGTCAAAAAGAGACAAAGATTTTTTTGTATGTAGGAACTTAAACAAATACTCCAATTGAGCTCTGATTATTAGAGAAAATTTGACTGATTTTCCAGTGGCGCGGTGGTCACATGATGAGTAAAGTTTCACTGATTCTAGCCAAGCTTGAACCTAACATAACCAAGTAATCTGTAAAAGATCTCGACTACCAAACAAAAGATCTGTCTCGCGAGTTCCTTTAAGATATTTTTCGTGATCGCTTTGATGAAAACGGACTTTTTCCAACGCGGTGAGACTTCGCGTTTTTCCCCACATGCGTCCGCAAATTAAAACGTTCCGGGTATCGAAACGCGCGAGCGGCTCGTCGCGTCTTCCTGACAAAAAAGCGGCTGAATATCAAATCCAATTTCGTGGAAAATCCACTTAAGATCCACCGCCGTGCAGCTAGTCTCTTCATCCATGAGTGGCTCAACCTAATTAGATCTCCGAGACTATGTAGAGATCATGACCCGCGGATGCTGGCTTTCACTCGCATCTCCAAACTATAGTACCATTTTTGAGTGTATGCGCTTTCACACGTAATAACTTCCGGCGACAAGTGACAAGACGAAATCTCGGCAAACATACCACCGGTTTGTGTTAAGATCACACAAGCGGTGTCGCCTACACGCGGCTCAAATTAAATAAATGGAAGCGCGACCAAGTGGAGAACGGGGCTGGGGTAATTGATTTGCCGCCTTGGGGAAAATTTCAAAGGCAAAAGGTTTCTCGGCCAATGAGCAGATGGTTTTTTAATTCGTAACATTTTCGCGGGGTGCATTTCTGGAGCAGACTCGAACAAGGGCAACTGATCATCTTGGAGGAAACAGTTTTCACCGAGGCGTTATTTTACAGACTGCAGGATGTGACATCGGGTCTCAATGCTTGTATTTAGCTTGAACGTGATGAAGATTTTACTCTAAATTTAAATCAATAAAAGTCTCTCAGATTCAATGAAAATTCACTGAATCTCAGAAATTCTCACTGAATCAAATTTAGTGCTGATAGGTTTCATTTTACACCGCTAATGTTCGACCTATCACCAACGGAGCGGTAGCGGAAGTTTCAAGGAACTGAAAAACGCGTTTACCTAATCTTGGTTTAACTAACCAAACTACACGGTTGTACGTCCTTCATCCTCATGAATAATGAAATCAGGATGAAACATGAGAGATCTTTGAAAACAGTAAACAAGAATCAAAAATCATGGACGACTTGTGGTTCATGAAATGAATGTAGGCAACCGAAAAACAGAGATGTCGGACTGGTTGCCTAACCTTGAGTGCAGGTGGACCCTTGGCAGATTGAGATGGATGATTTGACACTTGGGTTTCGCTACAATTGACAGATTTTGATTAAGAGTCTTTTGATCGCCTGTATAGCTAAGAGAGATGCAGAAGGAAAGCTCAACTGGTGCGGCCAGTGAACTTCGGGAAAGATCGGATCTCTTCGCTCTGCGAAGAGCAGGACCGAAAGTATACGTGCAAGGATATCTGGTCTGACTAAACGATTTAGGAAACAATCGGATGTCTTTACCATGGATACATCTCCAGAAAGTGCAAAACCAACTTAATTTAAGTTAAACACTGTTAACAACTAAACGGTTCAGTGCCACAACATTTTTCTTTCAGATACAGTATAATACGTAATGGGCTGCTGAAAGTAACGGGTGGCATATGAATAGTTTTTTTAGCCCGCCTCCTTTCGGAGAAGGGCTTCAGGTAGGAGCAACCTTGGTTGAGTGATCAGAATCGCTTAAAACTTCTGTGGTATGCTCTTTAGCACATGCCGAATCCATTTCTTACAAGAAAATCCACTCTCACCAAACACAATTTCGAAAAAAAGGATTTAATAACGCATTGTTCTTGTGGGAAAACGCACATTCTTGCTTTTGTTTGCGTGATTTTTTTAGGTTTACGCCATGTTGGAATGATTAGAATCTTTTCCAAAACAAAATCTAAGCTCTTTCCAATGTGGAAAATAAATAATAGAAAAAATGAAATGGGGTGTCGACCAAATAACGACAATAATTAGCATTCAAAAGCTTGTTCTAACTAAATTTTCCTAAAAGATGCGTGTTTATAGATCTCTTCAACGCGTCCGCAAGCAAGGCAGTGCGAATTTTAAAAACCTTAAAAGAAAATGTAACACACACTCAAGAACTTTCACAGATTTTGCAGCAACTTTTTTACCTGTTTGGCGGATCGGGCTGGTCGCGAGTCTACTAGTTTAGCTTTATTTTGACTCTAAATTTGAATAAGTAGGTCTCTGAGATTTAGTGAAAATTTACTGACTCTCAGAGACTGTCACTGATTAAAATTCAATGTTATTATTTTGTCAGCAAACAAAAATTTTTTGCTGTCCCAAACTATGACCCTGTTAGAAAACCTCTCGTAACGCTCGTTTTATCTTCGTACCCAAAACACGTATTCGAAACAGTTTATTCTTCTCTTGAACTATGCATATTTTATTCTGCAGGTACCGTTCTTTTCCATGAGAAGTAAGGACCTCCCATCTAGCGGAATCGTCTGCGAAGTAGAATAGAGAAAAAGGAACAACAAAATGCGACTGAATAATACTTTGGAAAAATACCAGAAAAAAATGAGGGTGATTGTTGAACTATCGGCAGGGTGCACAAGAATAGACGGCGTTAAACGCTCAGTGTCAAAGCGAACATTTTCGACAGCCAAAGTGCCAATCTAATTTGGCGAGTTGAGAGCAGCAGCTCGTCGAAGGTCTAGCAAACTTTCAGAAATGGAAATAATCAAATTTCGTGGATGCGTTGTACTGTTACCACTGGCCAACTGCTACCTTCCTATTTGAATAATTATTCGGCACTGTTCATTTCGTTAGAGCGCATCACATGATATCGATTGTTTGCTATCTGGAGCATTGTTTGGGATAGACGTCATCAAAGCGGCCCTCTCAACTAAATTTTCACCCAATTAATCCATTCAAGTTAAAATGACACATCGCTATTACTTCTTAATAATACTACACTGTCAATCTCGAAGATGGAATTTCTCTCCTGCGTTTTATCTTTCATCGCCGAGCAGAGCGGAGCGATAGTGGAGCGATACAAAATGCAAAAGACCTAGCTTAACGCACGCTAACTTCAGTTAAACTTGTCGATTGTATTGACGTCAATCTTCAAAACGTGATAAAGGAGTAAACGAGGTTTATGAAATCTATGTGAGTTCTGGGTTAAAGAGAATAAGTATATCCAAGTAGAAGTAATCCATGCCACCTGTAATTTTCCGAAGTGACTATTCACACGCTACCCCATTTAAAATGTATTAGGTTGTTTTCCGTGTGTTCGTCTCCCTTGTATTAACATAGGCGTGCAAATAGAACTGACCTTATTTTTTTTAATATAGTATATTAACAGCACCTTTTGGTGGATTTATCTTTTCTTCGTTTCACCCTACAAAGTCTTTTAAAATTAATGAGAGGAAGTCCATTTTCCAAGAGAACTGCGCTTATTAAATTCAACTTTTGTGTACCAAAATAGGAATTGCTTACGAAGGGGTCTTTCAATGGATGGTTTTCTGTGGAACGGGCTCGTTCCGCTTCGAGCGAAAAAGTGTTCCACTCTTTATTTCGATATGTTTTTTGGTGTAATTTTTTTTCTCGACAGTTTAAAATCCCTTGAAAACCTAGCAAAATACGCGTCTTTCTAAAAAGAAAAAAACCCTTTCGAACTCCCTTACCTGAAAAGTGAATAGGGCTTTTCTCTTAAACTGAAAATAATTACAGCATGATATGCAGACAAGATATTGGCAGGCAAAAATTGCTACGCACTTGCCTGCAATAAATCTGTTTCAAGCGGCGAAACTTGAAGAAAAGTTCCCTAGGCCAATCAACGTACTACATAGTTCAACTCAGCCGCCACAGAAATGGGCAAACAATTACGGTAATCCGGTGCCAAAAAGAAAAGCTGTTTATCCCAACAGCTCTGTCGAAACTTTGGGCTTGCTCTCCTCGCGCCAAAATATGCAATATAACCAAAACTTTGGAGGAGGAAGCGCCCCTCTCTCTCCCCTCTGCCGATCCGAACCTCGCCGATATTGGACGAAAGGTGACGAATTTCCTTCCAGTAACTTACCTAGTAATGCCTGGAAGAGTCGCGACTTGAAGATCCGGATAACGCGTTCGATCGCCAGACGAAGTTGCTTGTCCTGAGGCCTGGTCAGCTTGGAATGATAGTCTTCGAGGAGTTCCAACGCACGGTGAGCTTCTGCAACACGGAGCGGTAGAAACTTTAGCAAACATTCTAAAAATGATCACAAATTACAACTATACTGTAATGGGAGGGAAATGAGTTGGTACGTGAATGGGAGGACTGGGAGAAGGGACTGGAGTAGAGAGGATCCGGAGAAGAGAGGACTGGAAGAAGAAGGGCCGGGAAAAGGGAGAACTGGGAGAAGACTGGGAGATGAGAGGACTAGGAGGGAGACGAGAAGACAAGGAGATGAAAGTACTCCGAGATGGGAGGACTGCGAGATGAGGACGGAAGATGAAAGACAGGAGATGAAAGGATTTGGGAGATTCAGTCTGGAAGATGAGCCGACTTGGAAAGGAGAGGACGGCATATGAAAAGAGGACTGAACGAAGATAGGACCAAGAGCAGATGTAACGGGGAAAAAAGGGCCAGAGTCACAGAGGACATGGAGAGAAGAAGTGAAAGGGGAGAAAATGGGGAGGTTGGGTGAGAAACGACCATGCGGGAAGACAGTGAGGGAGGACAAGAGAAGGGAGAAGTGGGGGATGAAAATGAGGAAAACAGAGGAAGAGGAAAAGGGGAAGGCGAAAACGGGAAGTGGGAGGAGAGATGTGAGCACGAAGACTACTGTGAGGAAGTAAGAACAAGAAAGAAGGATGAAGGAGTACAGCGAGGAAATTGAGGGTAGAGGTATACGGGAAGCAAGAAACATACCTACTGGTATTAAAATAAAACTAGAAACGAGACTGGTCGGAGTTGTGACATTAATAGTTGCAAATATTCAACGCAAACAGTTTAGCAAGGTCCTGAGGTTCACTGATGCAACACCAGATGAGGTTCCTCAGTCAGGCAGCCAGAACTAGGTCTACAGTACCACGGGACCGAGAGCAAAATCAAGCCATTTTTCGAGTCTATTTTAAGCAATACTGACTAAAAAGAAGTCATTGATACATTCACAAGCATTTTAGAATGTTGAGACAGTCAAAATATGGAACAACTAAACGACGTTTTCTGCCCTTAAACGAGTTCCTGTCAAGAATCAAAGATGAAGTAGATCTATTTACACTACTGTCCTATCAACACAACCATTCCGGACTCGCCCCGTCAAGAATTTCGAGCTTTAACAAAAGCAACCGGTCTGCTTTAAAACTTGTCTTATGCTTATTCAAAAACTCATTCCAGGTAGTCTTTTTCGAGACGTGGACCAAACTCTCTCACCTCGGCCTAAAACTCTGATCGTCGTAGACATCAGTCTGTATTCGATCAAGTCGTCTAGTCGATAATCGCTTTGAACATTCAAATCAGGCTATCGTTTGCGACCTCTATCAACAGTAATTGAGAATCTCTCGACGGCCCATTTTTCCGATTAGAGATCGCCGAGAAGTCTGACAATGAGTCGAGCTAAACTTTGCCAGCGGACTCGAAAAACTTTGCAAGTCTTCCGGAGTCGAAGATCGGATGTAACGTTTGGTTTGATCTACGCGATCGTTTCCACCAGTCATTGTTTTCGTGAGACGCGAGCGCGCGCAGCTGTTGTGTTGACAAATCTACTCGTGCCTTGTTTCACCTCAGGGAGGCTGCTTAGTGTGCACTCCGTTGCACTCAGGCATACTTGTTACGCTTATGTCTCCTCATACGGAAAGCCGATACCCTATCTTAACAGTTCAGCGCATCCAAACAGATAAATTTAATGTAATTTTACAAAATATGATAAGTCGGTAGCGTTGATGTACGACTTAAAATATTGTTCCAAAACCCTATTACGACGTATTTGAAAAGTTCCATTGCTAAAAATTGACTCAAAAAAAGAAATGAAATGCCAACTTTTTGTCTCTTGAAGGAATGAGAACATAGATGCTGGAAGGTTTCCCAAAGATAGACCTATCAACAGTCATATCAATGGAAAGATCTCGGCAAGAGCGAGTTCTCTGTTTTGAAATAGATTTTGAAAATTTTACCATAAAACCTGAGCCAAAGAAGAAGTGATACATAGATTTTTACATAGATTTTTTTAAGAAACATGTTTTTTTTGTTTTTTGTTTTTTTTTTTAAATTGCCTGCATACCACTCATTTTCATTTTAGAAAATGTCTACAATGAAGGACATGTTTTTTTTTCCAGTGGTCTCTATGTAAAATCTTTGGTCAACATTTGGCTGACCTGTAACGAGGAAACTACGGCAAATTCAGCGATGATCACAAATGAGCGAGCAAACAAAACTAGTCCTTCCTTTGTTACATATGTAACCAGTATGTTGCCTGCGGCACATGGAGAGCAGAGGATGGAAGGAAAAAGTTGTAAATAGTTGAAGGGAAGCGGGGAGCGTCCTCTTTCATCCCACGCCATCCTTTTCTCATAAACTTTCACTTTCACATGTGCTGGCACCAAATTTTTAAATAATAAAATCATCTATATTTGTTTAGCTACCGGCACTAAGTTAAAGCAGGTGACCAAAACTTCTGGACTAAACCAGGCTAGTCTTCCTTTTGCGAATACGTCTCAACTTTTGCCAACACCCTCTATATATTCTAGATTGTCTCCATTGAGATATAGAGGCTTGGCATCTCGAGAACATGGTCAGGGCGTAAGATATAATTTAAGGACGGCCCCTCCTCCAAAGAAATAGTCCCAGCCAGACCCTCCCGTCCAAGCCCACCCGCCCGCCGTAATTAACACCGACGAATAAATTTTGGTAGATTATACTGAGACCACACCAAACCAGGTTGATTCACAACTCAAAACTTTCCCTGTTTTATTTCTTTAATTAAGATATTAATATTTATTACAAAAGCTATCAATGAAAGTGGACGCTTCAGTTTTTTATTCGTTCTGCATAGGAGAGCTATTCCCGAATTTTTTACTCTATCGCAGACTTTTTTTTACGAATTGGACAAATCCGGCCTTGCGCGAGGTCGGGCGAGATCGACTGTTTCCGTGTGTTCCCGGAAAGCAACATGTATAATGACTTTAGCCGGATGAGATCGGCTTCCTCCGATTTCTGATTCGGGAAGGGCACGAATCCGACCTTTCCCGAAGTCGGTTAGCACGATGGATTCGTATTCGTTCGTTTTCGAGGGGGCTTCATATAGTATGGCATCTGCGATGCGATAAAAGTCAGATAATTATATTTTGCAGAAGTTTGGAAAACGAAAACCCGTTGAAAGGAAACAATTATCACGATAATTAGATTTAAAATGTAATATCATTGTTGTAACACGGTTAGGAAGAAAACAGATATTGATCGCGATAAGGAAAGAAAACAAAAAGTATGTCTTGATTTAGGAGAGACCAATCATAAAGTAAACTCGCGATTCCGCCAACCTAAGAACGCACATCGTAGCTATTCAATGATTTTGAGCTTAATGAGTAAAATTTTGCGCATTTAGGGTGTAATCCAAACCTCATTTGATAATTAGAATTTTTATCATACATCATACTGTACGTAACAGCTGAACAAAAAGAAGTCTCATTCTGGAATGACTTGCGGTCATAAAAAGGTGGGGAGGGGGGGGGGCTAAATGAGAATCAAATGTCAAAACCTTGGGAAAAGGTCATTAGTAGTGAATTACGAGGCGGGTCAAATTGGAGGGGCCCTTATAGAGCTGTCATCTAAAAAGAATCTACCTTCCAGTTGTTCACGTGCATAGATGTTAACAATCTTTCGATTTTGATGATACGCTCGCTCGCGTCAGTCTCATTAAATTTCATCGTGATTGTTTTCAGTGTTCCGATATCCTCAATCAATCCAACTATGATTTTTCTCGGTACCTTCTCAACAACGGTGTATTCTGCTGTTTCTTAAATATTTTTTTCTCTCTCCTTCGATATTTACAGACACGAAAAAATGCCATAAAGACAGGCATTGCACGGAAAGTTCTCCCCTCATTAAAATCCAGCACGTTCCATTGATCTATTCCTGTTTCCCGATGACTTACCTGACAGTTCACTTCTTTTAAATTCAGCGATCGAACTCACCCCCAACGTAAATTGTTCGGCTATAGTCTATTCTCCGTAACAAATGTTGTCGATTCGCACATCCCACCTCCACCATAAAATATGCAAAGATATAAAATAGCTCCGAATAAAACAGATGCGGTTGTAAAAAGTTAGATGGAACCGGCTGGTCTTCACTGTCCCGCCGCCAAAAGAATAACTCGACGCAATTATCCAGCAAATTCGCTGCCAAGTGTTTTTCAAATTTAAAAAAAAAGAGGGGGGGCGCCGTTTGATATTATAAAAGGATTAGGCGATAAGACAGGGTTGAGACCATTGTCCCTTCTTTACGCACCTGTTTTAAGGGACATCCTGCTAACTGTGATGTCTAAGTAGTCGTCTCGAAGCAGGATGTTACCTGAAACAAAAGATAACAAAATTATAATCGGTGTTTACGTATGCATTAGCCGAAGAGATAAAGCACTTTGATAAACACAAACAAGGCATTGCAATGATATGAGATCACAAGAGATTTTGTGGGATTACAGGGAATCCCATGAGATTACAATAAGTTGCATGATAAGATTACATGAAATGATCTGGATTTAAGGAATTCATGCGTATTACTAGCAGTTTGGGGTTAAAAACCTAATCAGAGACAACTCAAATTTCTTGGGGATGCTATGATCTTACAACCAAACCTAATCGGGAATATAAAGTTGTCATACACCAAATTGTTTCCAAAAAAGGAAGGTTTCTAAATTTCTCATAGCGGCTGAGCGACTTGAAAATTTAAAACTACCAAAACGGAGAAATGACTGCTAGCCTCAACAAAACGTTTTGTTTAGACTCATACAATCATATTTTTTGTAGTGACTATTTCGATTATTACAACAGTATGGATGTTCACCACAACAATCGTCGTTATCGCCGTAACAAGCGGATTTGTTGCCACAAAAATTTCCATCTGCTAATAACAATTTGTTGTTACATTGACATAAGGTGTGCAATCACATGAGTTTACAAGGAATTGCGTGATGTTACAAGGGATCAGAAGGGTTGGATTTAAGTAAGACGGATTACAAGGGTACCCCCTCAAAATTAGCCTACATATGAGAAAACTTCCCACGTCTCAAAGGCACAAATTCAAACGGGAAAGTCAGTCTAACTCAAAATCGTGAAAGCCTTTTGTGTTGTTTCTCAGCAAATATTCGGAGAGAACTAGGAATTTCACATCGAAATACTATCGCGATCAAAAGTTCTGAAAAACAGGTCGTAGTTCTTGGCGTGTTGGGAGAAGTAACTGGTCGTGCACTGTGAAGTTTTAAGGTTTTACTTCCGATCTGTTTTGCTCCACCTTTCAAAAGAACAATATAATATATTTTAAATGGGGCAGTGAGTGAAATAGTTACTTCCATAAAAAATAGCCATGAAAAAATGCTCTTAATTGTGGTAGCATAAAAATTGTCGCAAAAGAAAAGCAGGACAGTTATACCCAGTTGAGATCACATCATATACTATCCGGACAACAAAATTCATCACTATGCCTGAGAAAAAAGTAGCCGAGTCTAAAAGGCAAAGGCTATGTCAACTCCTAAACTAACTTTCCTGAGCATAAAGACGGTACTCTTGTCAGAGTCAGTTAGGTTTTTTCCCCCATTGTGAACTGTTTCGCAGTTGATATTAGCATCGCAGGAATGCAAAACTCATAAATCTGAAATCGGACGACAATAACTAGCGATCGTAACACACATTCTTCCTAATTCAGGACAGCCATAAAATGTGCAAATGTAGAATCAGTCCAATGCATGCGAAATGGCTCGTTAATAAGGACTTCTGATAAAGCTGGCGAATTCCAATTTGATAAATGGAAACAGACGTTCAACCCCCTGATTAAAGACACAACGGGAAAAAGTCCCACTTATATGGATTGAGGTTTAAGATTCGGTTTTGTCATTGAAAGCAATTTATTGGTGGTCTGAAGGTGCCACCGGGTGAGTATTCGAGCAAATTTATCCATGAGAGTTGTACAGAACCAACTCTCATGATTTATCGAACCAGTGAAACAGGATTGGAACGACAAACCCAGGTACTGCGGTGGGAAAGTTTTGCTCGCTACTTCGACTAACCACGCTGCAACTTTCGAAAGTTACATACCTCTTGCGTTTTAATTTTCGTTGCCATACCGAGCGAACCAAGATACCAAGCTACCCTAAGTCAATGTATGATTGCCGGCCAAGTTGGTGTTGCTGACCTCTGAATATAAATAAAGATCAATCAATCAATCAATCTTGACAGCAAAACCAACCCTGCTTCATTGATGTCGACTTTTTTGTGAGTCGTTTCGAACTGTGCTGAACCCACGGTAGTTAAGTATTTAGGCCTTTATACACGCTAAGATAATCAGCAGTGAAAATTTGTTTTGAAAGTAAAAATTTGCTTTAGGAGTGAATTTTTACTACTAAATTTTTTCGCTTGTCTATTAGATTAACTCACTACCGCCCAGCGATGCCGTTCGGCAACAGGAAAATTTATTTCAGAGGATCTTTTCAGTTCAGTATTGTCACAATTTAAAAAAATATAGCCCCTCTGGAAACCTGAAATTTTATTATTTAGGCATTTTCCAAACCTTAAAATTGCGCATTTCAATGAAAAAAAAGCCTTTCAATTTCTCTTAAGCTGAATTTTATTCCAAACACTTCGGGCTGTTTTGGGAGAAGATAAGCTTAATTTAGCTTGCGTTAAGTGCGGTGCATTGCTACCGCACAATCTCATGCCGCCTAATTTTCTTCGGCGGTAACTGTTCACATGAGGCAAGACGACCTTTAGGTTAGGTTTTAGCTTGCGAGTTAATCACATGTCGTGCGATTTTGCGACTGAAGATGGACCACGGCACGAGGGAAATCCCACCTTTCGTATTAACAGCGCGACGGTTTTAGCGATATGCCTTTCATATCAACATAAGCACGGCTTTGGAATTCGGTATGATTCCGACAGGAAATCGCTCATGTTCTTTTTCTTTCAGGTTAATTTACTCGAAAACGTTTTCGGGATAGTCGGAAATGCCCGAACTAGTGTTCGGCAGAAATTGATTTCGCGACCGGCCAATAAAACGTACGCTGCAATATATAGAATCGCATCGGGTTAACAGAGTATGGAATTCCGATACGTTATTCATTTTTTAGTGTGCGGCGAGATTGCATTTTTTGCTTCAAACTATTTCCACACATCCCACACGACAGCACTTTTAAATCAAATCGTTTGCTGATAGGTTTATTGTGTCTACTTTAAAGGTTGCTTTTTCTACCTTTTGAGCTCTACCATGCGTCGGCAAGCCAAACAACAACAAAGAGAGGCACGAGGTATCTAGCCTAGAGAGCTTCATAGGGATGAATCAAATAACTCTCTTCAAAAGGTCACAAAGTCTTACATCTTTCCAATCAATTTTCAGATCTCTCACATACAGTACCTAGAAACGGCTTCGCTGGCATTTATTAACAAACCATGTACAGAGTAGATCTGTCACAAATCTACTCATTGTGTCTAGAAATTTATGTTGGCTATATGCCGTTGAAATGACCTGGTTGAGAGCAAGCTCCTGCATATGTAAATCCATTCGTATTACCACCACAAAGTCGTTAAAACTAAAAGTCACCAGATTCGAGTGCGACACGACGTGCGATCTCGACTGTACTAGTAGAATTTCATCACGAAAAGATAGTGCTACTTCTTCACGAAAATATAGCATATACTCCGAATTGATCACCTGCATTCGTAAAGTTCGTTGCCTGCTTTCGGCCGCCAGGTGCCGCTAATAAAGGACTCCGCACGGCAAACAGTACCGTGCTAAAATGGATACCAACCTTGGGAAAAACAAAAGAAGGCCGATTGACTGCTCATTTTCTGCTTATCTTGCAACCTCGCAATAGCCCACGTTACACCCACGTTATAGTGCAACGAGATGTTGAATCAGGTTACTCATAAAAGGTACACAATGCGCATTGCGAAGTCTAGAGCTGAGAGTACGCTTTTCTTAGGGAATGGTAACCCATGTATTCTTCTAGACGTGACCCTCCTCCTAGCAGATGTAATATAGGTCAGTTGCCTTATCCTCCGCTTCTAGGCTTTTTTCTACGTGCGACAAAGTGGCCTGTTTCGTGGGGTCGAGTCATGAAGGAGTGGTTCGCCGTAATGAACTGCACTTGCCGACTGGCGCGGCAAGCCCGCCCCTAGCAGCCACCACGTCTAAGCCTGCCAACTAACGGCCATTTCTTTTTATTCCTTTCCTTTTTGCAAGACTTCTCAGCTTTGTTGGCCGGGAAACATATCCAAATTTTGTTAATCCTGAAAACGTGATGAAAGAACCAGTGTAGGAAACTACAGGTACTGTGAACTCGCAGATGCATACCCTGCAACCACCTACACACGAGTGTGTTGCGGTTGCCTACCTCGGTCAGAATCAGGCGGGCGTATAGCACGAAAGGCAACGGTATTACACCTGTGTACAGGCGGTTGGGGGAGTATTTATCCATCAACGAAAATATGAAATGCAATTTGCGAACAAAAAGTCGAACTCTGGTTTTAAAAAGATTGAAATTTTGTTCAGATACTTGTCTTGCCTTCGCACCAAAATCGTCTTTTGCTGGGACTCATTTTGTTCGTTTAGAAGCAAAACTTTAAAAGTGTCGTGAAGCTTGTCGTGAAGTGTATTAATCGGGCGAATTCTTGGGCAAGCAGAATTTGTTAAGATAAATTTCGGGTGAAATATTTTAGGCCTCAGAATCGAGAACAAATGGCGGGGCGATCAGTTGGGTCGAATTACGGCGAGAATATCCGATGACGAATAGAGTCATGCTTTACGAGTCACATTCTTGGAAAAGTTTTCTCGTCGGGAAGTGAGGCCGCTGCTGCGCCGCCGCGCCACGCCGAAGAGAGCTTCGAGCCGATTTCGCAACTTTTATCACTGCTTTGGGTACACTGTGAATTTTAAACGGAGAGTGTCCTATCTCTTGAGCTCCATCTTTCGTAAGCCAAGCGGGATGACAGTGGAATGACAAAGGTATGACAAAGGGATGACAGTGGGATGACAGCGGGGTTACAGAGGGGCGACAGCGGAGCGATAACAGAGCGACAATCGGGCGAGGCACATGGCAAGTAACCTAGCCTAACCTAACGTTGGTTTCCTTAACCTAACCTAACGTTGGTTTCCTTAACCTAACTAAACCTTGGTTTACTTGACCTAAACTAACATTGGCTAACTTGAACTCGGTTAACCTGACTAAGGTAAACTTGACCGACTTTAACTTGACCTAGGTTGATGCGCCCTAAGTTAACTTGACCTAGAATAACTTGACCTTGGTTAACTTGAAACTTGCTGACATGACCTGTGACCTGGGTTAACATGAGCTTCGGTTAACTTGACCAAGGTTAACTTGACTTAGGTTAAGGGGCCCTGGGTTAACTTGACCTAGATCAACATGACCCAAGTTAACTTGACCTAGATTAACTTGACATACATTAACTTTACCAAGATTAACTTGAATTCAATTAACTTGACCTACGTAAAATATACCTATGTTAACGTGACTCAGGTTAACTTGACCTTGGTTAACCTAACGACCGCCATAGGCCTGATACCGATAACTTCTACGACGACAATTCTAGCGCAAGGGACTTTACCTAACCCCGCTTAACCTAACTTTACCTACGCGGTTCTATGCGTCATTCCTCAAACCGCAACTGTTCAAACAATGACCTAGAAATTTGTTTGCCAATCAGGAACTGCGTTATAGAAAACGGAAACAGGCACTGTCTTGGTCAAAAGTCATTTTTAGCACAACGATAGATACACCCACTTCCCGTTTCATCTCAGAAAATTTCGCTTCTGGCGCAGCCGACAGCGACGCCGCCGAATCGAACAAGAATACATTCTCGCTACTTTCTGGTGAAAACGTTTTCTCGGAAAAACGTGTCTGCGGAAAGAAGACCGGGCTAGTGGAAGTATTCCAACATACGACCAGGGTCCTCGAGGTGACGAACAACATTTCGAATAACCTTGATACTTCTTACTTAACACAGAACGGCAGTAAACCAGTGTTTCCTAGTAGGAGTACATGTGTTTGAGAACCGATTTACTATTTTTAGAACGCTAGGAATAGTAAAGGAGGTATTTCCATCTTCCATGTCGTATAACTCGCCACTCAGACCGAGCAGGACAAGGATCACAGCACCTAACCTTGTCAAAGTTGAACTACGAGACCGTCGATTGTAATAGACCCTAATGTAATGAAAGATGATTGGCTCACGGTAGAACATAAGAGATTGGAAACGCAACCCTTTTAAAGAGTGTAGCCTTGCCAAAGAAGCCCAATTTTTTGTAAACGAGAGTGTACTTGTACTGTCACCCAGGAAAAAAAGCTTGGCCATTCTTAAATTATTTTTTAAAACTATCATTATTCAAATTTTAAAACATTCGATGCGTTATTTCAAATGCAGGACAATGTATCTCTTGAGATTTGGAGTGAAATTCTTGCTTTTGGTAGTAGTTCCACAGTAAAAAGTAACTTCTGTTTTAGGTTGTCCTACACCTGTTTTGGGTTTGAAGAGAAAATCGGGGCATAGCGTGATTTGGTTATTTTTGAATATAAATCTATCAAAAACCATATCAATGGAGCGCTCTCGTCGAGACCTTTTCATTGATATGGTTGTTGATGCATTTATCTTCAAAAATAACCAAGGAACGCTCTTTCCCTGTCTTACCTTCGTACCTAAAACAGGGTTTATGTTCTACTGTGACACCTCTTTTATGTTTTAAGGTAAAAATATCGTTGGATGTATAGTTAAGATAGACTTGTCAGTGGTCATGTAAAGGGAAAGCTCTTAATCTTTCGTTGCAATATCAGATACGTTCACCTGAAAAACTGACAAAATCACGATTCATATTTTCATGAATATTCAAATACGACACCCGCATCGAATTACCCAAAACGGTAAAACATTTAAATCAGTATAGGTTGCTCTCAAATCGAAATGGATTCTCCGTTTAAGAAATTGGTTTCTTCCCATCCGAACTGCTGTCTTTAAACGGATTTGATACATTATCCATAGGGTCAGCTAAACCACGATTTCAATTCCTATTATTCCAATCACTCATTGAGTAAACCGAGCAGATGAAATCATTGACAAGACAGCATTTGTCTCGACTGCTGCGTGGCCCTTTCCGCCTCTCGCTCTCTCTTGTTGCTCTCTCTCTTCTTCTGGATCGATATTCGACGGCCTAGAACTTGCCAAGTATCCCTCCCGGCCCGGCCGGGTCAACCCGGCCCGCTCTCCCCGCTCCCGAACGCTCCCGACCGCTTCCGACCGCCGCGGACCCGAACACTCTTACACCATCCCGATCCGAACAGCTGACTTGAGTACACGCGCACTTTTCATACCGCAATGCCTGAGGTACTGAACGTGTCACCCTGAGAAGATGCAACCCGCTCGACACAAATGTCATGCTTGCTGCCTAATACAAGCGGAATTCCAGCCTTGTTAGTAGGCAACACGCGTGACACACGTGTCAAGTGAGTTGCATCACAATTTCAGTCTTGGAAAAGATGTTGAGGAACGGTTTCGCTGGGCTAATTTTAGTACGCCTCACTGGGTAGCTGTCATAAGCGCCGAAAACCACAAGCGCCAATCCGTAACCGCCAAACGAGAAAAGTCGCAAACGCCAAAGGTCTTAACCGCAATACTAACCTTACCTAACCTAGCCTAACTTAACCTAACCTATCTTAACCTAACCGAACTTGACCTAACCTAATTTAACCTAGCTTGACCTAACCTATACGAACTTTGGCGTTTGCGACTTTTCTCGTTTGGCGGTTACGGACTGGCGCTTGCGGCGTTGGCGCTGGTGGTATTTGGCACTATCAAATGCCCCCCCGCCTCACTTTGCAATTCAAAGCTTGCAATTTCCACCTCTTGTATTTTCCTTTTCGCCAAACAGCCGAACGGAGCGAAAAAGAAGCGAGGCACTGGGCAAAGAATAGCTTAAACTTCTTTTCACCTTACTTCTCGATGACAATCACCGCCGAGGTAAGCGGAATCAGACTTGGCTACTGCATAGAGGACCTAAGACTAGCCTCAGTGGACCTCGCAACATTGTTGCACTCGGCACCTAGCCTAAACTGGTCTATTCGAACCTAATTTTAACTAATCCACGCGGTTGAATTTCGTTAATTCTTAAAGATTAAACCAAGTCGGGTTACAAACACTCTAACAGGGGAAGGTACTTTGGTGTGACACGAGGATTCCCTCCATTTTGGCACTAATCGTGAGGACTCGATGCCAAAGGATTACCCGAGGCCGGAAAAACCCTCGATCTCAAGCGTTCGGGAGATACGGGGTTGAAACTACCCCA
>Ga0058701_10001415_pt1 | contig 16940 bp, 25 predicted proteins | sample AgamicOrMae_FD_97039 | JGI IMG/M metagenome (GOLD analysis project Ga0058701, IMG submission 97039) | Agave microbial communities from Guanajuato, Mexico - Or.Ma.e | ecosystem: Host-associated > Plants > Phyllosphere > Phylloplane/Leaf | place: Guanajuato, Mexico | collected 2012-06-04
CAGTTCAGTTCAGTTCAGTTCAGTTCAGTTCAGTTCAGTTCAGTTCAGTTCAATTCAGTGAAGTTCAATCGAGGCTCAACCAGAGCTCAATCAAGGTATGCAGAGTGTGAAATTTGCAATGGAAAATGGGCAGTGTAAAACTGGCTGCAGTTTGCGCTCCTTGTCCTCCCGCTGCTCGTCTGCAACTGGCGCCCCAAACACTAGCCGCACGACTAGCGCATGACTGGGAGAGACAAACTCCCGCGCGTTCTCCTTCAGCTTCAGCTCGGGTTCCATTTCCACTTCCGGCGGCGTCCAAGCTTTGAGTATTCTGCAAAGAGAGAGAGACTAGAGCTCGTGTGCAGTTTGGGGCCCTTTAAAGCAGTGGGAAAAGGGAAGAATTTTTCTAATCTAATCTAATCACAGTCCGAGGGGGGTTCTGTGGTGTGTGGGACTGTGTTCGGCTGTTGGCTAGTGTCAAAATATTTACTGGCCACTTTTGAGCGTTGGAGAAGGAAGGCAGAGAAGGCTGAGAGATGGTGGCAATGGTGGTGATATTTTATATTTTACACTGGCCCACAATTGGACAGAAATGGAAAACTTTATCGGCCCACTGGAGTGGAAGAGGCGGCGGCGGCGGCGAAATGGGGAAGAAGAGGGAAGGAGTCTGGCAGAGAGTTGCTTTGTGCCTTATGATTAATGAATTCCATTTCATCCTCGTGTGGCGGCGGCCAATTGCATTCTATTCACAGTGGGCCAACGTTGGAGCTTAGGTGTGTGCTTGGAACTGAGGAGCAGAAGTGCTCTGTGTTTGCATTGGCGAGCGCGACAAACTTGCCTCGCGCTTCATTGAACAACAACAACAACAACAACAACAACTCGCACAGACCAAAACAACACTTTTGGCCAACAACAAGCCGCAAAACTGGCCCCGCTGGTGAACGGCGGCCGCGCACTCCCACAAACTGGCCTCTGCAGAGCTTAGCTTTGGGCCGCTTTTTGGGCTCTCTACTTTTTGGACGAGTGTCCAGCGGCCAGTCGAGCGCCAGTCTGCAGACAACATACAGTCTGCAGTACACTACACACAGTGTAGTCTACTGTAAGACCTTAGGTGGGCCCGCATCTGTGCCCAGTTGCACACAGACAGCGCAAATGGCCGGCCCACAACAAAGAGCGGCGGCGGGAAACTAATTTGAATCAAACAGTTGGCCGGACGAGACAAGGCGAGCAGAAAAGCCGCAGATTTGCTCGCTCGTCCGTGCACCACGAGCTGCGGCAACTTAGGCAAAGCAAAAGGGGGCTCTGCCAAACGCTTTGGTCTGGCAGCAAAGCAAAACTTTGAGTTGGGGCCCACAGAGCACAGGTAACCAGTTGTGGCGCCATGACAACCGTTTTGCGCGCCGCTGGGCCCAATTCAATTGGCAGTTTGGAGACGTTTGGACGTTCGGGCAGAGTTTTGACGATTGGAAACTGGAAGTTGGAAGTTGGAAGTTGGAAATTGGGAATTGGAAACTGGAAATTGGCTACCAAATTGAATCGAATTGAGTCACAGCGGCCGCAGACTGTCTCTGGGCGCGTCTATGGCGGCCGCTTGGTCCGTCGTTGTCGTGCGCCATTGTTGAGCCGCGCAGAGTTCGGCTGGACACGAGTTTGCATGCTCCTTCGAGCTGCCGACTCGCAACACCCTCTGGGCCCCCCATAAGGCTCACAGATGCCATATGTTAGGCCTGGCGGGGCGAAGGACCACGAGCGAGAAGCTGAGGGCAAGGAGAGGGGAGAAAAAAGGGGCAGCACTGGAGGGGAGCCCATTTGCCAGTTGGATTATTACGCCCGATTGTCGAGTTTGCCTTTTGGCCACAGGCCTTTCGACCAACAAAACACCATGTTCCAGGCCTCTCGTTGGCCGCACGAGAACTCCTCACTCGATGGGCAGCCCGAAAGCCCAAAAGCTCAAAGGCGAGCTAAGGGCGAGTGGTGGAAGGAGGAGGAGGAACAACTACGTGTTGCTCTTGTCCTTGTGTCCTGCTAGCTGGCTGGCTGCTAATCGAGTCGCTGCTTTGGGCGAGTGGAAAACGGGAGCAAATCCGCTCCGCTTTGGGGCCCAGTTGAGCGGCCCCAAAGCGGCAAAGAACGCCGGAGGACGAGGGCCGGCAAACACAAGTGATAAATGAGTATATAATTTCACAACAACAACAAAGGAGCCACCTTTTTCCTGCCTCTGCTTTTGCTTTTGCTCCTTCAGGTCGGCCGCAAACTGAACTGCAGAGCAAGAAACTGCAGAGCAAAATGCAGAGCAAAATGCAGCACAGTTTGCGCGTGTCTCTGCTGTGCGCCAGTCTCCAACTTGGAGCCTCCAAGTGCACAGTGGAAGTAGCAAATTCCGCCCAGTTGCAAATTTGCCTCCTCGTGTTTGCCGCCTCAAGCATTTGGGGCCAGCTCCTCAGCTCGCCCTTAGCCGCGGCCGCCCTCACGCCAGCCGACCCTCAGCCTCCGTTCTGCCTCCGAGTTCGTATCAATTTACTGAACATTTTTTTGCAGGACTCAGCTCCGCAAAAAAGTCCACCTTTTTCCGCCACTTTCCGGCTCGCGTCCATGCTGAGCGGCGGCCGCTCGCTCATTGTTGTTGTTGACAATCGGCCGACGTTTGCAGCAAACAAACAGCCAGGTGGTTGCAGTGGTGGCTAAACAGAAGTTGGGGCTCCAAAGGTTAGGGCGCAGCACAGAGGCCACCCTTAGGAGCAGCTCTCGCTTTGTGGCTGGCAGTGAACGCGCGCAGTATGGGCCATTTGGGCAATCCTCGAGTGCTGCTTGCAGCCGGCCAGCAGAGAGAGAGACAGTCTGCGGCGCTTCAGATGCACGAGGCAACAGGTTGCTCTTGAAATGATCCCGCAGACTGTGGCGCGCTGCAAGGCTCCTAATCATGATTAATCGGGCCGCCAGAGTGCAGCTTGGGCGGCGCAGAAGTGCACGAGACTGGTGGAAAGGGAGGCGAGTCAGTGGAAATGCTAAGTGGGGGAAGGAAAGAGGAGGAAAAAGAGTGGAAAGGTGGCCGCATCAGTGCAGCATTGGGCGGGCTAAGTATGATTCATGGCCCGCCGCCACTTGTTAGCATAAAGCCGAAAGCATAGAGCATAAGGCATAAGGAATACTAAGGAATAGCACGGAATACTAAGGAATACTAAGGAATACTAAGAAATAGTAAGGAATAGAGCTCCAAGTGCGAGGAGTAAGCTATAGAGTTTAGAGCATGAGGCGCGCTCGGGCTTGCATTGCATTGTGGATTGGGGCTGGCAGAATTCGTGTCCGCTTTGGCCGCTCGGCCGGCTGGTCCAAGTCTGCTCGATTGGGCAATTTTGGCCGCAGTTTCGCGAGGAAACAAAGCAGAAGAAGAAGAAGAAGGAGAAGTGGCCCTCGTTTGGCTCGCTCACCTGTTGCTGATGATATGGATTGGTCCTTATGAGTGGGGCGCGCGTTGCAGCTTAGAGCGCGCGCAGAGAGTTGGCCGTTTAATCTGCGCGTTGCTGAGCCCAAGTGGGCCGCCTGCACTTCAAATTAATCGATCCATCAGATTTCTCTCTCTCTCTCTCTCTGTCTCGCTCGCCCATTATATCTGGCTCGCTCTGGATCGGCCAACTTGGAAGGGCCAAGTTAATTACAATGGGCGATGATGATTTAGCGCACTCAGTCCTTTAAGAGCAGCGCGAGACGGACAACGAGCGGCACACAGAGAGCACCAGTGAAGCAGTGAAGTTATCAAGCGGCGGCCACTTGTTAGTCTCGGCCCTTTTTGCTCTTTATTGCTCCTTTTCGCCTCCCTCATGCGCCGGCCGACAAAGTGTTTTATCTTACTCCTTTTGCCTCGCGTCTTCTCCAGTCTCTCTTGTTGCCTGTTAGCTCATTTTTGCGCCAAAAGCCGCCGACAACGAGCCGCAACTGCCAGCAGAGAGGCAAACAGGAGGCCTCACTTGAGTGGCCTCCTGTTTGAAGCCGGAATTCCAAGCTCGCCGAGTTCCAACTATTTCGCCTTTTCTTCCACGAAAGAGAACGCCGGAGAGAGTGACTGGCAAACTGGAGGAGCTTTTGGCCGAATTGGGAGGAACGAATTAATTGGCCTCCACTCGATCGGGTTCAGCCAGTTGGCCGTCCAATTGGCGCGCTGAAACAAACAAAACAAACTAGCTCGAAAGACAGTCTCTCTCGACGCACGACGCTTCCATTTCGCGTCCAATTCGCGCAACTGAAGCCGCTCCAAAGGCGACCAATGCGGAAGAGGCGCCCCAATTGAGCGGTCAACAAGTGCCACTTTCAGCTCCTTTCAGCTCCTTTCAGCAGCTCCTTTCAACTCCATTCAGCTGCCAGAGAGTGGGGGCGGCTCCTCCAGCGGAACACAGTGAGCAACTGGCCGTGTCCACGAGCACTAAAGTGGCCGCAAGTTGCACAGGAAGTGCCCAGCTCGGCCACTCTTGGCGAGTCTCGGAAAAGTTGTTTTCGGCCCAAACTTCAACCAAACTTCAGCCAAACTTTGCTCCAACTGCGGCCGCTCGAGAACTGAGCGAGGGGGCGGAAACTAAATCCGCGGTACACGAGCTTGGCGCGAATCAGAGCCGCAAGGAACATGGACACTTTGGTGCGCCCCAAGCGCAAGCAAATGCAGGCCGGACCTAAGGGCTAGTTAGAGAGAGTCCCAAGCAGAAACGAGAGAGCCAAGAACAGAGAGAGAGAGAAGCGTGAAATGAACACTTGTGAGCGGCTTTGCTCTGCCGAGAGAGCTCAGCTCGCTTTTCTCGCCGCTTTTCGGCTCCCACAACTTGGCGCCACCACTAAGCCAAACAACAATCCGGCTCATTCCCACTCGGCCCACCAAACACCAGCCCTGAGGAGTCGCCCGATCTGCCCGCCCGTCTGTCTGTCTGTCTGTCTGTCTGTTTGTGGCTCTCTCTCAAGTTGGGCCAAATGCGAGCGCTTCTCTGCTTTTCTAATCCGCTTAAAATCTCGGCCCTTCTTCTGCAAGAAGCTCTAATGCTGCTTGGCCGGCTCCTTTTCGTCCGTCAAACTGGGCCCGCAACTGGAAACTGGCCAGCTCGCTTGCAAAGCAGCACACCTAAGCAGCCGACTGATTCCAACCATTTCCACCATTTCAACCATTTTTCTCTCTCTCTTTCTTTTGGCCCGCTTTTGCTGCCTCTCTTTTGCTTCCTTTTTCTCGCTCACTGGCCGAGAAAATCTCTGCGCCCGATTCAAATGAACACACCGAACTCGCTCGCATGACAAGATGCTAATAATCCACCACTTTTGCTCCACTTGCTTTGGCCAAAATCTAAACTCCAAACGCCAAAGTCCAAACGGCAAAAGAGGGCCTTCCAACTGGCTCAGTTGCGCCTCTCTAGAGCAGCAGCAACACTCTGCAACAGACACACTCTCAGCCTGAGACTGAAACTGAGGCATTCTGAACATTCTGGGCATTCTGGGCTGCTGCATTGGCCAAGAAGAGTCGTGCATTGGCGATCGATGTTAGCCCCCAGTCCAGCAAACACCCAGCGCGCCTCCCTGAGACTGTCTCGGGCAGCAAATGCACACAGAAACACACACTTGGACCACTTGCACAAGATGGCAATAATAATAACAGCAATAATCGCCGATCATTTTTCTCTCTCTCTCTTCAACTGCTCCACAATTCTACAACTCGCGACTGGGCCCGCGAAACGAGAGCTCATCTCTGGCCACTTTTCCACTGTTTTTGGAACTCCGAAGGCAAAGCTAAGGAGACTTATGCAGTCTCAGCAGAGGAAGCAGACTCGTTTGCAGATTTTGACTCGCGCGTGTGACTTTCGGATCATAAGCTTTGGCTTGTCTTTAGCTTGTCTTCGGCCAGTTCTCCGTCGGCACTCCCCAAAGACACTCAACGTTAGAGATCACTCTCTCTCGCTTGCAAAATCTCCCCCACTGGACAGTCAATTTTTCCGCAATTTTCCTGCAATTCTTCTCTCCAATTCGAGGCAACTTTCTCTCTTCTTGAAAGTTGTCGACTCGAAAGTTGGAGCAGAGAAAGTTGAGCACTTTAAAGCTGGAGATTTGGCACTTTTCCGGCCCGAAAAGCGGCCCCAATTGGACAGTTTTCCGCCAAAAAGGCCTCCTAATTGATCCTTAGGACCGGCGGCCAAATTGTCCATCAATGGGCGACAAATGGGCGGCTGGAGAGAAGTCGCCGGTGGCAATTTGGCTTTCAGTTTGGAGAGGAATGAGCAGTTGAGAATGAGGCTCGAGGGCCAAATTGAGAAGGTTGGACTGCGCGCGCCACTCGACCTTGTCTCTAGTGCGCACTTCTGCAGACTCACTGCTTACTGCTTAGTGCTTACTGTTTACTGCACAGCCAGAGGCACTGAGCGGCCCACTCGCCTCGAGGTGTTTTGGTTGGCGGCGCTCCAGAGCTAAGGGCAAAGGGGAGCCCGAAAGGTGAAGAATGGGGAGAAAGTATTACAAATCAATTGGGCTTTCGGGCGAGAAAATGAATAGAAAACTTCCTCTCGTTTTCGCCCATTTTTGGCCGCTTCTCTACCTTCAAAGCGCTACTCTCAAATCAATTTCATTTCAACAACAACAACAACTTTTGTTCCTACATTTTTATGATTATTGCCGCCGACTGGCCCTCACTTGAGGTTGCCCTCAGGTGGAAAAAAGTGGCCCAAGTTGAGCTGAAAGGAGCCCCTTTCAGCCGAAAGGAAAGCCAAAAGGAGACCACTTGGCTCGGTGTGCTTGCGGCCCGTCAACAAGAACAACAATTGCTCCTGCTCGTTTGCCGTTCTCGGCCGACCCTTAGCCGTGCTTTGGAGGCGCTTTGGAGGGACAATTATGGAGAGAAACTGCGGCAAAAGACACACGCGAGGAGTCTGTTTGCCCTGCCAGCTCGAGCGAGGCCAAAAAAGCGACCGAAACTGAAAGAAGAGCGAAAGGAGGAGAAAAAAGGAAAACGGAAGAGGCGGCCAGCTCGATCGGGCTCCATTTTGCGGCACACTCAACAGGTAAGCATGGGCGGCCGAGTTCATTTTGGGCCCATTGTTGTCGCTGCCAAAGAGGCTCCAGTTGGTCTTTGTGTGCCGCAGACTGTGTACGGCAGACTGTGTGCGGCAGACTGTGTGCAGTTGTGCGCCACTTGCGGCCACCTTTTGGGCCCTTTCAAAATTTGGACTCCAAATTTCTCCAAATTTCGTGCCGCTCCTCATCACCAGCTGACAGGCCAAACAGCAACAAACGCAAACACATTAACGCCACTTCTGGCCGAGCGAAAAAGTGACTCTGTCCAACCAGCTCGCCTCTGACCCCGCCACCAGTTCCTCCAGGCGCCCCCATTTCTCTAGTTTGCTTGTTCCTCTGTTCGTCTGTCTGTCTGTCCGTTTGTCCGTTTGTCTGTCCGTTTGTCTGGCCAGTCGGCTTCCACAAGCATGATTAATTAGCAGAGTGGGTCTCTGTTGTGCTCACCTTCTTGGCGTGTGTCTCTTTGATCTGCGGCAGTGTTCGCGCGCGTCCTGCAGACAAACGTCCGCCAGCTGCAGACAGTCCTCCGTTTCAATGCACCGGCCTCAAAACTCCTCCACTTTGCTGCAAACTTTTGCAACCCCAAAAGAGGCTCCATTCCAGTGGGCGTGTCGCGCTGGACGATCCCCTTTTGACAGTGGTCCCAGTTGCTTCACAGAACAACAGAGGCCCACTTGCAGAGAGACGCTTTTTGGGGCTTTCTGGCGCAGCTAATTGTTACAAAGCATGCAGGTACAATTAAACTAAGTGGAACTGTTTTTTTCTTTTACAAGAAGAGGATTTCTCTCCAAATTTGTTTCCATCTCTTTTTGGGCCTCTCCTCGTCTACTGTCTGCCATTCTGCCGGCCGAGAGACAGTCGCATTTGTGCTTTTTTCTGGATTCTTCTAGACCCAAATGGGCGCCGAACTTGGACATTTGAGTGCTCTTTTGGCCGCCCAATTGGCTAAAACTGCAACTCAATTCCTTTCCGCGTCCAATGAACTGCAGAGAAGAGGCCTCGTGCTCTAAGTAGCCCCAGACCTAAGGATCGATATGAGCCGGCGGCTCAGAAACCGGCTCTGAAATTTGGCCAATTTTCCGCCACTTTCCCTCCGGGCAGACTGCCCACTGTAGTCAAACGGGCAGTTTGAGTGCATGTGAACGCGTGTGACCTAAGCTTAGGGTCCAGCATTTGGGCGCGCTTTACGAGCTGCTCTCTTTACGAGCAGCTCTGAGTGGGCGCAGCACGAGCGGCTCCAAAGTGGAGCACAAATCATAGAGAGCATAGAGCATAGAAAATAAAGCATAAAGTGGCCAGACTCGAACTGGAGTGCACCACTTCTGAGTTCGGAATTAATATTAATATTAATTCTCAACTACAGTCAGTCTGCGCTCAGTGGGCGCCACTTGGCCCCACAACTGCGGCCAACAACTGGCCAACCAGAGCTGCTAATTAATATCCTTGTTTGGGGCGCCTGCTCGTTGGCGCAACATTGCGTGTCGGCTCTTCCCAATGTTTAGGGCCACAATTGCAGTGGTTTCCATATTTTCTCTCGCCTGCTGGTCAGTTATGAGCAGTTATGAGCAGTCGAGGGGCGCCTGTTTGGTGGCTGGATGTGAGTTGGATTGCGGCCCACGAGCAGCCGTCTGTGTGCGGCCGCAGACTCACTCACATTGGGCGGCTGCTCTGCTGCACACGCACTCCATTGGCACCTTTTGGAGTGGGCGCGCATTTCGAGTGCCGCAGCTTAGGGCACTCTGAGTGCACGAGAAAAATTAGAGGAAATAGGAAAAGCAGTAGGAAAAGCAAAAGCAAGAGCAAAAAAGCGAGCTCCAAATGGCTGAGGCGAGAAAACTTTCGCCCTCGCCCATTCAACAAGTCGCCATTTTGCACCACTTTGCGGCCGCCGCTCCAAAGTCGTGACGATTCCACTGGCACAATCGGCCAGTGGAGAACTGCAGTGGAGAGAAGAGGCAAAGGTGCAAGCTGGCCACCAATAGTCCAATGGGCGTGTAATTATTATTGCGGCCCGGCGAGTTCGTGTGCGAGTTTGCGAATCAAAATGTGGCCGCCTTGTCCAAATTTCTGCCTCCTTTTCCAGCTTCTCCATCGGCCGATCGGGCACAGTGGAGCTCTAGAGAGCCAGGAGAGCTGCTCTGTGGCAGCATTTGGCCCCCGAGGAGAAAATCCGCTCGGCCAATTGAGCGGCGGCCTCTCGAGTGGGCGCCACTTGCAAGTAGCCTTAGAGCTTGGTGAAGAATATGAAAAGTTTTCTCTTTTTGTGAGAGCCAGAGAAATATATAAAAAAAAGTGGAGGAGAAACTGTGGCCAATTTGAATTTCGTGCCGCCGGAGTGAGTTTGTTAAGTTACGAGCGAAAGTCATGTAATTGGTGCTCCTCTTTGCTGGCTGGTCGCCTTTTAGCGGCGCTCATTTGGACTTTTTTGAAGCGAGTGGGCCAAAGAGGCAAAGAAGCAAAGAGCCAAAGAGGCAAAGCAAAGCGCAGAAAGCGCACTGGGCGCACCAGTGCTAGTCTGCGGCCTCTGTGCAGTTCAGTGTGCGAAGTGCAGTCCACAATGCGCTCCACAGTGCACTCCAAAGTGCAGACCAGTGCGCCCAAGCAATGAGGCCCAAAAGCGCGGGGGCTAAGTGGCGGCCAGTGGCTCGTGCTGCTCACTGCAACAACTGGCACGCCACAGCCAGACGGAAGTGGCCAGTGGAGGGTGTGAAAAGGAGCGCGTGCAAGATGGAAGTTGGCAGAGCATGTGATTGTTGGCGCTTTTCGGGGGCGCAAAGTAGGCAAAGTTGGAAAAGTTGGCCAAGTGGGAAAAGTTGGAAAATTTCCATTGGGTAATTCTTTGCAAATTCTTCTAGTGACACGCAGTCTGCAGCACTCCAGCACGCAGAGACTGTCTCCGGCTGCTCGCCGCTGGCCCAAATCGATCCGGCTCATTATCATCCTCATTGGCGGCCATTTCCATTAGAGCCAAGCAGGAGCCAGAGCTAAGGGGCGGCCCAAGAAGCGCGTCCAGTTCGTGAATGGGCCGCAAGAGGCACAAGAGAAGCAGTTGTGCAGTTGTGTTAGCGGAGGACTAGGACGCGCACCGTTGGACTGAGGGCGGCTTTGTTGGAACCGGATTTGTGTTTCGAGGGCCGGCCTTTGTTGTTGCAGTTGTTGTTGATGTTGCGCGCGAGCAGAGAGTCTCCTTTCGCCAGTCTGATGCTAATTTGGCGCCTCTTGTCAAAATGTTTTCCCTCTGCCCAACTGGAGCGGCCATTTGAATGGAGAAAAGGCCAGTCGATCACACGGATTGGGGGCCGCTTTTGGACCTTTGGAGAGTTTCTCGCATTGGAAAAAAGGAGGAAATGTGAAAATTTGCGAGCCAAAAGTGAAGTGGCGCACAATTGCAAAGAATTGGGCGAAAAAAGAGATCTTGCAAAAGAGAAAAGAGGAAAAAAAAGAGGAAAAAATAACATTTACGTCAACACATGAGCACATTCAACAGATGTTGTCTCGCTCGCTTTGTTTACATTCGAGTCTGGCGCAGACTGTGTGCGGCAGACTTGCGCTCGCCTGCAACTGTCTCTGCGAGTGGCCGAAATGCGCGCTCAGAAGCTGGCACATTTCGTGGCAGCTTCTCGGGCGCTAGACCTTAGCTCGGCCGCCAGACAGTCGCGAAAAAAGTCTTGGAGGCCGCAAAAAGAGCGAGCAAAATGAATGGAAAACAATTGGGGGCCCAATTGGCGTGCCAATATTTCACCAAACTGTCTCGGCGCCATGCGGCCCACTGGATGCAAGTGGGCGCAAGTGGAGCCGAGCCGAAGATGCACAAAGAGCAGCCCCACTGGAAGGCGCCCCCGCCCGTGCAGCCCATTTGTCGGGCCCATTTGGCGCCGAGGCCACAAAAAGGAAGCGGAGGGGCGTCCTCCGCGCGGCCAATCAAGTAGATTAGCTCGGCCGATTGGAGGAGATCGCAATCTGGCCCCGAGCGCCACCCTTTGGGGCTCACACTCGCCGAGCCTTGTCCCTAGTTAACGTGCAGCAGTGGGTGTCGTTTTTGCTTGTTTGCGGCGCCCAAAGAGGCGCCCAGTTGGCCGCCGTGTGCAAGAAACTGCAGCTCACAACAAGCTTGCAAGTGCCAAGCGGCAAGAAGGGAGAAAAAAAAGAAAAAAAGGCCCCCCATGGCAACAAGCGTGGAGGGCGCCCCATGCAGACTCAGTGCTGGCGCAGTGCACTTGCAATGCACGCGCTCAGCACGCGCCCCTCGCGATCTGGCCGGCCCATTAATCCCGCCGAGTGAGCTGCCGGCGAGTGTCTCTGTTGCAGACAGTCTCAGGCGAGCTCAATGGGCGCACTGCTGGCGCACTGGTCTGCGTGACACTCCTTTAAGGCTGGAGAGTGTCTTTTCTTTTCTTTGTTGTAGTTGTTGTTTTTGTCTCCTCGTTTTGTCGGCCCGCCAGCTGCACGAGGCACTGGCCCACACAGTCTCCAAAATGGGCGCCTTTTCCTCCTCGGCTCGAGTGAGCAGGAAAAGCTCCCTCCAGGCAGAAGGAGCAAGTGAGGCCCCACCAACTGGGCGCCACACTAGCCACCACACTGGCCAACTGGGCGCCTGTTTGTGTGCAAATCATTTTGCTTCCGGCGAATGATCGATGAAATTGACTTTTGTTCGCCGGGCCGGCCGAGTGGCTGTCTTTGTTGCGCCACTGTGCTGCAACTGCAATCGAGTGGAGGCGGCCAAAGTTGCAATTGGCACGTGCAAACGCCTTCCAGTTGGGCTGCCGTTTCTGTGCTCTTTGCTGCAGACTGTATACTGCAGACTGTATACTGCAGACCGTGTGCCGCAGACTGTGTTCCGTGCGCGCTGGCCGCCCCTTAGCTCTCCTGGGGCTCTGCTTGTCTCCGCTTGTCTCTGTGCGCGTCTCACTGCAAGAAGGCGTGTGTGCCGATCTGATAATGCAGCGCTGCTCTTTGCTTCCTGCTCGCCTTGCTGCATCCTCTCTCTTCCTTGAGCTCCTCTTCCTCCCACTTTGCTCCCATTCAAATTTATCGCCCCTCCTCCTCGGCTGACTCATGTCTGCTTGACTCCGGCCGAGCAGGAGCCCCAAATGCATCGATAAGTGAGCCTCCTTTGCTTTTTTCGACCCCAAAGAGCGGAACTCGCTCTTTAAAAATTTCCACCGCACTCTCCCTTTTCCTTTTCCCTTTCCCTTTCCCTGTCATGCTCTGCTCCCACTCGGCCAGCCTGAGCCCAAAAGTACGCTCAAAGTAAGCTCAAAGTGCGCCCCAAGCTCGCCAACAGAGTCCATTGTTTGTCTTTTTGGCCGCCCGCTCCATTCGACAACTTGGGGGCCGCTCTTTTCAGGGCAAAAAAGTCGATTAACTCGCTTCCGGTCAGCGAGCGAACCAACGGGCGCATTCAATTGGACGGGCGAGATAAAAGTGGCTTGGAGCTTGGCGGAGATGCAAGAGGAGATCAGAGAGAGAGAGAGAGAGAGAGAGAGCGAGATGGAATCGATTGCATGGCTTCTATGTGTGTGTGTGTGTTTGTGCTTGTGTGTTGGGGCTGAGCTGCTTCAGAGAGGAGCCCAATTGCGCAGTTGCACAGTTGAGTTGTTCGGCCTTTTTGCCTGGCCACTTGGGGCTGCATGAAAGCTGCATTTGCTGAGCCCCTCGAGCGGCCAGTCGAACGGTTGGCCATTGGAGCATTTCGACTCCTGAACTCTTGGGCGACAACTGTGCGCGGCCGCAGAACGAGCGCGCTTATTTCCTCTCCCTTTTTGCTTAAAACCGGCCACAAGCAGCAAGCCGAAAAGGGCGCCTCCAAACCCAAACCCAAACCCAAAGCGAAGGCAGTCAATTCCGCCTCATTGTGTCCCGCAGCTAGTCTGCCGCCAACGCTCGCCCATTAACTTGGCCCAAAAGTGCGCCCACAAAGCTCGCACACACAAACTCCTGTTCGCCAGTCTGCCTTCCGTCCGTCTTCTGCTCTCTGCCCTATGCTCTCCACTTTCTGCTCTCTGCTGTCTGCTGTCTGGCTCCACTTGGCCCGCAAGTTCCACTCTGCTGCAAATTGGCGCCCCCACTTCCGGTTGGAGGCGGCCTCCAAGCGAGAAGCGAGAAGAGTGGCTGGAGAGTGACTTGCTCGCGGCGGCATATGTGCGGCCAGAGGGCGGCCGCAGAAGACTAGTACTAGTGGAAGGGCAGTAAAAGGAAGTTGTCTTCCTTCTCTTTGCTGCTCGCAGGCCAGAAACAAAGACATAAAATGGGCAATTGCGAGGCGGAAAAACTAGAAACATGACAACTAATCGAATTGCTTGGCCGAAAAAGCTCGAATGGAGCGAGCAAAACAGGGACAAACTGCGCCGAAATGGACGAAGAGAAATCGTCGCTCACAAACAAGTCGACCACCAGCCGCTTCTAGAGACAGTCTCTCCTGCTCGCCGGCCAGCCTCAGACTTCCACAAACAGCAAACTGAAGAGAAAACGCCCAAACTTAGACACACCAACACACCACCAGAAGCACACAAGCAACCGGAAGTGGCGCACACACTCTGCCCAGAGCAGAAGGCTAGAGACTAGCTGCTCTCTGGCGGTAGCTAGTCCCTGCTGTGCTGGCAGTGCACTTGGCTAGCTTACTCTCAAGCTCGCTCGCCGAACTTCTTTTTGGCCGCATTTTGGGCCCACTTTTGGCGCACCTCTAGGCGCAAAAGTTGGCGCAAAGAATCGCTTAGGCAGTTCTTTTGCCTTGCCAGAGAACCAAGTGGAGCGGACGAGCGAAAACTCGTGTTTCCGACTGGCCGCATCTTGACCAAGGCCGCAAATGGACTCGCCCAACTGGCCAGAGCTAAGCTTGGCCGGCCCACTGAGCTTGTGGAAGCCAGTTGGCGGCCAGTTGGGCGAGCTCGCCAGGCGTCTCGGCGGCGCATTGTTTGCTGTTCGGCGCTAGAGAGAGAAGCAGACGCCCAGGAGGAAGGCCGAAAAAGGGGCCCAAGAACAATTGGGGCGCAAAATGGATTTTAAATTGGTTTGGCCGCCGGCCCTAAGGGCTGGCCGCGCGCTCGCCCATGAGCTCGCCGCCCAGCAAGCTCGCCGCGCGCCCCGCGGGGCCATTGTGCTGCTCTGGTGGCGAGCTAGCTGGCGAGCTAGCTGGCCAGCCGGAGACTGTCTCGGGGAAGCCGCCAAGGAGCGAGACCAACGAGCGAAGTGGCCGCCTCTCAGTCGCCTCTCAGCGGCCGCCTCGCTCGGCCGGCTCCCCTGAGACAGTCTCCCGGCGGCCAGAAAACTCAAGACGCCCCTCAGGAGCCGAGCGGCATGTGAGCGCAAAAAGTTCTTGGCAAAAAAGGCTCGCAAAAAAGCGGCCCAAAAGCGACACGCTCCCGGCTCGCCCGGCCCACTTCCGGCCGGCGGGCGCGAGCTCAGCCTGGCCGAGCGGGGGTGCAAATCGATTGGCGCCACCGGCCGCCTCCGCGCGCTTTGTTTCCGCCTCTCGGGGGCCCATCATTCATTTGCATAGGGCGCTGGGGCCGCGCGCAGTCTCTGGGGCGCCGGCGCGCTTCCGGCCGCGCTGAGCTGCCCGGCGAGCGCATCCCAAGGAGTCAAGAGTCCGGAGGAGGCGCCCAAGTCGATGGGAGTGCATTGGGGGCCGCAGACTGTCTTTGGGCCCCCTCCTATGAGGGCGCAGACTGTCTATGAAGCCCGCAGACTGCCTATGAAGCCCCATAGACAGTCTGCGGCGCAGGTGCCGCGAGGGGGCGCTGCGCGCGGCCGACGTGACTCGAATGGGCGAAAGGAGTGGACCAATTGGTTGGGGCGCGCGCAGAAGAGAAACAGTGTGGCAAAGCGGGCGGCTTGTTTTGCTTTGGTGCGCGCCAATGTGTTGCGGCCGAACAAAGTGGCCGCGCCGCAGACAGTCTGTAGCGCGCAGCGGACTGTCTCGCGCACGCGGAGGCGCCTCTGCTCCATCTGCCAGTGCGATACACTTGCCGTCTCGCCACTTTCCTCTTTCCGCCACCTTTCTGCCACCACTTTGTGCGGCCTCCTGGCTCGCCAACTAGAACCAACTAGTGCCAACTAGGACCAACTGGGGCCAACTAGGACCCAAAGGACAGTCCTCCGGCCGCCACTAATCAGGGCTGATTGGCAACAAAGTCACCTGTGTCCCAAAGTTGGGGATTGGCGCCGGCGAGCTGGCCAAATTGGCTGCCACTCGCCACTTTGGCCACCTCGCCAACTGGGACCAGACCTAGACTCTGGCCTCTCTCTCTCTCTCTTGCTGGCTCGACGTTCGATCGACTTGACGCCATTTGGGCGCCACAAGCCGGCCAAGAAGTGGGCCTGAAATGGAAATTTATTCCAACTTTTGGCCGCAGTTCACTTGGTTGGGCCGCAAAAAGTGGCGCCCGTTTCCTTTGGGTCTTGCCGCTTGGCTCAAGCTTCAGCTTGGCTCGCTCGGTGGGCGCAAAAAGGTGGCCAAGTGGCGGCTGATTTGCATTCCTCCCACTCGGCCCAATCAGCCCAATTGGAGCGCGGCCAAAGTGCGGCCGAGCCTAAGCCGCCGCAGAGTGTCCTTGGCACTTGGGCTGCACTGTTGCAGTGTTGCTATCCTGCACAAGCTGCATATTCAATCGCAACTTTACTCACTCCGAGCCGCCCAAATTTATCGTCAGCCAGTCTCTGTCTCTGTCTCTGTCTCTCGCTTGTGCCGGCCGGCTGGCAAGCTCCGCCAGGTTAGGATTAACATTCGAGCGCCCGCATGGCGCAAACACAAAACAGAAGCCGAAACAGAAACAAAACAGACAGTCCTTCTGGCTCAAGTGGGCAAAAGAAAACTGCAAGTGAAAACAACACACTGACGGCTAAGGTCTGGCCACATTTTCCACCTTACTCTCTCCAACTTCCGGTCATCATAATGAGCCGAATTGGATTTTTCGGCTCGATTTTTGAGCCAGTTTGTTTGATTCACGTGCCAGTTTTAGCCGAGCTAAGGTGTAGTTTGGCTGCATTCGATCCGATGGATTTTTCCCGGTTTTTAACCGATTTTTGCTGGATTTTTCTCCAAATTTTCGCCGATTTTTGCCGATTTTCGGACCTTTTCCAGACATTTGCTGGATCTTTGCTGCACTCATCAAGGAAAGCTGCACAGAAGCTCAATTTCGGACCAATCGAGATCAGTTTGGGCGCCCTAAGGATCTCCATTAGAGCTCTTTCTTCAACGCTCAATCTGGTTGGGAATTTTCACTCGGCGCTCTTTTATGGCAATTCCAACTTTTATCTCCCACTCGCAACGCCCCAAAGGAGAGCACGCGCCCCAAGCCGCCGGACCTAAGGCGCGGCCGCCACTCCAGTTTGGGCCCGCATTTAATGCCCACTCGCTTGGCTGAATGCTTGCTCGCTTGCAACACTCACTTGCAAGTGAACAACAAGTTGCCTGGAAAAGAGCAGCCCTCCAATGCAGCTGGTGGCCGCTGAAATGAAATTAAAACTTTCCGATTGGGCCGCAGACTAGCTTAGGTGGAAACAGACAAACAGACCAACAGACAGACACAGACCACTGGCCACTGTTTCCATTTGCTGCTCACCAAATGCGATCGGAGCACTTTGCGCGAGCTTGAGAGTTGGAATAAAGGAGCAACCGATTCTGCTGCTTCCTCCTCTTTTTTCCAGCTTAGGGCCGCCCCTTTTTATTGCCCTAACACGATCGATTGCGTCAAGACAAGAGGCGGCCGGCAACAGTCTCTCGCTGGCTGGCTGCTTAGAGGCCGCCTCCAATTGGCCCTAAGGGACGGCTCTGCACGTCTCAATCGGGCGGCAAAAGAGGGCGAACAAGTTTGTTTATTTATTCCTCCTTCTGGCTGCCCTTCTCTTCTGCTGGCTGGCTGGCCTCTTTTGGGCTGCATCTGCGGCTCCTTAGGTCTAGGACTGAGATGCACTTGCACGCCACGAGC